>Ga0207419_1002767_pt1 | contig 11129 bp, 12 predicted proteins | sample ElkSloMetagenome_4_FD_184723 | JGI IMG/M metagenome (GOLD analysis project Ga0207419, IMG submission 184723) | Hot spring microbial communities from Elkhorn Slough, Monterey Bay, USA - MD2A (version 2) | ecosystem: Environmental > Aquatic > Marine > Intertidal zone > Estuary: Microbial mat ... | reverse complement strand
AACCAACAACCAACAACCAACAACCAACAACCAACAACCAACAACAAATGACCAATGACCAATGACCATTAAGCCTTTTGAGTTTCTATGCTGTTGTGATTTTGTAAAATCTGTTGGAGATGGGTTTGGGTGGCGGCGGTTTGTTCGAGCATACTGAGATGACCGCAATCGGGAATTTCAATGGTGTTTTTCGTGCCGTTGCGAAAGAGGTGGTGAAAGCTGGCCAGGTGCATCACATATTTTAATTCCATGACGCGATCGCGATCGCCGGCCAAAAAATACACAGGCTGAGGTAAACGGGCCACCACTTGCGGTAGCAAATGAACTTCAGCCTCGGTGGTGGTTTCGAGCAAAGCCCCCAGCGCGGCGGCAGTATTCGCTTTGACCAAATCCACTAAACGCTGTCTGCCCCAAAATCGACTGAGGGGACGATACACCATCATCCGGGCTAAAACCCAATCGAGTAAAGGCAAATGCAGCAACCACCGGGGGCGACGCTGAACGAGTTGCTGTCCGGCTTTGCGAAAACGCTCAAATTCTTCTTTGAGGTAAATGCCCCCGCCTGAGTTTAAACAAATTACCCCTTGGACGCGATCGCCACACAAATCTGCCGCCCACAGGGCAATACTGCCCCCCAGGGAGTGACCAATCAGCCAAGCCGACTCAATCTTCAAAGCGGTTAACAACGCCTCTAAATCGCGAGCATAATCGGCCAAGCCAAAGCCCTGTCCGGGCGCTTCCCCTTGCGAATCGCCAAAACCGCGCAAATCATAAGTTAAACACTGGTATTCTGAAGCCAATCCCGCCACAAGCGGTTGCCAATAATGACGACTCAACAACCAACCGTGAATAAACACCAAAACCGGCCTTGGGGAAATACCGGGGTCTGGTGTTAACTCATAAACGTGGGGAACATCAAAAAGATTAATCGTTGCCATAGTTTAATCCTATCCTGTTCGGGGACTCCAGGGAATCCCCAACACAAGCACTACTCTCCCATCAAACGCTGACGTACACTTTCAGCAATTTTCTGACCTAAATATTCCGGAATCAAGCTTTCATTAGGACCGAGCAAATATAAAATCAAGCGGGTGCGACCGCGCCACACCAACAAATTCGCATTCACCACCAGTAAATCCTCTTGCCAAATGGCGTACATTACTTTATAAAACAAGCCCGGTTGGTTATCCGCTTCAATCAAGAGGGCGGGTAAATGAAACACCGGATCGACGTAAAATTCCGTTTCAACCTGCTCTAAGCCCGCATCGAGGTTAAATTCCACCGCCAGCATTTCTTCCACTTCAAAATGCCCAGAAAGGGCTTCTCGGACAGCGCGGCAGACATTTTCAGCAATTTTATCAGTTAGGGCTTTGTTACCCCGCGAAACCACCAATTTAATAAAAACCAGCATCGGGGGCTTAATTTGACCGTACAAACTCAAGCTGTGAATCGTCAGGCCATAAGCGGCCAGCACCCCGAAAATATCGCTGAGTAAAAAAGATTGGTTGCGGTAAGCGAAATGCAGCGCACTTTTCGTCCCTTCGGGTTTGACATCAATTACGGCCAGCTTCGTTTTGTAGAGTCGATAAGCTAACCGCAGATTTTGCAGTTGAATTTCACTGCTGACAAACTGCTCGTAGAACTGAGGAAACGCTTGATTGAAGCGCTTGAGAAGTCCTAGAGTCGATGGTTTTAAACCCGCAGCCATAGGTGAGTTGAGGAAAAATAAGGTGGGATTGCAATGGAAAAATTACGGAGAATTACTCTTGTCCAGTGGAATTGAGCCAAGATGGGGTAGCTTTGTACGGTGAGGGTTCTCATAGCCTTAGTCTAAGGGAAAGTTCGGCCCGCTCAAATAAATTGGATTCCCTCTGATTCAAGAAAATGCCCCGATCTAGTTGTGTTATTATCATATAGGTTTAAGTTTAAGCCGACTTTAGCATTGCTACGACTTGAGATAGATTCGGGGCAAGATCAACAAAGTTTTCTGGGGTCAAACCAATGGCCTTCTATGTCGATCGTCCTAAACTCAAATGGGCGCTTCAGGGAAATTTTTTGTTTAAGCTTTAACCTATGAGATTTCAAGGATAGTAGTCAACCGCCAAAGTCCGGCATAAGTTAAGTTAGTTTGGGTGGCTTTCCCAGCACCGCTAAAGGGATTGGCGATCAGCCACTACTGCAAATTCTATTTTATCGAGCGCACAGCCACATCGGCATGGGTTTTTGGAAAAGCTTGTTTAGTTCCTCAGAAACGGCTTCCGGAGCGTCGGGGCGCTCCGCAGCAGAAAACGGCGCGATCGCCACAGAACCCCGCATCATTTTTAGCACCGATCGAGAAATCGATCTCTATGAGCTAGAAGAACTTTGTGATGCGGTAGGCTGGGCCCGTCGTCCCCTCAAAAAAGTCAAAAAAGCACTACATCACAGTTTCTTGGTGGTTTCGATGTGGGAAGACCGGGGCGCAAAGCGTCGCTTGATTGGTTTTGCTCGCGCCACTTCAGACTGTGCCTTTAATGCTACGATTTGGGATGTTGTCGTTCATCCTGAATATCAAAGTCGGGGCTTGGGTAAAGCGTTGATGAAATTTACGATCAAAAAGCTCAAAAGCGAGGATATCAGCAACATTACCCTGTTTGCTGACCCCCAAGTGATAGATTTTTATCGGCGTTTAGGCTTTATGCTCGACCCCGAAGGGATCAAGGGGATGTTTTGGTATCCAGAGTGATGAATGGGTAAGCTTTGGGTTATACTAAGTTAGATAATTACGGGATGTAGCGCAGCTTGGTAGCGCGCCTGCTTTGGGAGCAGGATGTCGCAGGTTCAAATCCTGTCATCCCGATTGCTAAAAATCGCCAGTTAACCACGGTGCAAATACGAAAAGAATGCTGCTCCTTGGAACTCTCTTAAGAGGGTTCTAGTCAAAGGGAAGGTGTGGCAGAATTCTCTATAAGATAGATCGCGAGATCGCGAAATCTATAACTGCCCAAGCTATAAATGATTAACCGCCGTTTTATTGAGGAACTCTCCATGTTTTTAAAGTCATTAGCTCGTTGGAGCGCCACGTTAGGTTTAGCAGGTAGCGCTTTACTCGGTACTGTTTTGGGTGCAGAATTACCTGTTTGGGCTTTGACCGAACAAGAAATCCAAGAGCGTTTACAAAGTATCCCGGTATTTACTTTGACTGACGCACAAGGTTCGCCCCTCGTCGCCACAGAAGGGGATGACTCTGTGGCAGGTGCTTTTATTAGTCTTGAAGATGCCGAAGCCTTTTTAAACAACCTCCAACAGCGAAATCCTGACATTGGTGGACAAGTGCGAGTCGTTCCGGTGGCTTTAAGCGACATTTACCAATTTAATAACGATAGCGCCGAGCAAAACGAAGATGTCACGTTTGCTTATGTGCCGATGGACGAACAAGTCCAACGGGCGCAATCTATCCTACAAGAAGATAATCCGAGTGCGAATGTAGAGAACTTTCGGGGGGTGCCTTTGTTTATTCCCCGCAGTGCCGAACAAGAGGGTTATTTGACGATTGAAGTTGAAGGCGAGCGTTTTGTCCCTTTCTTTTTTGAAGAAGAACACCTCAAACAACAAGTCGGCGATATGCCCGTGGATATTGAAGTCGTGACTTTAGAAGGGGTGATTCAGGCTTTTGAGGCGGATGATAGCGAAGCTGACGAATTTCTCAAGCAAATTTTGTTAGTTCCTTCGCGGGAGTCGTTACAATTTTTGCAATCTACGTCTCAGTAGATATCCGATCGCCCAAGGGATTGTTTAGAATTTGTTAGCACAGTTGGACGTTGAAGCTTTTATGAAATTTATCAGTCGCTGGAGTAAAACTCTGCTGTTGGCCGGAAGTTTGGCCTTAACGGGTTGGGTGAGTCTGCCTGCCCCTGTTCAGGCTTTACCCCAAGAGCAAGTGGTTCAAACTTTGGGAATTACGCCAATTTTCTTCGTGTTGTCCCAAAATAACCAGTTAATCTTTATTACAACCGAGGAAGGGGAGCAAGTTTCACCCCGCTTTATCAACCGCAGTGATGCTCAGGCTTTTTTAGATAATTTATCCCAGAATAATCCGCAGTTGTCGAACAATGCTCGGATTGCGGCGTTGCCTTTGGGTGAGTTGTATAAACTGGACATCGAACAAGGGACACAACAAGAAGTTGATTTTGCTTATTTGTCGTTAGAAGAAGGTCAGTTTTACGAAACGCCTTTGTTTTACGCGACGGTGGGCGAAGATTCTCTGACCTTAGAACAAAATGGCCAGGTGGTGATTCCGTTTTATTTTGAGCAAGCGGCGATCGCGCAGATGATCGAACGCTTTAAGGAAGCTCAACCGGATTTGGCGAACCAAGTACAAGTTCAAGCGGTCTCTTTAGAAGGGTTTATCGAGACGTTACAAAGTAGTAACGATCAATCGTTGACCCGGATTCAACTGGTTTTACCTCAAGAGTCGATTGAGTTTGTGCGTAGTGTCCAACAGCAAATGCAACAACAGCAACAAGGCCAGTAAGTCATCGGCTCAAAGTTGGGGCGATCGCGCCTCCGATCGGGTTTCGGGTCGGGAGTTGGCTCAATGGTACGCCCAAGCCCAAATCGAGGCCAAGATGGCGAAGGTCGCAACTCTAGAGTTGGATTGGTTGCTGCAAGCCATGAGCAATCTCGACCGCTTGGCGTTACGCCTTGGCACTTATCACACTCAACCGGAAGTTGTTTTGAGGTGTGAGTGGGCAGAGTTGCAACAATTGTGGCAGCGTCGGTTGCGCGATCGCGTCCCGATCCAGTATTTGGTGGGGGAAACCCCGTGGCGACAGTTTTCGGTACGGGTGGGGCCTGGGGTGCTGATTCCCCGCCCGGAAACCGAGCAAATGATTGATATTGTGGCCGAAGTCGCGATCGCCCGTCCTGCCCTCACGGTAGGTCATTGGGTGGATTTGGGAACCGGGAGTGGCGCGATCGCCCTAGGACTGGCGGATGTACTACCCCAAGCCCAAATTCATGGGGTTGATTGTAGCGATGTGGCGATCGCGATCGCGTCTCAAAATGCGATTCGTCATCATTTGGGCGATCGTATTCAGTTTCATCAAGGCAGTTGGTGGGAACCGTTAACACATCTAAAACAACAAGTTAGCGGCATGGTATCCAATCCCCCCTATATTCCCAGCCGCACGTTAAGCACCCTAGAACCAGAAGTCCGCCACCACGAACCCCAATTAGCTCTTGACGGGGGTTTAGATGGCTTAGAGAGCATTCAGTATTTGATTGAGACGGCTCCGGCTTATTTGCGGCCTGGGGGGTTTTGGCTGGTGGAATTAATGGCCGGTCAAGCCCCGACTGTGGCAAAGTTACTTCGGCAGCAGGGGAGTTATCAAGATATCCAGATTTTTCGAGATTTGGCGGGGATTGAGCGGTTTGTGACAGCAATTACTAATTAACAATTAACAATTAACAATTAATAATTAACAATGTACAATTAATAATTAACAATTAATAATTAATAATTAACAATTTAAGCACCTATCTAGAATAATTTACTCATTATCGAATATCGAAACCCTTATACAGTAAGCGATACAGCTTCAATCGAATGGGTAAAGACTTCTGCATGGCTGCTTATAACCAATAACCAATAACCAATAACCAATAACCAATAACCAATAACCAATAACCAATAACAAACAACTAATAACCAATAACTAATAACCAATAACTAATAACCAACAACAAACAACTAATAACCAATAACTAATAACCAACAACTAATAACCAACAACTAATAACCAATAACTAATAACCAATAACCAATAACTAATAACTGCCCAAGAGAGAATCTGTGGCGATCGCGCAGTCGGGAAAACGGACGAGGGTTAAGGTTTGGCCGGGGTCGTAGGTTTGCTTGCTGCGATAGCCGTCGGTGTCGGGGTCGCGGTACACTTCGAGGCAGTTGCGGTTGAGGTCTACGATCCAGGCTTCGGGGATGCCAACGCTGCCGTAGAGGGGGATTTTGGTGTCGCGATCGTAGCGGATGGTGGTGTCGGCGACTTCGAGAATGAGTAAGATATCGGCGGGTTGGGGGTAGCGATCGCCATAGAAGTCTTCGCGGGGGGTTAACAGGGCGATATCGGGTTGCGGTTGGGAGGTTTCGCTCAGTCGGATTGAGTTTTGTACGCTGACTAAAGCTGATTGTTGAAATGTTAAGACTAATAATTGGGTGAGTCGAGTGACACAGGCTTGATGTTGGGTTCCGATGGGTGACATTTGTACAATTTTCCCGGCAATTAATTCGACGCGATCGCCTTGTTCTAAAATGCCCGCTTCCCCCATGCGTTGATAATCCTTGACGGTAAAGCAATAAGGCTGAGGGGTTGTGGGTTGTGGGGTTTCGGGTTGAGGCGATTGAATCGAATGTAATTCTAGAGAAGTCATGGCTGAGAATGGGAGTGATGGAACGAGGTTGAGTTTGGGCATCCCTTCTCTTAGGTTAAAGGATTTAAAGTTACTATAAATAAGCTCACAATCGCTTTTTGATTATGAATGAACCCGCTTTGGTTGCGGCTCAATCTCAAGATTGGATCGAAATTGGTACGATTGTCGCTCCCCAAGGAGTGCGCGGAGAGGTGCGTGTCTATCCAGACTCAGATTTTCCCGAACGCTTTGAAGTGCCGGGATTGCGTTGGTTACAAGCCCCCAAAACCACAGGAGACCCACAACCGATTCAACTCCTAGAAGGGCGTAATCTTCCCGGTAAAAGGCTATATATTTTGCGTTTGGAAGGTATTGACGATCGCACTCAAGCGGAGAATTTACGGGGTTATAAACTGTTGGTTCCTGTGAGCGATCGCCCGATTTTAGACGAAGATGAGTATCACGTTGTCGATCTCATAAACACCGAGGTATTTCATCAAGAAACCGGGGAGTTGATCGGGGTGGTGGTGGATTTGTTTGTGGCAGGTCACGATTTGCTGGCGGTGCAGTTGGCCAATGCTCCTATGAACCCGAAAAAGAAGCTTATGTCAACGGTTTTAATTCCTTTTGTGCAAGAAATTGTGCCAGTTGTGGACTTAGAAGCGGGACGGATCGAGGTTTTGCCGCCACCGGGCTTATTAGAAGTGAATCAAGCTTGACAAAGATGTTAATATTGCGGTATTAACAGCGATTAATAAGGAGTAAAACTATGGAGTCTCTTGCTTACGCTGAGATGGCCGCCATCTACGAGGAATCGGTCGGGGATTTACAACTGCGCTCGATTTCTTTGACCCATCCCCGACGCTTACGCAAAATCGCGAGTGGGGCGGCAATTTTGGCGGCGATTTTACTCGGTGGCTTAACGGCGGCGGTGTCTACGGCTTTTTCTGATGTCGAACAGACCCCCATCCCGCAGCAGCAAATACAGGAATAATGTCTCATCCTGTACTGCGCGATCGCCCCAAGCTTTAACTTACTCTTGGGGCGTTAATCTTGGGCGATAATCGTCACGGTAATATTATCCGATCCGCCATTTTTCTTGGCTTCTTCGACTAAAGCTTCGGCGGCTTCTTCGCAATTGTCATGCTGAAGTAACAAATCACGAATAGCCCGATTCTCCACTTCTTCAGTCAAGCCATCGCTACACATCAAAACGCGATCGCCCCCTTGTAAGTCTAGAGATTTAACCTCTACACCGTACAAATCTTTACGCCCCAAACATTGAGATAAAACGTGCCGCCACGGGTGCATTCGGGCTTCTTCTTCGGTGAGGTCGCCCATTTTTAAAGCTCTGGCGACCCAAGTTTGGTCTTCGCTCATTTGTTCGAGGGTTTGGTCTCGCAAACGATACAAGCGAGAATCCCCAACATGGGTATACCAAATGCCTTTTTGGTGGAACATCAACACAACCACAGTTGTTCCCATATCTGAGCGTTGCGGGTGTTCCACTTGGTCGGTCATGATACTTTTATTCGCCTCGATGACCGCTTTTTCTAATAAAACCTGGGACTCTTTGATTGCATCCCAATGTTCTTCAAGATAATTTTGAATGACTTGAGTAGCAATGCGACTGGCTTCTTGACCCCCCGCATGGCCACCCATTCCATCCGCCACGATGAAAAATCGCCCTTCGGGGTCGATGTGGTAATCATCTTGATTGACGGAGCGTTGAATTCCTGTATCAGTAAGACCCGTGAAGCGACGTTTCATAAACCCATTTTTGCTCAATTATGTCCACAAAAATACGAAAATTATGGCATTCGGTCAAGTCGGTTAATTTTTCGCCATTGACGAAAAGTAGAAACCCCTAAAAAGCTTGCCAGTACAAGCGCGATCGCCGCCAACCAAGGCCAGGCGTTTACCCAGAAAATGGTAGCCGACAGAATAAATGTTCCGACCAAAATGGTGTAGTTCGTGAGCAACTGCATCGAACTCATACGGCGTAAAATGCGATCCGACTCAATCGAGCGCACCCGCAAGCGGATATCACCGCGATCGAGTTTCTCAATTGTATCCTCAATTCGTCTCGGCAAACCCAAAGCGGTGCTGCTCATTTGTGCCGCTTGTCGGCCTAACTCATCGAGAAGGCTATTGCCGTTACTGGCGCTACTATTGGTCATAATCTCCATGGCAAAGGGCTGGGCCACTTCCATAAAGTTAAAATCGGGGTCAAGCCCTTTCCCCACCCCTTCTAGGGTCGAGAATGCCCGCATCACAAAGGTAAAGGTTGCCGGGAAGCGAAAGGGTTGGTCGTAGGCGATTTCATATAAATCTTCCCCGATCGCGCTCACAGATTGCTCCTCAAAGGGTTTATCCATGAAGTTATCCAGCATAAACTGAACAGAGCGACGTACCGGGCCCATGTCTCCGGTTGGGGCTAATGCACCGAGTTCGATCAAAGAACTTACCACGCGATCGGCGTTTTTCTCGGCAATACCAAACAAGGTTTGCATTAATTTCTCGCGCACATTGGCCTTGATTTGACCCATCATGCCGAAGTCGTAGAAAATCAGCTTACCATCGCCACTCACGGCCAAGTTCCCCGGATGGGGATCAGCGTGGAAAAAGCCATCATTCAGGAGTTGCTGTAAATAAGCTTCTGCCCCCAAACGAGCCAATAATTTCCGGTCTAATCCTGCCGCTTCTAGGGCTTCGTAGTGGCTAATTTTGATCCCCGGTACATATTCAAGGGTTAGCACTCTAGGGGAGGTATAACGCCAATAAACGCGGGGGACGCGCACCCAATCATATTCGCGGAAATTACGGCGGAAAGTGTCGGCGTTACGACCTTCGTTGAGATAATCAGTTTCTTCCCAGAGAATCCGGCAGCATTCTTCATAAATTCCCAACCAATCGCGACCCCTGCCCCAACGGGGATGATTTTGGAAGTATTGGGTAATGCGCTTGAGAATGGCTAAGTCGATGGTAAAGAGCTTTTTCAAGCCAGGCCGCTGCACCTTCACCACGACTTCTTCGTTGGTGTGGAGTTGGGCTTTGTGAACTTGGCCGAGACTCGCTGCCGCTAAGGGGGTGGGGTCAAAACTACGGAATAACTCGGAAACAGACTTTCCGGTGTCAGTTTGGATGATTTTGTCCGCCTGTTCGTAAGAAAAGGCAGGAACTCGGTCTTGTAGCTTGCTCAACTCATCAACATAAGCGGCGGGAAATAAATCCGCCCTCGTTGAGAATAGTTGACCCACTTTGATAAAAGTCGGCCCGAGTTCGAGGAGGCTTTCGCGAATCCAAGCGGCTTGTTTTTGGCGACGGCGGCTGCGTTTTTCTTCGGTATAGCCGCCGATATAGCTCCATTTTTTACCATCCCGCCATAAACCAAACAGCAGGTTAAGTACAAAAAGCCAAATATCAATACGTCGTCTAAGTCGCGAGTAATTTTCGTCATTCCAACGGTAAGATTTTTTACCCCGGTCGGGTCGCGTTGCGGCCAAGGCACCATTGGCGGAATATTTTGCGGAACGTTTCTGAGGTTGGGAGAGGGCTGACACTCGATTTCAAAATAAAGGTTTTTACAAAAATGCTTGTTATGGGAAGAAAGAGAAAGTCAATCAGAAAGTAATTTTAACTTGCTGATTTTTGGGCGCGATATGCCGTGATTTCAGCGCGAGCGTGGGCGATTTGGTGGCGCAGGTCGTCGATGACTTCTTGGGTATCGCGGGGGGCTGGGGGGGTGTTGGGGGCAGTTGCCGTGTTAGGGGGGGTGGTGGTGGTTGTTGTTGTTGTTGTTGACCCGGTTTGCCGAGCCATTTCTCGTTCGGCTCTGTTTAACACTTCTGTTGTAAACTGACGCAGGTTTTCCCGTTGTTCTGCGTCAAATTTGCCCAATTCGCTGAGGGCGTTGGAAAAAGCGTCTTCGGCTTTTTCATAAGTGACATCGGCGAGGGCTTTACCGACAAAAAAGGCATGAATGACGGGGTGGCTCATGGTAAAAAATTTTGCATACGTTTCGTAACAAATTATATCTTGCTTGACCAAAATCCTGTAATTCCATGATAGAACTCATCCCTAAACCCGTGCGCCTTTTAATCTTCGTTGCTTTCTACTTCGCGCGGGGGAAAAGATTGTTTGAGGTGCCAAAGGGTTGAACCCGCTTCATCTGGGCGATTGAAGCGGACGGAGAAGCCAAATCCGGCCCCCGCAGAAGCGGCAACCAGGCAAGTGGCGATTAAGGCTCCCAGGGGAAATTTTGGGTCTGCGTCTCTTTGCGTTTTTTTAAGATTTGTAACAGGAAAGTCATCTAAACGGCGTAATTTCGTGGGACGGAAAGTGGGAGATGGCAGGACTGGCGGCGCAGAAATGAAGGGTTTTGCTGATGATTGCCCGGTTTGGGCGGGTTGAGGCGCTTTAGGAACCGCAGGCAATTCGGGAGGAGTCAGTACGGGCTGTGACGGAGGTTCTGGCGCGATCGCGTCTTTTGGGTCTTCTTTTAAGTTTTCTGGGGTGACAATTTCTGGCTCAATTTCGGGCGCACACAGTAAAGTTTGCCAAGCGTCGATGGTTTGAGGACGCTGTTGGGGGTCGAGGGCGAGTCCTTGCAAAATTGCGGTTTTAACGGGATTGGAGACTGAATCAGGCCATTGGAGCCAATCTTGCTCTTTAATTTGGCTTCTGATGGGGGCAGGGGGCGGCGGGCTTCCGGTGAGGAGGGT
>Ga0207419_1002763_pt1 | contig 11157 bp, 9 predicted proteins | sample ElkSloMetagenome_4_FD_184723 | JGI IMG/M metagenome (GOLD analysis project Ga0207419, IMG submission 184723) | Hot spring microbial communities from Elkhorn Slough, Monterey Bay, USA - MD2A (version 2) | ecosystem: Environmental > Aquatic > Marine > Intertidal zone > Estuary: Microbial mat ... | reverse complement strand
TGCGAATAATTTGCCTGCTTTCTTCCCGGCTGATGTTGGCTTCTTTGTTTTCACCTCCGTAGTGATTGCTCCAATCTTGCAAGTTGCCAAAGGGCTGCTCTATTAGAAATTTTCGCCAGTCTTTTAAAAAGCTCGTACTCACTACGTCTTTACCTTTTATTGTTTTGGTACTGCTCACCGGAAACACAAAATGCAGATCGGGGTGAATGAATTTGCCGTTTTTGCTACACGATGGGCATTGTCCACAGGCATCACTGGCAGCACGATTATCGCAATTGAGGTAACGGGCAAATGCTAGGGCAAGGTTTAAATTAGGAGCGCCTTCCTGTCCTGTAAAAAGTAAAGCATGTGCAAGGTGGCCACTTTTCACTGCATTTATCAAGTGCTTTTTGGTATCTTCTAATCCTGGAATATCGCTAAATCTCATTGTACTTTCTTTTCTCCCATGCTCTGTACTTTGCCGATTTTTCATAGATGGAGGTAAGTATATCTCTATCCACTTTACTTAAGATCTGATTTCTTCGTTGCATTACAAGTTCAGCAGTTTCAAATGTCTTATTTAATATAAATGTATTAAATCCATGAGCCCCTCCCCAACTAAAAGAAGGTATGAATGTACGAGGAAATCCAGCCCCGAAAATATTGGCACTTACGCCGACTACTGTTCCGGTATTTAGCATTGTATTAATACCACATTTGCTATGGTCACCCATAATTAAGCCGCAAAACTGCATGCCTGTAGGATAAAAACTTTCACTATTGTAGTTCCAAACTTTTACCGGTAGGTAGTTGTTTTTAAGGTTTGAAGTATTTGTATCTGCACCTAAGTTGCACCATTCGCCAATTACTGTATTTCCAATAAACCCATCATGTGCTTTGTTGCTATAACCAAACAATACGGAGTTGCTTACCTCGCCACCTATTTTACAACAAGGGCCAATACTACTGTCTCCACGAACTTTTGTTCCCATATTTACCACAGAATCATTGCCTAAGGCAAATGCACCTTTGATCATGGCACCTTCTAAAACACTGCTGTTTTTTCCTAAATAGATGGGGCCTTTTTCTGCATTGAGTATAGCTGCTTTTATTTCAACGCCTTCCTCTATAAATATTTGAGAATCATTATAGGTTCGCGTGTAATTATCTTTAATATCCGCGCTTGTTCTTCCTTTAGTTAATAGTTCAAAATCATTTTTAATTTCATCAGCCGTATTTCGAAAAATATCCCAAGGGTATTTTATTAGAGTAATTTGATGAGGAAAATTGATTTTTGTGAATGTATTTGATTTTTTTAAATTAGCAAACTGTCTTACGCCATTATCATCTGTATTGGCTGCCAGTAGTAAATCATTTTGATAGAGAGCTTCCCCAATTTTTAAACGATCCAATGCATCTATTAATTCTCGATTAGGACAAATGGCACCATTGATAAGCATATTTTCTCCCCCCAATCTCAAGTTGTATTTTTCTTCCAGATATTCTGCTGTTAAATAGCTGATCGGATGATTTAAATTTTTTTTCCATTTGTCTGCTATTGTAAGAATGCCAACCCGGAGTAGAGCGATTGGACGGGTATAGGTGAGTGGGAGCAGGGAGGTAAAAAAATCTGGTTGATCAAATAAGATAATATTCATGAATGCGGTGGTTGTAATTTAGCAAGACAAATATAGCATGTGCGGTGGTAAATGAAAAACAGCAGATAATAAAAAAGTCTCAACCATAATGGCAGAGACTTCAAAATCAAAAGTCTTTGATAAATTATTTACTCTTGTACCTGCGGTTGAATTTCTCAACACGGCCAGCAGTATCCACAAATAATTTTTTCCCAGTATAAAAAGGATGTGATGCAGAGCTTACCTCTACCTTTACCAGTGGGTATGTCTTGCCATCATCCATTTTAATTGTTTCTGAAGTTTGGATAGTAGAGCGAGTTATGAATTTATGATCACTTGATGAATCATGAAAAACAACTTCTCTGTACTCTGGATGAATATCTTTTTTCATTTTATAATTATATTTTCTGAAATTCTTACAAAAGGATTGCAAAGATAGTAATATTCAGTTTCTTTCACAAAATTTAATTGTTCAATTTTATGTAGTTAAAAGTAATTTACCCATTGTTTTTCTTTGTTCAAGTAAATCATGTGCTTCTTTTGCATCTGATAGAGGTATTTCTCTATCTACACGCACCTTTAACGCGTCTTGCTGAATCCATTTAAAAATATCATCAGCTCGCTGCTGTAGTTGCAGGCGCCCGGCTACGTAATGAAATAAAGTGGGTCGGGTGAGAAATACTGAGCCTTTTTGATTCAAAATAGCTGGGTCAAAAGATTCAACTTTGCCACTTGATTGGCCAAAAAGCACAAGATAACCCAAAGGAGCCAAACAATCCAAGCTTTTATAAAAAGTATCTTTGCCTACCGAATCGTAAACTACCTGGCATTTTTTTCCTTGTGTAATCCGCTCTACTTCCTTCACAAAATCATGCTTGGTATAGCGAATTATTTCGTCTGCACCTGCTTCACGCGCCAGCTTTTCTTTTTCAGTAGTAGATACCGTACCAATTACTCCGGCACCAGCGATCTTGGCCATTTGCACCAGCAGTAATCCTACGCCACCTGCCGCTGCATGTATTAAACATGTATCACCTTCAGATAGCGGGAAAGTACTTTTGTGTAAGTAGTGAGCTGTCATCCCTTGTAGCATTACGGCAGCTGCAGTTTTGGCAGAAACATGATTAGGCAAGACAACAAGTTTATCTACTGGTACCGCAGTAAACTCTGCATAAGCACCAGGTACGCCAACATAGGCCACCTTCATGCCAGGTTTATGATCATGTGCATTTTTACCTAAAGCCACAATTTCTCCGGCACCTTCCAGCCCGGGAATGAAAGGTGTATCTTTAGGGTATAGTCCAGTTCTGTGATATACATCAATGAAGTTAACACCAGCAGCATGATTTTTCACCAGCACCTGGTTTTCTCCTGGAGTTGGGTCTTCAGTTTCCTGGTATTTCAACTGAGAAGAGCTGCCGGTTTGATGGATAATAATTGCTTTCATAAAAAGTAAAGGTCTAATAAAAAATAATACCTAGTCAAATATAATGAAATAGTTAGTTGGGTAAAAACTTATTCCTAAGGGACTGTAAAGTATTTATAGGAATGACCCTTGAATTTGACTTTTATTACTTCTTTGAAATACAATTTTCTTTCATTAAGCTTGTTGCAAAATTATTATATTTACTACAATACATTATTGGCTTTCAGGTTATTAAAAAGGACTTTATTTTAACAAGATGAACAGATTATCTGCTTTTCTATTGGTGATATTATTCACCTGCCTGGCATGCAATTCAAAAGTAAATGACCAACATGGTACTATTTACACGACAACTACACCCATTGAAGGACCACCGGCATGGGCAAAAGAAGTAATCTGGTACCAAATATTCGTAGAACGGTTCCGTAATGGCGACCCGGCCAACGATCCCAAACCGGCTGACATAACAGGAACCTACCCCGGTCATGTACCTGCTGGCTGGAAAATTACACCCTGGACGCAGGAATGGTACCAGGAAGACGACTATTTTAGTGAACTGGAAGGCAAGAAGGATTTTTTGGGAAACGACATCAGCAATTTCAACCAGAAATTAGGACTCCGCCGCTATGGCGGCGACTTGCAGGGGGTATTTGATCAGCTGGATTATTTACAGGAGTTGGGCATTACTGCCATTTATTTTAACCCGTTGAATGATGCACCTTCCCTACATAAATATGATGCACGGCACTGGCGGCACATTGACCGTAATTTTGGCCCTGATCCTGTAAAAGACGTGGCCACCATGGCAGGAGAAACCCCTGACGACCCTGCCACCTGGCAAAGGACCGAAGCGGATAAGATGTTTGTAAGGCTGATTGATGAACTGCATGCCAGGAACATCCGGGTTATTCTCGATTATTCCTGGAACCACACCGGTCATACCTCGTGGGCCTGGCAGGATGTGCTCAAGAACCAACAGGCTTCTGCTTATGCCGATTGGTATTGGGTAAAGCGATTTGATGATCCGGCCACGCCGGAAAATGAATTTGAATACCAGGGATGGCTGGGCGTGTTCGATTTGCCGGAAATAAAAGAAACAAAAGCCATGGACCATCACCACAAAGTAGAACCATTTGAAGGAGACGTTGCCAGCGATGCTGCCAAACAGCATATTTTCAACGTGACGCGCAGGTGGCTCGATCCGAATGGGGATGGTGACCCTACCGATGGAGTGGATGGGTTTAGACTTGATGTAGCTGCCGAAATGCCCCTGGGCTTTTGGCGCGATTACCGGAAATTCGTGAGGGGCATCAACCCTGAAGCGTACCTGATTGGAGAAGTCTGGTGGGAACAATTTCCTGACAAACTGCTAAATCCCGCACCTTACCTTGATGGGGATATTTTTGACGCGGTAATGAACTACCGATGGTATAGGGCTGCACGTCACTTTTTTGCCAAGGCACCTAATGAAGTTCCGGTTTCTGAATTTGTTGATAGCCTGAAATCATTTCGTGGAAACCTGCGTCAGGGGAATAACTATGCTATGATGAATGTAGCAGCTACCCATGACTCTCCGCGTGTGCTTACTTCACTTTTTAATAAAAACAAATACAAGTATAATGCCTCGCCTGCCCCGGATAGGGATTACAAGATACATAAACCTGATGACGACACTTATCAAACCCTTTACCTGCTGCTGGCACATCAGTTTACTTATGTTGGTGCTCCCCACATTTGGGCCGGGGATGAAATGGGCATGTGGGGCAGCGATGACCCGGAAAACCGAAAGCCCTTGATTTGGCCGGATTATACTTTTATGCCTGAAAAGACACATCCTTACGGAAAAGGGCGACCGATAGATGAAGTAAAATTTGACCAGCAACTTTTTGACGTTTATAAAAAGTTGATAAGCATAAGAAAAGGGAACCAGGTTTTGGCCAGTGGAGATTTAAACTACCTTTTGGCTGATGATCAAAAAAATGTACTTGCTTATTCCCGCTTCAATGATGAGGGGGAAGTATTGGCTGTATTCAATGCTGGCCGTGAAAGACAGACAATAAAACTAACCGCTCAAACCGACAAGGAGTTTCAAGAAGTTTTTACAGGTTTGCAGGTATCACAGCAAGCAAAAGATGTTATCATTGAAGTGCCGGCAAGAACAGCAGCTATTTTAGTGGGCAGGTAATTATTCAATCTTAATTACTTGTATTATTTTGATATTTGCTTCGATTAATTAAAAAACTTCTGGAACTGCCCTAATGGTTTTTTCATGGCCAAATCATTGCCGCCAATCCTCTTTATCACGTACTAATTTTCTGTGAGTATTTGAGTGCAAAGCTTTTTTTGTTCTGTAGTCAAATGTTCATTTTCATATATAATTACCTTGGGCTGCGATTTTTCAATGTTAAATAATTTGATAACTTCATAGTCATAACCTTCTGTATCAATTTGCAACAAATTTATTTTATTGATCTGTTGCCCCTTCATCAGGGTTTTTGGGGAAATAATTCGTATTTCCTTGGTTGTAATTTGCGCCTCAGGGTCAGCAGGCATAGTAATGTTGTGCTTATTGCAATTGGCCTTTACGTAACCTTTTTTAAATGCCTTCTTTAGATTATGCAAGTTGAAAGAGGCCAATCCAGTAGCCCAGCGCATGTCACAAAAGCCAATTTTGTACAATGTCTGATATCCGTCCTCGTGTCCAATGGCAGCAAATATGGTTTTGATTCCCTGGCTATTCTGGTAAATCCGGTGCAGGTATTTTTTGTAAATATCCGGTTGAGGTTCCAGGAATACTCCTCTCCACTGGTCCCTTTTTATAAATTTATGAATGGGGTCGTGGGTTATGCCATCGTTGGCACCTACTTGGATTACGGTAAAATCCGGTTGAGACAATGAATATTGGTTTAGAAAGTCATTAAGCGTATTCTTTTTGGGAAAGAACAGGTATTTGTAATAACCGGTAAATAGTGGATTGTTGTCAGCACTTAAACTAATTCTCAAATCCATGTATTTACCTTTTATACTTCTTTTAATGTTCTGGTACATTCGTTGCATGAATCTTTTATTAGTAAATATAAAGATATTTTCATAGGAGCCAAGTCGAGCTAATAGGCTGATCTCTTCTTAGTCTAAAAAAGGTTCCATGGTCAACGACCAAAATTTTTCGTTAAAGCCATTTGTAATTGTACCGTTTTTTTCAATGAAATAAGAAAAGCCACTGAAAATCAGCAGCTTTCCTGTCAATAATATAGCACGAATTTGGTAGTTAATCCAATCCTAAAATGCCTCTGTTCATGGAAACATCAGTACCGCTACCGGCAAAATCGTCAAAGGCTCGATCCGGTTTTGTGATCAAATAGCTGGCAATGAAAGGGGCACCTTCGGCGGCGCCATCTTCTGCATTTTTCAGGCAGCACTCCCATTCCAGTACCGCCCAGCTGTTGTAATCATATTCAGTAAGTTTACTGAATATGGCACTGAAATCGACCTGTCCATCACCCAGAGAGCGGAAACGCCCCGGACGCTGCACCCAATCCTGATACCCTCCGTAAACTCCTGATTTGCCGGTTGGGTTGTATTCAGCATCTTTTACATGAAATGCCTTGATAAATTCATGGTAATCATCTATGTGTTGGATGTAATCCATCTGTTGTAAAATGTAGTGGCTAGGATCGTAATTTATGGCTACACGCTTGTGATTATTAGTTGCGGCCAAAAATCGCTCAAATGTGATTCCATCGTGCAGGTCTTCGCCAGGATGTAATTCATAGCATATATCTATACCGTTTTCTTCATACACATTAAGGATAGGCAACCAACGATTAGCCAATTCTTTAAATCCTTCATCTACCAAACCAGCAGCTCTTTGCGGCCATGGGTACATGTAGGGCCATAGCAATGAACCTGAAAAGCTTACTGTGGCTTTCAAACCTAACCTTCGGCTGGCGATGGCACCTTTTTTCATTCTATCGATGGCCCATTCGGTTCTGGCTTTGGGATTACCTCTTACACTTTCTGCAGCAAACCCATCAAACAGATTATCGTAGGCGGGATGTACAGCTACTAGTTGCCCGGTCAGGTGTGAGCCTAATTCAGTGATTTCTACTCCAGCTTCCTGCACGGTTCCTTTTATCTCATCAGCGTAATCCTGGCTTTCAGCCATTTTATCCAAATCGAAGATATTGGGCATCTCAATGGGTAGTTGCACACCCTTGTATCCCAAATCGGCCATGTATTTACAAATATTTTGTAAATTGTCAAATGGCGCTTTATCGCCCAAAAATTGCAGTACGTAAACAGCGGGTCCTTTCATAGTTATAAATATTTAGGTTTATGTGTAATGTTAAGATTTAAATTTGGTCCATTTTTCTGTTGATTTACTCGATGCTACCACAGTTTCTATAAAGGCCATGCCTCGCACGCCATCGTATACTGTAGGAAAATCAATAAATTTAGGGTCTGGATCTTTACCTTCAAGTTTCGATCGTAAAGTGACGGCAAAATTGCGGTAGATATTGGCGAAAGCCTCGATGAAACCTTCAGGATGTCCACCTGGTATTCGAGTATGCAACTGAGCACTTTCACCTAAATATCCGTGATTTGCCCCAGTACGATAAATAGTAGCAGGGCCTTCCAATTGCTTTACCACTAAAGTGTTGGGCTCTTGTTGATGCCATTCAAGACCACCTGTTTCTCCATAAATGCGAATGTTAAGATCGTTTTCTTCACCTACGCTTATTTGGCTGGCATGCAATACTCCGGTCGCACCGTTTTCTAACTTTAATAGCACGTTTCCATCATCATCCAGCGGGCGCCCTTCAACATAGGTATGCAGGTCGGCACACAAGTCAACAATTTTGAGTCCAGTGATGTATTCAGACAAATTTTCAGCATGAGTACCAATATCTCCCATACTATTGGCTGCTCCTGTTTTATTTGGGTCGGCACGCCAGCTGGCTTGTTTTTGACCTGTGTCTTCTAATTTGGTAGAAAGCCATCCTTGTGGATATTCTACTACAACCTTTCTTATTTTGCCAATTTTTCCGTCTTTGATCATGTCTCGGGCTTGCTTTACCATAGGATAGCCTGTATAGTTGTGCGTGAGAGCGAACATGAGTCCTGTTTTTTCTACCAATTGGGCAAGTTCCTTTGCCTCAGTTAAATTAAAAGTCATGGGTTTATCGCAAACCACATGAAAGCCATTTTCGAGTGCCATTTTTGCTGGAGGAAAATGTAAATAATTGGGAGTAACAATCGAAACAAAATCCATTCTCTCACCTTCAGGTAGCTGCTTTTCTTTTTCAAACATTTCTTCATAGCTACCATATACTCTGGATTCTGGCAGGTATAGATCGTTACCTGTAGCTTTTGATTTTTCGGCACTACTACTAAAGGCACCACAAACTAATTCAATTTGACCATCGAGGGCTGCAGCCATACGGTGTACAGCTCCAATAAAGGCATCTCTACCTCCGCCTACCATTCCCATTTTTATTTTTCTACTCATATGATTGTTTAATTTTTGGGTATTGTGTTAAAAATATTTTTAAAAAATTTAATCAAGATCTTAACTAATTAAAAGATGATAAAAATTACGTAAGGAAACAAATTTAAAAAAAGTAGATGGCTTACCCAGCGTTTGAGTAAAAATTTGTTCGATTTACCCATGAAGAAAAAAGTAATTTTGAAAAATATGCTCTTACTGAAACAATTTGCGTTAGAAATACGTCTATAACATGTACCAAATCAATCAAAAAATGATAAGGAACGCGTTCTTTTTGTTAGTCCTATTAGCTTTAAATGCATGTAAATCAGGGGATTGTAATTGTGAAGATCCCAATTTACAAGCTGTTAATCCTGACGAAATTGCCCAAATAGACATGTCAGAAATTAAAGAAAAAGGTACATTACGGGCATTAACCACCTACAGTAGCACCAGTTATTTTATCTATCGTGGACAAGCCATGGGATATGAATATGAATTGTTAGAAAGATTAGCAGATTTTCTCGATGTGGAGTTAGAGTTGGTAGTGGCTGATGATCTTGATTCAATGTTTTATCAACTTAACAATGGCGAGGTAGATATTATAGCCCATGGCCTTACAATTACCAATGAAAGAAAACAGTGGGTTGATTTTACTGAACCTCATATTACCACCAGGCAAGTTTTAGTGCAAAGAAAACCAAAAAATTGGCGCAAACTTAGCCGCAGAAAGGTAGAAAAATCATTGGTGCGAAACCCTGCAGATCTTATCGGTAAAAAAGTACACGTTAGAAATAACACTTCTTACCAAAAGAGACTTAAAAACTTGTCAGATGAAATTGGCGGTGATATAAATATTGAGGGAGTACCAGGATACCTGACCACCGAAGAATTGATTAAGAAAGTAGCTTTTGGTGAATATGAATATACTGTAGCAGATCAAAATATTGCTAATATAAACAATACTTATTATCCTCAACTGGATATAAAAACACCTGTGAGTTTTCCTACCAGAATTGCTTGGGCTGTAAGAAAATCGTCTCCGGAATTGCTTACTGAAGTAAATAAATGGATTGCGCTTATGAAAAAGAAACCTGATTATTATGTGATATATAATAAGTATTTTAAGAATCAGAAAGACTTTCAAAAGCGTGTGAAAAGTGAATTTTATTCGCTTACCGGTGGAAAGATTTCTCAATACGATGAAATGATTCAGGATTACGCGGAAGAGTTGCAATGGGATTGGCGATTGCTTGCTTCACAAATTTATCAGGAATCAAGATTTAGACCCGATGCTCAATCGTGGGCTGGAGCAAGAGGGTTAATGCAAGTAATGCCTGCCACAGCACGCCAATTTGGAATTTCAGAATTGTATGACCCAACTAACAGCATGAAAGCAGGTACGGCATACCTGGAATATTTGCAAGGATATTGGAAATCAATTCCAGATAGTACCGAGAGAGTAAAATTTATTTTAGCCAGTTATAATGCGGGGCCTGGACACGTAGAAGATGCTCGCCGATTGGCAGATAAATATGGTAAAAACCCTTACTTATGGGATAAAAATGTTGCCGAATATCTTTTGCTAAAATCCAAGCCATTGTATTACAATGATCCTGTGGTTTATTATGGGTATTGCCGAGGAACCGAACCCTATAAATACGTAAAAGATATTGTAAAGCGTTTTGAACATTACAGTAGATTTATAGAAGAAGGTACAATACCTGAGCAATTAGCTTTGAATTAAAATTTAGGTCTGGTTAATGAAAATATTAAAGTTGTTAAATTTATAGAAGATTTTTCGCTACTAGCGATGAAAATACTGAGTTATATAAAAATCATTTTAATTTCTATTGCTTTTTTTTCTTGCCAATTAGGTAAATCAGACGAAGATAAAAAAATAATCAAACATAGTTTAACCAAAATTTATTATTTAGGAATTGTTGAAGAACAAACAATCAATAGCTACCGTAGCAATAATATAGAATTAATTGAGCAACTCAAGGAAAATGTAATTGTAAGAGGCAATAGAGCCAGGTATAGGCACGAGATTGCTAAAGCCGAAACTTTATATCAGAAAACTACTTCAGTACTAGGAAAGATAGATTCAATAATGAATCCATTAGACTCCATTGCATCAAATGATAATTTCGCGTACGAATTTCAATACAACTATTTTTTTGTAGAAGGGAATGCTCAAATATTAAAAGAATATTATGAGGAGTACATCAATCAACTATCAGAATTATACGAGGTTAAACTTAGTAAATTTACAGAAGCCAATCCGAAAATTGATTTTATCAATTTTTCATTTGAAAATTCTCCTGTGATCACTACACTTGCCATGATCAAATCTCATAAATTAAAAATCTGTCAAAAAGAAAACATGTTATTATTATCAGTGCTTAAAGCAAGTAAAAGCTGGTAGCAGATCCTTGCATTAAAACTTGTTGGAATATAAGTTTATGGCATATTTTATATTAATGAACTTTTGATTTTTTAAACAAAGCTCCTGCAAATCATGTAGATTTATAAGAATAATATATAATCCCGATAGATACCTAACCAATGAGTAAAATTAATTCACTAACCACTGAACAGCTAGTACAAAAACAGATTAATGGTGCCAA
>Ga0207419_1002762_pt1 | contig 11162 bp, 6 predicted proteins | sample ElkSloMetagenome_4_FD_184723 | JGI IMG/M metagenome (GOLD analysis project Ga0207419, IMG submission 184723) | Hot spring microbial communities from Elkhorn Slough, Monterey Bay, USA - MD2A (version 2) | ecosystem: Environmental > Aquatic > Marine > Intertidal zone > Estuary: Microbial mat ... | reverse complement strand
GCCTTTTGCCAAGCCTCTATGCCGCCTTTTAAAAAGCCGAGTGCATTGTCATAGCCTACTCTCGCCAATCTAATCACCACTTCTTCCTCTCGGCCGGGATCGGCCACAAATAAAATGGGCTGTTGCAAGTCTGTAATGAGTGCGCCTACCCAAGGGGCAAAATTATCGTCTATTCCTATAAAAATAGAGTTAGGTATAAAACCTTTAGGAAACTCCTTATTGCTTCTGGTATCAATAATGAGTGCATTGTGCTCATTGGCTGTAGCTTCAAAGTCCTCTACGTTTAAAGGAGTAAGGCCTTGATTTACCACCTTATCTACAGATTCGTAACCTGTTTTATTGATTACCGCATTTTTTGGGAAATATTGAGGTGGTGCCACCAAACCGGTTGTTACCTCTTTAACAAATTCCTCTTTGGTCATATCTTTCCTCAAGGCATAATTAAATTTCTTTTGGTTGCCCAAGGTATCAGTGGTTTCTTTGCTCATCATTTTACCACAAGCCGAACCTGCCCCGTGACCAGGATAAACAATCAATTCGTCTTCTAATGGCATTATTTTGTTTCTGAGTGAGTCGAATAAATGTGCGGCTAGGTCTTCTTTTGTTAGGTCAGTTTTAACGGCTAAGTCTGGGCGGCCCACATCACCGATAAATAGAGTATCGCCCGTAAAAATTGCTTTGTTCTTCCCTTCTTCGTCTATAAGCAAAAAGGTACTAGACTCCATAGTATGTCCCGGGGTATGCAATACTCTTATTGTGATTTTACCAAGCCTTAAATCCTCTTGGTCTTTGGCTATATATGCATCAAACTCAGGTTTTGCGGTTGGACCATAAACTATTTTAGCGCCTGTTTTTTTGGCTAGGTCTAAATGGCCTGATACAAAATCTGCATGAAAGTGTGTTTCAAGGATATATTTAATTTTGGCGCCGGCCTCTTCAGCGCGGTCTATATAAGGTTTTGTTTCGCGCAAGGGATCAATGATTGCAACTTCTCCTTCAGATTCAATGTAGTAAGCTGCTTCAGCCAGGCATCCTGTATATATCTGTTCTATTTTCATAAATTAAATGTTTTAGTTTTGAAAAAATTAAGCTTACAGATCTTTTTACCGACCTTTTTAAAACTTATATTCCAAAACTAAAATACAGCGCGCTCCAAAACAGTAACATGAGTTACATTCAGAACTGATTTTTGTCATGTTTGCTGCAACAGATATATCATTTTTTTACAGAGGAGATTACATCAGTGAGCTTTAGTAAATCGTCTTTGTCATTATATAGATAAGGCGAAACCCTAATGGCACTTCCCCTAAAAGAAACGTAAATCTTTTCTTCGGTCAAGCGCTCTTTTAGTTTTTCAAGATTAAAATCTTGTGAAAGTCTAATACCGAAAAGATGTGGGCTAATGAAATTTGCCTTTTCTATTTGGCAGCCTATCTCTCTCATTTTTTGCAGAGGTTCTTCAGTAATTTTAGCGAGGTATTTATTAATTTGAGGAATACCCCACTGAGTGATTTGTTGCAAGGCCGCTTGCAAAATGGGTATTAAAATAAAATTACTTCTTCCACCGGCTTCATAGCGCAGAGCAGCTTCTTGGTAATTATCTTGATAGTTGACCAAACCTGCAAAGTTATCGCTATCGAAACGGTTGATCCATGCTTCTTCAATAGGTTTTCCCCCATCAAAGGCTTCGCCAAAATACCCAAGCGTTAAGGCGTAGGGTCCTAGTAACCATTTATAGCTTGAGCAAATGAGCGCATCGGGCCTATATTCTTCAACATTAAATGGCAGGGCGCCTACGCTTTGAGTGCCATCAACTACTAGTAGTGCGCCTACTTCTTTGGTCTTTTCTCTTAAAGCTTTTAGGTTGAATACCGTACCATCTGCCCAATGGGTATGCGATACGGCCAACAATCTAGTTTTTTCGTCTATGGCATCGAGTAGTTTTTCATTCCACTTTTCACCGCGGTTTTCTTTAGTCTCAGGGGGCCATATAGTAAGCAATTCAGCATCTTTTTCTTTGGTGAGATTCATCCAAGGATATACATTGCTAGGAAATTGTTCTGCCGCCACTATCACTTTATCTCCTTTTTTTAAGTCTAGGTTTTTTGCCACTACACCCATGCCATAAGAAACTGAAGGCATGGTTACGATTCTGTTCTCATTTTGTACGCCTATTAAATTGGCGTACGTTTTTCTAATTTCCTGCACTTGGTCAAAAAAATGATATAAGTTGATGTGGTATGGTGCCCTTTTTAGTTGTAGGCCTTCTATACCTGCGGCTTCTGCAGACTTTAATAACGGAGCCATATAAGCACAGTTTAAATAGGTTACCCCTTCAGGCAAAGAGAAAAGACTTTTTTGACAAGAGAGCAACTGAGGAGTCATGGGCTAACTTTATTTTGATATTAAGGATTGAAACGTGAAAAAGTGTAATTGCTAAGGTATAGTACGAGCATGAATTTTTAGGCAAGTAGTTGTCATAAAATTAAAAGAACCCATTGCTAAGTTAATTACCAGCTTGGTTTTTCTTTGTTGAGAAATGCCGATATGCCTTTTTTGCAATCTGTCGTATTTCTTGCTTTCGCATTTTGCTCAGCTGCAAAAGACAAGGCTTTTTCTATCGGCATACTTTGTATGTCTGCAATCATTTTTTTTGTGATTGCCATTGCCGCTTCAGAATTGTTTTCACAAAGCGAAGTGGCAAAATGCTTAACACTATCGGCAATGGTCTTGGGGTCGCATAGTTGATGGAAGAGTCCTGTGCTCAATATTTCTTCGGCTGTGTAAATTTCTCCAGAAAGCAACAGTCTTTTTGCTCGGCTTTCGCCAATTTTTCTGAGTAAGAACACCATTACAATGGCTGGGATAAATCCAATTTTTACTTCTGTATAACCAAATTTGGCATGAGGTACGGAAAAAATATAATCGCATACTGTGGCCAATCCGCAACCGCCCGCCAAAGCATGGCCTTCAACCTGTGCAATAATGATTTTAGGATGCTGATAAATTATTTCGAACAAAGCTTTTAATTGATTGGAATCTGCTAAATTTTCCTCATAACTAAATGCTTGCAAAGACTGAATGTAAGCGAGGTCTGCACCTGCGCAAAAGGCTTTTCCTTCGGCTTTTAAAACGATGACCTTGCCTTGGGGATTATTTTTGGCCTTTTTTAAAGCATGTGTAAGTTCAGCAACCATCTGCTGATTTAAGGCATTCCTTTTTTCTGGCCTGTTAAGCGTAATGTATATAATTCTATGCGATATTTCGTGCTTGATCAATTCGTATTTCATGATGTGCTGTTAAAGGTAGATAGAAGCATAAATCTACGATTTTTATTTTTCCTTAATAGCCTAAAAATATGGTGTTATGGGGCAGATGTAACGGGTGGCAAAAAAACAGTAATTAAAGTAGTGATGCGCGTAAACTTTTTTTCTCAAAAATTGTTTTAAACTAAGCTTGGCTTTTTGGCTTTTTATCGTAACTAAGTATTTTTCTTTTTTTCATCTATCCAATTATCAAGAATTGAAATTTTATCAACCCTCCTTTTCAAAAGACAATTTTTTCAGTTATTACAAAAAATCCATAAAAAGCGCAAGTAAAATTCACAAATAAATACAAATTCTCTATATTTGCAAGTTCAAAAAAGCTTACACTTCAAATGGCATTCAGAAAAAACAAGAAATTCAACAACGACTTTACGAATGTTACCATCAGTTTGGCATCTCCAGAGTCAATTTTGGAGAGTTCTCACGGTGAAGTTACCCAGCCAGAAACCATCAATTACAGGACATATAAGCCAGAAATGGGCGGTTTGTTCTGTGAACGTATTTTTGGACCGGTAAAAGACTGGGAGTGCCACTGTGGTAAATATAAGCGAATTAGGTATAAAGGCATAATCTGTGACAGATGTGGCGTAGAGGTTACTGAGAAAAAAGTGCGAAGGGAGCGCATGGGCCACATACAGTTGGTAGTTCCTGTAGCGCACATTTGGTATTTTAGGTCTTTGCCCAACAAGATAGGTTATTTGTTAGGATTGCCTAGTAAAAAATTAGATCAGATAATCTATTATGAAAGATACGTGGTGATCCAAGCAGGCATTAAGGCAGATGACGGTATTAACTACCTAGATTATCTTACCGAAGATGAATACCTTGATATTTTAGATAAACTGCCAAGGGAAAACCAACAATTAGATGACGACGATCCTGAGAAGTTTATCGCTAAAATGGGAGCAGAAGCATTGGAGATGCTCCTATCACGCATAAACTTAGATGAGCTTTCTTATTCTTTAAGAGATAGTGCTGCTAATGATACTTCTCAACAAAGAAAGGCGGAAGCCCTTAAAAGATTAAAAGTAGTAGAGGCATTTAGAGAAGCGAGAGAAAGAATCGAGAACAGGCCTGAGTGGATGATCATTAGAATGGTACCTGTAATCCCTCCTGAGTTGAGGCCGTTGGTACCTTTGGATGGTGGTCGTTTTGCTACTTCTGATTTGAACGACCTTTATAGAAGAGTGATTATCAGAAATAATCGTCTTAAAAGGCTGATCGATATTAAAGCCCCTGAAGTAATCCTTAGAAATGAGAAAAGAATGCTACAGGAAGCTGTAGACTCTTTGTTTGATAATTCAAGAAAAGTAAATGCAGTAAGGGCAGATGGCAACAGACCTTTAAAATCTCTCAGCGACATGTTGAAAGGTAAGCAAGGTCGTTTCCGTCAAAACTTATTGGGTAAAAGGGTTGATTACTCAGGCCGTTCAGTAATTGTTGTAGGACCTGAATTGAAATTACACGAGTGCGGTTTGCCAAAAAATATGGCAGCCGAGCTTTTCAAGCCGTTCATTATCAGAAAATTAATTGAGCGAGGAATAGTAAAAACTGTAAAATCTGCGAAGAAAATCGTAGACAGAAAAGATCCAGTAATTTGGGATATCTTAGAAAATGTGTTGAAAGGACATCCGGTATTGTTAAACCGTGCTCCAACTTTGCACAGGTTAGGTATTCAAGCCTTCCAACCTAAATTAATTGAAGGTAAGGCGATTCAATTGCACCCATTGGTATGTACTGCATTTAACGCTGACTTTGACGGTGACCAAATGGCGGTGCACGTTCCACTAGGGCACGAAGCTGTGCTAGAGGCCTCATTATTAATGTTGGCATCTCACAACATTTTGAACCCGGCTAACGGAAACCCAATTACAGTTCCTTCTCAAGATATGGTATTGGGTCTTTACTATCTATCAAAAGGTAGGAAATCTACCAAAAACCATCCTGTAAGAGGTGAGGGTATGACTTTCTATGGCGCCAATGAGGTAATTATTGCCATTAATGAAAGGAGAATTGAGAAGCATGCCAATATAAAAGTGAGGGTAAATGTAAGGGATGAGAAAACAGGTGAGCTTAAGCCTCAAATAGTAGAAACGGTTTCTGGTAGAGTGGTATTTAATGAGGTGGTTCCAGAAGAAGTTGGCTTTGTGAACGAGTTACTTACTAAAAAGCAGCTACAGAAAATTATAGCTAAGGTATTTAAGATTGTAGGTATGGCAAAAACAGCCAAATTCCTAGATGATATTAAAGACCTTGGCTTCCGCTCGGCTTATTTGGGTGGTTTGTCATTCGGTTTGGACGATATAGTTACGCCAGATGAAAAAGTACAAATGATTGAAGATGCCAAGAATGATGTAGAAGTTGTTCTTAGCAACTACCAAATGGGTCTGATTACAGATAACGAGCGTTACAATCAGGTAATCGATATCTGGACAAAAATCAACAACAAGCTTACCTCTACATTGATGAAGAAAATGGAGACTGACCAACAAGGTTTCAACTCCATTTATATGATGATGCACTCAGGAGCTAGAGGTTCTAGAGAGCAGATAAGGCAGTTGGGCGGTATGAGAGGATTGATGGCTAAGCCTCAGAAAAACCTTCAAGGTTCTGTGGGTGAGATCATCGAAAACCCGATTATCTCTAACTTTAAAGAAGGCCTAGATGTATTGGAGTATTTCATTTCTACACACGGTGCACGTAAAGGTCTAGCAGATACAGCTCTGAAAACCGCTGATGCTGGTTACCTTACAAGAAGGCTTGTGGACGTTGCGCAAGATGTTGTTGTTGTAGAACCTGACTGCGGAACGCTAAGAGGTATTACCGTAGAGGCACTTAAAGACAACGAAGATGTAATAGAGCCATTGAAAGAGAGAATTGTAGGTAGGGTAAGTGTTCACGATATATTCGATCCATTGAGTGAAGAAATTATAGTACCGTCAGGTGATCTGATTACCGAAGAAATAGCGGAAAGAATAGACGATGATACTGCTATTGAGTCGGTAGAAATTAGATCTGTACTTACCTGTGAGAGTAAAAATGGTGTATGTGCCCTGTGCTATGGCAGAAACCTTGCTTCAGGTAGGCTAGTACACTTAGGAGAATCAATTGGCGTAATTGCAGCACAGTCAATTGGTGAGCCGGGTACGCAGCTAACATTAAGGACTTTCCACGTAGGGGGTACTGCTTCTAACATTGAGGTAGACGCCTCGGTTAGAGCCAAGTTTGATGGTGTAGTAGAATTCGAAGAGTTAAGGTCTGTTCCTACAAAATCACCTGACGGCGAGGATGTAGAAGTAGTGATGTCTAGAACTTGTGAGGTTAAAATTATTGATACTTCAAGCAAAAAAGTACTCATTACCAACCACGTGCCTTATGGCGCTTACTTAACGGTTAAAGTTGGTGCTAAAGTGAAGAAAGGAGATAAGATTTGCTTCTGGGATCCATTTAACGCAGTAATTCTTTCTCAGTTTGATGGTGAAACCGAGTTTGAATCTATTGAAGAAGGCATAACTTATAGAGAAGAATACGATGAGCAGACAGGTCACCGAGAAAAGGTTATTACAGAGACTAAGGATAAAACTAAAAACCCAACCATCCATATTCTTGCAGATAGTGGAGATAAGGTAAGTAGTAACATTCCTGTTGATGCGCACCTTTCGGTTGATCATGGCCAAAAAGTTAAGGCAGGACAAATCCTAGTTAAAATACCAAGGGCTATTAGCAAGAACCGAGATATTACTGGTGGTTTGCCTAGAGTTACAGAATTGTTTGAAGCACGTAATCCTTCTAACCCAGCAGTGGTGAGTGAGATTGATGGTGTAATCTCTTACGGCGGAATCAAGCGTGGTAATAGAGAGATATTTGTAGAATCTAAAGACGGTGTTAAGAAAAGATACCTGGTAAATCTTTCTAAACACATTCTAGTACAAGAGAACGATTTTGTAAGAGCAGGTACGCCATTGTCAGATGGTGCCATAACCCCGTCAGATATTTTGGCGATAAGTGGTCCTACGGCAGTGCAGGAATACTTAGTGAATGAAATCCAAGACGTTTACAGGTTACAAGGTGTTCGAATCAACGATAAGCATATTGAAGTTATCGTTCGTCAGATGATGCAAAAAGTGCAAATCGTAGATAGCGGTGATACTATGTTCTTGCCTAACCAAAATGTTGATAAGTTTGAGTTTATGGAAGCTAATGACAATATTTTGGATAAGAAAGTAGTCGTAGAAGCTGGCGATTCAGCCACCATGAAACCGGGTATGATTGTTTCTGCTAGAAGATTGAGGGATGAAAACTCAAGTCTGAGAAGAAGGGACTTAAATCTTGTAAAAGTAAGAGATGCACAACCTGCAGTCTCTAGACCAAACTTGCAAGGTATTACCCAAGCCTCTCTAGATACTAAGAGCTTTATCTCCGCAGCATCTTTCCAAGAAACTACTAAGGTGTTGAGTGAAGCTTCAATCAGAGGAAAAATGGATGGGCTTAATGGTCTGAAAGAAAACGTGATCGTAGGTCACCTGATTCCTGCTGGTACGGGTGTGAGAAGGTTCCAGAAAACTAAAGTAGGTTCTCAGGAAGAATACGATGCTTTGGTAGCTTCTAGAAAATCTTTCAGAGAGCGCCAGATACAAGACTAATTTATTTTTTTGAAGTGTAAGAAACCTAGCCTATTATTAGGCTGGGTTTTTTTATGTCTTTGAATTGAATATATAGTAAGATTCAAAGGATTAATTTCATTATTTTTATTAATAGTGGGCATACTTTAACTTTGCTGCACTGTAGAGAATATTCTCAATCAATTTTGATAATTACTTTATGCATTTTCACTTAGACAAAATTCCTGAACGCAGTGTAAAGCCTAGAGACGTTGGTTTAACAATGGTCATGGATAAAGGGCTTTCTTTAAGAGAGGTTGAAAATCTGATGGAGACCTCCTCTGATCATTTCGATATAGTGAAATTAGGTTGGGCTACATCTTATGTATTTCCTAAACTACAAGAAAAATTAGATTTGTACAGAGAGGCAAATATGCCTGTATATTTCGGAGGTACGCTTTTCGAAGCTTTCGTTATTAGAAACCAATTTGAAGATTTCAGAAAATTACTAGATAAGTTTAGTATGGAATTTACTGAAGTTTCAGATGGCTCTATTGATTTACCGCACGACGAAAAATGTGAGTTGATCAAAAAATTATCTAAGCAAGTTACGGTGCTTTCAGAGGTGGGTTCTAAAGATGTAGATAAAATTATTCCACCATATAAGTGGATACAATTAATGCAAAGTGAACTAGACGCTGGGGCTTGGAAAGTAATTGGAGAGGCGAGAGAAGGCGGAAATGTTGGTTTGTTTAGAGGTTCTGGGGAGGTTCGCTCTGGATTGGTCGATGAAATTTTGACGAAGATACCTTTTGAGAAAATAATTTGGGAAGCACCCAAAAAAGAGCAACAAGTTTGGTTCGTGAAATTATTGGGAGCCAACGTCAATTTAGGAAACATTGCACCTCATGAGGTAATCCCTCTCGAGACTATAAGATTGGGTTTGAGAGGAGATACCTTCGATTACTTTTTACAAAAGCTATAACAAAAAAAGGATTCGTGAGAATCCTTTTTTTGCTTTTTAATAAATTTCTTATTCTGCTGCAGGCGCTACTTTAAAAGCGAAGGCAAGCTTTTCCCACATAAATTTCACTTCGTTTTCTGCTAACATAAATTCCATTCTTTCTGCAGGCGTTTCTAGCATTTCAGGGTCTACTGTAAATCTTATAAGATCCTCTTCGGGGTTATAATCGTAGGCGCCCCATTGATCCCATGTTTTATTGAGAATAACCGTCCATTCATCGTTGTTCGGAATCGTAAAAAGACCGTATTTTCCTGCGGGTACCTCATTTCCTTGGATTGTAATATCTTTATCGAAAGAAATCCAGGTAGCTTCATTAGCACCAGTTCTCCAAACTTCTCCATAAGGTACAAGTTCTCCCCAAATCGTCCTTCCCTTTACGCCAGGCGAACCATACTGCATTTCAACCTGTACACCGCTTACTGTTTCAGATAGCTTTTTTAAAGGGCTAGGAATTTCTTCTTCGCTTGGTGCTTCCTCTGCTTCCATAGAAGCCTCTGTATTGGTTTCTTCTGTAGTCTCATTAGAGGTCTCTTGCTTAGAGCAAGACCAAAAGAACATGCTGGCCATTAGGATAAAACCTAAAATTATATTTGTCTTTTTCATAATGATATTTGAGTGAATTCTATAGTTAAATTATTTGTACGCTTCTAAATATTTCATTGCTTTTTTGGCTACTTCTTTTCCAGTATAGCCAAATTTTTCGTCTAAAACGTCAAAAGGAGCAGAATATCCAAAATGCTCAAGCCCCTCAACTGTGCCTTTAGCACCTACCAAACCTCTTAAGGTAACAGGCAAGCCAGCGGTTAGGCCAAATACGGGTATACCATCAGGTAATACACTAGATTGATATTCTTCAGGTTGTGTTCTAAAAAGTCCTTCAGAAGGAGCAGAGACTATTCTTACCTTTAATCCTTTTTCCTCACGCAAAATTTTAGCTCCATCTACAAGCGTAGCTACTTCTGAACCACTTGCAACAAAAACAATATCTGGTGTGCCTTCGGTGTCTTCTACGATATAAGCTCCTTTTTCGGCTTGTAGAGCAGCATCGTATCGATTGCCTTTAGCTGGTAAGGTATTTATGTTTTGTCTTGAAAGTATCAGGGCAGTTGGTGTTTTTTTATTTTCTAATGCCATTTTCCAAGCCACAGTTGTTTCGTGTGAGTCGGCAGGTCTTAAAACTAAAAAACTATTCTCGCCCGAGTGGTTCTTGAGTTGTTCTAAAAGTCGTATTTGCGCTTCTTGTTCAATAGGTTGGTGTGTAGGACCGTCTTCACCTACTCTAAAAGCATCGTGGGTCCAAACATATTTTACGGGGAGTTCCATTAATGCGGCGAGCCTTATTGCAGGTTTCATATAATCTGAGAATACAAAGAAAGTACCCACAACCGGAATTATACCGCCGTGCAATGCCATGCCATTGGCAATGGCTGCCATGGTTAGTTCAGAAACTCCAGCTTGTAAAAATGCACCTGAAAAATCGCCTTTTTTAAAAGATGTGGTTTTTTTAAGGAAACCATCTGTTTTATCGCTATTGGATAAGTCTGCAGAAGCTACGATCATATTCTCCACATTCTCTGCATAGTGTGCCAAAACTGCAGAAGATGCAGAACGTGTAGCGATATCTTCTTTTTGGGCAATTCCTTTGTAATCAATGTCTGGGATCTGGCCAGAAAGGAAAAAATTTAGTTTTTCGCTTTTCTCAGGGTTTTCTGCTGCCCATTTTTCTTGTGCTGCTTTCTTTTCCGCAACTATCTTTCGGTTTTTTTCTGCAACTTCTTTGTAATAAGCTGCTACATCGTCAAAAATAATAAACTGATTTTGTGGGTCTCCCCCTAGATTTTCTATGGTTTTTTCTAAGGAGGCACCTGCTTTGCCAAGTGGTTGGCCATGCGTAGAAACTTTTCTCTCAAAACTTTCTCCCTCTTCTGTTACGGCGCCTTTACCCATTATGGTTTTGCCAATGATCAGAGAAGGTCTATTTGTTTCTTCGATACACTCTTTAAGGGCATTTCTGATTGCGGTTAAGTCGTGGGCATCAATAGTGATGGTGTGCCAACCCCAAGCTTCATACTTTGCAGCGGTGTCCTCATTTTCCACATCTTTGGTTTCAGAGCTTAGCTGAATGTCATTGGAGTCGAAAAACATGATTAGATTTCCTAATCCTAAATAACCGGCTGTTCTCCCTGCTCCTTGAGAGATTTCTTCTTGTAT
>Ga0207419_1002761_pt1 | contig 11171 bp, 11 predicted proteins | sample ElkSloMetagenome_4_FD_184723 | JGI IMG/M metagenome (GOLD analysis project Ga0207419, IMG submission 184723) | Hot spring microbial communities from Elkhorn Slough, Monterey Bay, USA - MD2A (version 2) | ecosystem: Environmental > Aquatic > Marine > Intertidal zone > Estuary: Microbial mat ... | reverse complement strand
GGTTTGAAGAACGCTATTCTTAAAAGAAATTGGCTTTAACTTTAATCTAATTAAAATCTCTATACCACAGCTTACCTGATCGAGATAAACAAAAAACTAAAATATTGAGGAAACATAACGCACAGGCAAGAGCAGTAACTTGTTTAACGAAAAATACAACTTACCTGAAGCATTTTCTTTGCCGGGAAGTTTCTATAATTGGGTTCCGGTAGAAAAGATGCCCGACACGATATTAGGTTTAAGTTACAATGCTGGAAGTTTTTTCAACACATATTTTGAGAAAATCGTCAAAGTAAGAACCATCTACAACCCCTAATCGAAAAATGGAGAGGAATTGCATCATCATATTTACATATGCAAACAACCCAAACCAACTTTGGCGAGTTAAAGAGATTATTTAAAGACCACGTATTTGAATGAAAAAAGTTGGCATACCATAGATTCCATTCGCAATGTCGATTAAAATTTTTATATAAATGTGATTATTTTATTCAAACCTTAGGAGCAGATATTAAAGTGCCTTAAAATCCCAAACAATAATTAGCTGAGATTCCTATTATAATTTTTTATCTTAAAACTAAGGGTAAAATCCTAGACTTATCTATTTGTGTTTATGTATTAAGTCATAACTAATAGTTGTGCTTCTCAGCGCAACGGTTTAATAAAAATTACTACCTTTTATGCAGTAAAGATATATTAACAAGGTGATTTAAAACAAATAAAATTTACCAATATGGAATGGATATACGATATAAAAGACCCCCTTTGGGAAACATTAGTAGGAAGCTTCTTATTATTTATGGCCATTATTTTGATTACCAGAATTGTTGGTCTGAGATCTTTTGCAAAATTTACAGCCTATGATTTTGCATTCACAGTGGCCATAGGTAGTATTATTTCATCAACGTTAACGTCCAGTACCAGTGTGGTTCACGGCGCTGTGGCGATAGGAAGTTTATTATTTTTAACGTTTATATTTTCATATCTTCAAAGAGCCTTTAAAAAAGTCAGCAATGTCATTTCCAATACGCCGCTTTTATTAATGGACGGCGAAGTTATTTTACATGATAATTTAAAACATGCTAGGATAGAAAAAACCCAACTCATTGCAAAACTTAGAGAAGCTAATGTGTTAGATTATAAACAGGTAAGAGCGGTGGTTTTAGAGTCTACTGGTGATATTTCAGTACTGCATGCTTCAGATGAAAGCACAAAGTTTAATCAAGAACTTTTAGAAGATGTGAGAAAAAAACCATAACATCACTTTAAAAGAGCAACGTGTTGACTTTGATAAGATTTCAAAAATAAGTGTGCATCTATGTTACCTAAAAATTAAATACCCATAGTAGCTCGTAAGTTTTATTTTTCAATTGCCGCTAACAGCGTATTCAACTCTTTATAGTCAGGGATTAAAAATTCTTTATTTTGCACATAGTAATGACTAGTTTTAATTAGAATGCAACAAACAAAATAACCAAATGGAAACCATAAAGAAGAATCAAATCTCTGTTGAAATTCTATGGAACGACTTTCTCAAAGCTCATCCAAATAATAGTATAAAGAAACAACCTGACTCATTCTATTTTTGTGATAATAAGAAGGACGCTAATGAGTGTGCTGAATTGGTTGTAAAAGGAGTAAAACAAGCCACAGCAACATCGCTGTGGTGGTATAAAAAACATAATGAACCATTACCAAAGCAAGGTAATCAATATATAATAACAGATTGGGAGGGTAAGGCAAAAGCAGTAATTGAAACTGTAAAAGTAAACCAGGTGCCTTATCATAAAATCACCGAAGAATTCGCACAAGTAGAAGGGGAAGGTGATAAGTCTTTACGGTATTGGAAAAAGGCGCATAAAGCCTATTATCAAAGAGAGATGGATCCCTATGGTGAGCAATTTAAAGAGGATATGATTATTGTGTGTGAATATTTCAAAACCATATTTAGGTATAAATCGTAATTCCTCTAACCAATACTTAAATAGCTCCTATAACTAGCGGTCTTGCTCTAAACTACAGGTTGGGCATTTATATCTGAGAAAAGGGGGCATTCTTATCGGCATCTTTTTAGTTTGTAATTTACAAAAGCATTTTAAAGCTAGGTAAAGAATAGTCTTTAAGCACTTACAAAAGGCATTTGGCCAATGTAGGTGTCATCATCAATCTGCTTAAGTATAAAGTCGGCTAAATCTGCACGGGATATTTTGGTGCCGCTATTGACACCTACCCATCCCACACGGTAATGTCCTGCTTTTTTGTCGTTGGTTAGTCGAGGTCCTCTTACAATAATCCAATTCAAACCGCTATGTTTTAAAACTTCGTGGTGTTTTATCGCATCATTTAAAATTTTGGGAACAAATAATTTCATAATAGACCTTATCATTTTATCCATAAATTTTGGTTCATCTTTTTCTGGGAAAGGTAAACCTCCACCTGATAGCGAAATGATTTTTTCAACACCACTATCTTTCATAGCCTGAACAATATTTCGGGTGCCGTTAGTTTGAAGCCACTCAGGCGAGCCTTTTACATGACCAAATAAACTAACAACGATATCGGTACCTTCTACCACTTGCTTTACGTGGTTAAGATTAAGAATGTCACCTTTGTAAACTTTTAGTTTTTGATCGGATTGAACAATACTTTTGGGTTGTCTTGCTAAAGCTTTTACTTCAAATCCCTGCTCAAGAGCTACCTCTAAAAAGCGCTGACCTGTGCGACCAGAACCACCAAATAATGCTAATTTCTTTTTCATACGTTTTTATGTTTAATGTTTAAATAGATATGCTCTAATTGATCTAAAGACCTATAGCCACTCACCATTTTTTGTTTTGCACCATTGGTTTCCATAAGCACAGTTGGAAATCCAGAAACCCCTAACGCGGCAACCTTTTTAAAATCCTCTTCTGCTCTTGTTTGGTATAGTGAATTATTCATTTTTAATATAAAGTATGAGGCATCTAAACCAAACGAGGCCGCAATTTTACCATAAGCCTTATAATCTTTAGGCTCTATACCCTTGTAGTAAATGGCCTTCTGTATTTCTGAGGCAAATGATAGACTACTGCCTGATAAACTCATGGACTTAAATACCGATAGAGCAATGGCAGGCGGTATAGAGGTGAAGATAGCTTCACCAAGGGCTAGGGTGCTATTTAGAAAATGAGAACCAAAGGTTACACCTGTTGCTTTTTCGACATCTTTGTAAGCCCAACGAATGTAAGGAGCAACCTCACCAATGGGGCCAATTCGTTTTCCGGTTATCATTCCACCAGAAAGAACCTCGATTTCTACTTCATCTTTATACTTTTCATGAAACTGTGTAATAACCGGGGAAAAACCGTAACACCAGCCACACAGCGCATCGTAGATGTATATTATTTTCATTCTTTCTCTCATGAATATCAATGATTATCAGGACTACGAATTATGATTGCACATACATTTTTTTAATTTTAATGAGCTTATGACACAAATATATTTTACTTTTAGGTAGCACACTACTAGTAGAGTACTAACCTTTTTGTAAGTATGAGTAGAAAACAATTAAAAGTTACCGCAAGATGTCCTATAAGAACTGCTACAGATTTAATTGGTGGTAAATGGAAACTGCTTATTTTATATCAGTTGGCACCAGGGCCTCTTAGACCTTCACAGTTAAAAAGACTTATCCCCGACATCAGTGAAAAGATGTTAATTCAGGAACTTAAAAACCTTACAGATGCAGGTTTAATTCTTAGAAATGACCATAAGCAAATTCCACCAAAAGTAGAATATGAATTAACCGGTATAGGACAAAAAATTATGCCGCTCATCGCAGAAATGCGAAATTTTGCAGTGGCCTACGAAAATGAAATAAAAACCAATTAAAAATTAAAAGGCTTAGAGCATACATTCAATACAAAGTTTTCTTAAGTAAAATGCCATTTTTAAAGCGTTACATATTTTATAGCCCAGATTAATTTTTTATTCATAAATTTACTAGGGTCTATTAATCAATCACTTTTACATTACGCTTATGCGAAATTCAATAGTTATTACTTTAATTGTTGGATTATGCTTAGGTACTCCTCTACTAAAGGCGCAGAGTATAAGTGTGGACGATTTTGAAGCTGTGAGTATAGATTCTACGATAAATTGGCTTCAAGAAAATACCTACAGCGAAAAGAACCTAGACGAATTTCATGCTATAGCCTTATTTACCATTAAAAAGTCGCGTACAATAGTAGCGGATAGTACTATGGCTCAACTGCATGAAGTCCTAGCGAGTTGGCATGCTTACAATGGTCTATTCCCACCAGATTCCACCGTTTATCATGCCGAAAAGGCCGTTGCGTATTACAAGCAAAGCAACAATCAAAAAAAGGTTGCAGATAATTATAGAAGCCTTGCTATAGATTACCTCAATTCTAGACAAACCACCAAAGCGCAAGACGTTTTATTTAAAGCTATAGCCATTTACGAAACCCTAGAAGATGAAGGTGGCCTAGGCCAGGCTTACAGAACTTTAGGAGTTTTATATCAGGTTATGGAAGACTTTGAAAAATCTATTGATTATACGCTACAAGCCTTGCCATTACTCGAAAGAGCGGAGAATTACAGCAGTTTGGCTATCGCTCAGTTCAATTTAATTATCGGTTATGGCAAAATTGGTGAATACGAAAAGGCTTATGAAGCTACTGAAGTGTGCCTAAACATTGTGAAAACCAAAGCGACAGATGAAAAATACGTACCGATTAGGGCTTATTCTTACCGTGGTGAGGTTTATGTAAAAGACAAAAAGTACGATAAGGCTTTAGATGATTACATGAAGGCCTGGTTACTATGTAAAAAAGAAATAGGCGAGGAGCGCTGTAGAACATATAGAACTGAAATAGGGCAGGTGTTTTTGTTAAAAGGTGAATATAACCAAGCCATAGAGCACCTACTAGTAGGAATAATAGCCTATGAAAATAACGGATACGATACGATTATACAGCCTTATTTAGATATTGCAGAAGCTTATGAAGCTATAGGGGATTATAAAAACGCTCTGTTTTATAAAGAAAAAGCAAACGCTAATTCTAAAGATATTCTTGAGGATAAAATAAAAAATATCGAGTCTGAACTGGCGATAAAATATGAAACTGACAAGAAAAATGAAGCGTTAGCTGCACAAGCGTCTTTGATAAATCAAAAGAATAAAATTCAAACGCTTATTATCGTGATTGCTTCCCTGCTCTTATTATTTCTTGTATGTCTTCTTTATTTTTTCAATAAAAGCAAAAAGAAAACATCCATCATAAAAGCTAAAAATGCCGAAAATGAATTGCTTCTAAAAGAAATACACCATAGAGTTAAAAACAATTTAGAGATGGTAAAAAGCCTAATTGCCTTACAGTCTGCACAAATAGAAGATGCAGCAACTCGAGAAGCAATGATTGCCAGTCAAAACAGAGTGCAGTCTATGGGCATCATACATCAAAAGTTATATCAGGGCGATAACCTAGGTCGTATAGATATGAAGGACTATTTTATAAACTTAAGCGAAGGCATATTAGATACCTTCAATGCTGAAGATAAAGTAAAGATTGAATGTGCTATGGATAATCTGGATTTAGACGTTGATACTGCTGTACCTATAGGTTTAATCGTTAATGAGCTTTTAACCAACGCTTTAAAATATGCGTTTCCAGATAAGGATAATGCGGTAATTAATATTAGTTTAGAAAAACCTTCTCCATCTATGTTAAAACTGAAAGTTAGGGATAACGGTATTGGAAAAACTAAGGGCTTGGCTCCTAAAGGCACAGGTTTTGGATCTCAATTGGTACAACTTCTCACTCAGCAACTCAATGGTGAAATGAACGAACGTATCGATAAAGGCACCCATATAGAATTTAATTTTCAACTTAAAGAAACGGCCTAATGTTAAATCAACCTAAGATATTAATTGTAGAAGACGAAATGATTATTGCGGCGAACATTTCGTTAGAATTAAACAATCTTGGGTATGAGGTTACAGGCATTATTACACGAGGCGAGGAGGCGCTCTTACACATAAAACATCAGCAGCCAGATATACTGCTGCTCGATATTAATTTAAAAGGCGAATTAGATGGTATAGAGACTGCCAAAGAAATGCAAAAAAAACACAACGTTCCTATTATTTATTTAACTGCAAATGCCGATGATGCCAATTTTAACAGAGCAAAGGAAACGCACCCGTATGCTTTTATTACCAAGCCGTTTAAGAAATTAGACTTAAAGCGCGCCATAGAACTAACTTTAAGTCAGCTTAAATCTTCAGATAGTGCTGCACTGGAAATGCCTCCCACTAATGAAGAGGCTTTTGTACTTAACGATTCCATTTTTGTAAGGCAGTCGAGCTCCATGGTAAAAATGTACATTAAAGATATTTTTTACATTGAAGCTCAGCGGAATTACTGCAAAATATTTACAAATAAAAAGGAACACCTGCTCGTTATCACTTTAAAGGAAATGGATGAAAAACTACCGTCCAAACATTTTCTACGCGTCCACAGATCATACATCATTAATATTTCTCAAGTTAGTGAAATCCTTACAACTCACTTGGTAATAAGTAATAAGGCTATTCCTTTAAATAAGGTCATGAAGGATGAGCTGTTAAAGCGTTTACAAACCATTTAAAAGATTCGATAAGATATTTATGACCTTCGGACAATAAATTATAGTCCTCGTCCTAATCTGTGCTATTTCAGATGTAAATAATTGTTAATTAGAGGTATAATCAAACTAAAGACAATTATTATGAAAAAATTACTATTAATTATGTTGCTATTACCACTTATTGGAATAGCTCAAGACGCCGATGAGCGTCTAATGACTATGACCACCTTTAAAATTAAGCAAGGTCATACATCCCAGTTTCAGGATGGTGTTAAAAAGTACAAAAAGTGTTACTCTGAAGATGGCGGTGAGGAATCTTGGAATTTTTGGAGGAGATCACAAGGTGAAGGTGCAGTATTTGGTGTTACCAGTATGATGGACAATTGGGCTGAAATGGATAAAACTGATGAAGCCGGCAAAGACTGCTATTCTATTGTTATGAATTTCATTATGCCTCACGTAGAGAGCGTATCCAACGGCATGGCCAGAACACTATCTGACTGGAGTAGAAAGAGCAGTTCGTCTGAAACCAAGCTAGCTTGGGTCACTTATTTTAAAGTAGAGGACGCTGGTGATTTTTCTGATGTTATTAAAGAAGTATCCTCTGTAATGACAGAAGTGGAGGGAGAACCCAGAGGTTATTGGTATCGTATAATAGGTGGTGATAGAGATGCTGCAGACTACATGGTATCTACCGTTTATGGAAGTTATGCAGATTTAGATATAAAACGAGACGGCCCCTACGAGATGTACGTTAAAGCCAAAGGTGATAAGAAAGCCAAAGAAATGGACAAAATGTGGGACGATGCGGGTGTTGAATCTTGGTCTTACATATGGGAATTTCAAGAAGAATTATCTAACTAAGCGATATGAATTATTGCGATTTTGATTAGTCTAAAAGCCAGAAAGTCCAAATCTACTCTGGCTTTTTTTAATACTAGTAGCTATGATAATGAATAGAACACTTAAATTAAAGAGTAAGGACTTCATACTTTCTAAAAATCCCATACTGCGCTATGTTACTTTTACAGTATTGTACTTAGCTCAGGGTATAACAGATGGTATTACATTTTTTGTTATACCAGCATGGTTAGCTATGAATGATAAGTCTGCAGTAGAAATTGCAAGTTTTGTGGCTGTTATAGGGATTCCTTGGAGTTTTAAAGTATTTATTGCACCGTTTATTGATAGGTACACTTTATTATCCATGGGTAGAAAAAGACCTTGGGTCATTTTTGGACAATTAGGTCTAATCATAAGTTTTTTATCTATAGGTTTTGTTCAAGATCCACTTAACAATATGTTAGGATTAATGGTTTCGGGGTTTTTTATCAGTTTCTTTGGGGCTTTTCAAGATGTGGCTACTGATGGTATGGTGGTCGATGTTGTACCAGAGAACGAACAAGCTAGAGCCAACGGCTTAATGTGGGGATCTAAAACAGTAGGAGTTTCATTAACCATGCTAATCGGTACTGCACTTATCAATCTCATTGGTTTTACAGCTGCTATAGCCTCTTTATCTATTGTAGTTAGTATTGTTATTATGGTGCCCATTTGTTTTAGAGAACGAGAAGGCGAAAAATTCATGCCGTGGACAAGAGGAAAAGTCTCTTCTGAGGCCAAAAATGTTCAGCTGAAAAAATGGTCTCAAATTTTAAAGAGCCTATTTAAAGTCATTTTTATTCCTTCCATATTAGTAATGACTTTTATTCATCTTATATCTGGATTATTATCTGGTTTTATAGATACGTTATTGCCAATTTTTACTATTCAAAAATTAGGATGGACAGATACTTTATTTTCTCAGATATTTTCCATAACCACATTAGTAGGTGGTGTTCTTGGAATGTTTATTGGTGGACCACTGGTTGATTTTTTTGGCGGTAAAAGAATGATATACATATACCTGTCATGTACAGTACTAATTATAAGCGTATTTGCTCTTACCCCGAGTTATTGGGTAAATGAGATGATGGTATTTGGGTTTATAGCACTTTATTATTTATTCACTACCTTCCTCATTATTGGACTATTTGCGGTCTCCATGAAATTGTGCTGGAAAGTCATTGCTGCCACACAATTTACCTTGTTTATGGCATTTGCAAATATTGGCCGAGCATTGGGTTCTGGTTTAGTCGGGACTTTAACAAGTATAATATCTTGGGAATATGTTATTCTATGTGCTGCCATCTTGCCCTTATCGATGATTGTCCTTATAAGATTCATCAATTTTGAAAAAAATGATGAGGCTATCGCTCAAATTAAGTTGGTTTAACCTTACAGGAATGGGCAACACATATGTAGTCTCTATATGATAATACTTTAGAATAAGAGCATCATGACAACAGAAGAAAATATTAAAACATTGGCACCAAATTCATCAAATGCAGATAAAGAAAGCTTATCAACTAAAGAATAAGAATCAAATAATAAATATTTAAGAAATATGGATTTACAACTCAAAGGAAAAAACGCCATCATTACCGGAGGCAGTAAAGGTATAGGTAGAAGTATTGCTTTAAACCTTGCAAAAGAAGGCGCTAACGTCGCCATTTGTGCCCGAGGCGAAGACGCCTTAAAAAAGACTGAAAAAGAACTGCTTGATAAGGGTGTAAAAGTCATCGCATTACCCTGCGATGTTGGAGACGACAAACAGTTAGAAGATTTTCTGGATGAGGTCAAAGAGCGTTTTGGTACCATCGATATTTTGGTCAATAATGTATCAGCATTAAGCCTAGGCGATGACTATAGCGATTGGGAAGCTTCCATTAATGTCGATCTGTTGGGCAGTGTACGCGGCACCCGAAAAGTCATACCATGGATGGTTGAAGCTGGGGAGGGAAATATTTTATTTATTTCATCTGGTTCCGGTCTTGAAGCGGGTTCACCACCTGCTTATGCGGCTGTAAAAGCGGCAATAATCAGTTATTCCAAAACAATAGCAATACAATTGGCACCAAAAAATATAAGAGTCAACACCTTAGCCCCGGGCTCAATAGAATTTCCTGGTGGCCTCTGGGAACAAACCAAAACCGCAAACCCGCCTTTTTACGAGATGATACTTAACATGATTCCTTCGGGAAGATTAGGATCGCCAGACGAGGTGGGCAAAGTCGCCACATTTGTAGTATCACCGGCAGCAAGCTGGCTGGTTGGCACCTGCCTGGCTGTAGATGGTGGGCAGCACAAAGCTAATTTATAAATCAAAATCACCTTAAAATCCAATATTATGAAAACTATCAAAACAAAATTTGCATTAATGCTAATGCTTTTGGTCTTTATTACTGCCTGTAACCAAGACAAAAGATACACTCAACAATCGCCTGAAATTGACACTTATAAAAAAGTGATCAAAGCATACGAAAATCAGAATTGGGATGAGTTTGCCACTCATTATGCCGATACCGCCAAAATTTACAACAATGCCACAAAAGATGAAGGTCAAACCCTTACAGAATTTATTAAAGAAAACAAAGACGATGCATCATACTTTTCATCTTGGACATATGTTTCAGACGAATCAGATTATGAAAGGGTAGTAACAGACAAAGGTGAAACCTGGGTGAACTTTTGGGGGCTATGGAAGGGCGAACTCAAAGCCAACGGTAAGACCTATGATATTCCATCACACATTACTGCCCAATTTGTAGATGGTAAAATTGTAAAAGAATATGGCTATTGGGACATTTCTAAACTTGTAACAAGTACTCATAATGTTGAAATTGTTAATAGTCTATATGAAGCTTTTGCTGCCGGAGAGATGCCTAAGGTTTTGGTATTGATGGATGCAGAGATTGTTTGGAACGAAGCTGAAGGCAACGCCTATGCCGATGGTAATCCCTACATCGGTCCAGATGCCGTTCTGAATGGTGTTTTTGGTAGAATTATGGCAGAACATGAGTACTTTAAGGTACAAGATGTAAAACTTCACAATATGGTTGGAAATAAAGTTTTGGCGACGCTTCGGTATGATGCAAAATATAAAAACGGTAAAGCGTATAACGTTCAGGTCGCGCACTTATGGACCTTAGAAAATGGAAAAATTACAGCTTTTCAGCAGTATGTGGACACCAAAGGTGTAAATGATGCATTGAAGTAAATAATAATAAGTTTTTATTAGACTAAGGTCACAAGCATAAAAAATGAATATCAACTTAACATTTTCTGATGATTAGCTTTTTCATACTAATTAACCTACCAGTCACCCTTGGTATAGGCTATTGGGCGTCGAAACGGATTGTAACTAAATTTTACAGATCTCAAAGATCACATATTTACTGAGCGGAGTCGAAGTAAAAACCTATGAGGTATTGATAAACAAATAAATATTAATAAAGTCAAGAAAATGAAAACACTAAAACTAAAGACTTTCGGAATTATCTTTTTAATCCTGACTTCAATATTGAGTTGCGTTGAAACAGATAAAAAGACAGATAAAAAGACAGCCAAAAAGGTTGCATCAGAAAAGGTTGAAACCGTTTCAATTGAAAAACCTGAATACTTTCATCTGCGACCAGAACTTGAAGACGCTTATGGCT
>Ga0207419_1002755_pt1 | contig 11180 bp, 2 predicted proteins | sample ElkSloMetagenome_4_FD_184723 | JGI IMG/M metagenome (GOLD analysis project Ga0207419, IMG submission 184723) | Hot spring microbial communities from Elkhorn Slough, Monterey Bay, USA - MD2A (version 2) | ecosystem: Environmental > Aquatic > Marine > Intertidal zone > Estuary: Microbial mat ... | reverse complement strand
CAGACCATCATACTGCAACAGCCCTTGATTATTGGCTACATAAAGTCGCCCATCCGCTGCTTCAGAAATATCCCAATTTTGATTACCTGCTCGGTATTGTGAAATATCGTAGTTCTCAAAATAAGGCGTAAACTGAGCCCGACATATTAAAAAATGCAGCACGAAGAAAATAAACAAAAAAGGTAAGCGCATCTATCCCCTATTAAGTTTTAAAGCCAAGATAGGCATTTAAAAATAATTTGGAATAGCCTATTGAAACAAGAAAGGCCGCCTTTTTTAAGAACAGCCTTTACTGAAATATCCTGTTTTTATTCTATTTAGTCCCATTACCAATTTTCTGCGTACACGGGCAATCACTAATGTTTTGTAGGAAATCAAAACCTATGGTTACCATGTGGGTTCCGGAGTTGAAACCTGCAAGATCATTGGTGGTGATTTGATAAGCATAACCGAAATAGAATCCATTTTTCATGAACCCGGCCATGGGTCCTATATTTAGTGGCCTTAAAAACTGATCGTTCAAAAAACGGTATGACACACCAGCCCAAAAGTAATCACCACTACGGTTGTAATTCCTGACCTTAAAATTGACGTCTGTCGCAGATCGACCGTCGCTGGCAAAGAGTTGATAAAACACAGATGGCTCATACTCCACTCTTTTATTATACGGATCCTTAAATCTATAACCAGAATACAACTGTAAATTCAACAACAAATCAGGTTCGATTCCATTAAAGTTTTCAATATTCTTTGGCAGAATATTATTGGCATTAAAGCTGGCCCAGAACCTTCTCCATCTATACAATAGTGCGACGTCAAAGTTGTTATTACTTCTCGATCTGTCATCTGTTACCAACGGACTAATGGTTGGTGCCTCAAAAGTAGTTTCAAAATTATCAATATCAATTCTAAAGCTATTGATATTGTAAGAAGCTCCAAAACTCAAATACTGTCTCGACTTGTAATCTAGAATAATGTGGTGGGCAAAACTAAACTTAATTCCCTGTTGAAATGTGTTTCCGTTTTGGTCATTGTAAGCGGAAATACCAACAGCAGATTGATTTGATATCCTAAAATCCGCATAAAGTGCCTGATTATCTGGAGCTCCCTTAATACCAACCCACTGGGTTAAGCCATTGGCCCTAATTCTGAGATTATCACCAATACCAGCATAGGCAGGTGAAATTACGAAATCATTATCTGCTAGGTATTGCGTAAACACGGGTAAGTTCAACTCTTGACCATAACTGCTCACGAAAAGCAAAGCGACTATATATTTAATAAAATTCTTCATCATAAGTAGGTTTTTCAATTCAACAGGTAATTATTATCTATACAGCGTAAAATGTCCAACAAATTCCCTATCGTTCTCTGGTTCATTTAATTTTACAACGTACCAGTAGTCGCCAGTTGGTAACTCTTTACCGTTGTATCGGCCATCCCATTCCTCACCCTGTCTCAAAGTGGCTATTTTTCTACCATATCGGTCAAATATGTCAAATTCCAAGTTGTCATACTGGGTAGCACATCCAGGTGACCATCCGTCGCCATTACCTGGTGTGAAATAGTTTGGAATACAAATCTCAATGAACTCTACCTGAATACTCTCACTAGCCTGACACGTTGTTTCATCTGTAACCGTAATGTTATAAACACCAGATTCTGAAATGTCAAATACATTTTGAGTGCCGTAAGATTCCCCGTTCATGAAATACTCATAATTACCAATACCACCAGAAGCTGTTGCCGTAATCTCATTGAGACCGCTCTCTTCTAAGATAAGGGTTATCGGTTCAAACTCCGGTAGCTCAAAATATCTCGTAGTTTGAACACAGCCATTGGTATGCCTCACATCGATATAGTGATCAACACCTAAGGATAGGTTGGTGAAGACGTTGCTTGATTGGTAAGGTCCACCATCTAAACGATAATCTAAATCATCTGGATTAGTAATACTGTCATCTACGGTAACCGTTACACTATTTACAGCTAAATCATTTTCACAACCCCACTCAAGTATAATATCTGGGTCTATGCTTACTGCCTCTGGGAAAGTAATGATCCATTCCGACTCACAATTGCTCGCATCCCTTACAAAAACAGTATGGTCACCTCCTCCAAGGTCAGTAAAATCAAAAGCGGTTTGACCAGGCCCTCCCGTAGTGTATGGTCCATCATAATTATCAAGACTTACACTGTAGGGTAAGGTTCCTCCTGAAATTTCAACGGTAAACTCACCGTTAGCATCGCCTTCACAAACTTCTGGGAAGAATAAATCCTCAATCATATTTAAAACTACGGGAGCTGGTTCTACAATATCAAAATCGAAGGTTTCAAAACAACCTAATTCATCTTGAACAATTATCTCATAATTACCTGGGGCAAGGTTATCAAAGACATTATCGTCAAAAAACTGGTTAAACTGTGGTGAAATTGCATATTTGATAACCCCAGTCCCTCCTGAAGCATTAATTGTTATTGAGCCATTATTTCCTCCCACACAAGATATATTAGCAACATCGTAATCAACCGTTAATGGCGAGTCAGGCTCGGTAATTTCAACCGCCTCTGAAACTTCATCACAATCGGCGCTCTGCACAACAACAATATAATTGCCTGCTGCCAATTCTGTAAACACACCTGGGCTGTTTTGGACGGCACCAGTAATTACGGCTCCACCACCATCTTGAAGGATGTAAGTGTAATTACCTAGTCCCCCTATGGCCTCGGCCCTAATTACACCCGTATTATCACCGTTACAATTAATGGTCGCATTTACCAATTGAAGATTTAGATTCAATGGTGGTATTTGCTCAATCGTAATTTCGTTGGAAACACTCGCTAAACAGCCATTAGCGTCCCTTACAAAATAGTTATAGGTTCCGGCCGGAGCGCTTATTGTTGTTGAGTTTGTAAATGAACCGAGAACAACAGAGAAGTTTTCATCTTCACTATACTGATAAGCACCCATACCTCCCGAAGCACTCAAAGTCAACGTTGCAGTGGACTGACAAGTCTGGGTAACACTTGTCACCAGATTTGCTACGATTGGAGTTGGTTCGTTTATAACAATATCATTTGATGTTCTGCTACAGCCATAGGCATCATTTATAACAACGCTATAGGTTCCCGCTCCAAGATTTTCAAAAATGTTCGAAGTTTGTGGACCAGATGTACTTGCCACTGGTGCAATGGTATTTAAGGTGTAAGTATAATTTTCACCTTGCCCACCAGTAACGCTACTCACAGTAATAGAGGCGGTCTGGTCACCAAAACAAGCCAAATTGTTTGTGCTAGCCGTAAATGTGGCATCAATTGGTAACGGCACATTTAGGGTTAAGGTTTCTGAAGCAATACATCCTTCCGCATCAATAACATTGACGGTATAGGTTCCGGCCGATAAATCACTAAACGTACCATTATCTGAAAATGCAACCGTAGCGGCACCGGTCAACTCATATTGATAATCGCCCCAGCCTCCCGTTGCAACCGCTACAATTGTACCCTGGTCATCTGTACAGGTTACATTTGAGGTTGCTGTAGCGTCAAGGGCTAAAGTTTCATTTGGGGAACTAATCACCAGACTTGCATTTGCAGAGCAGAATGGCGCTGCGGTCTCAGTTAAAACAACGTCATAAATCCCTCCCGAAACATTATTAACGGTCAACGGGTTGGTCGCCGTGTTTGCTGCAATCGCTCCGGTAACCGCCGTTCCCGAGGTATCAAATAATTGATAAGTGTAAGGCCCTGTATATCCTGAAACGTTGATATCAAAAGATGTAGTATCCCCAAAACAAACCACAATGTTAGGCGTTACCGTAAAACTGAGTGGGGTTGCGCTTGGTACGGTAATTGACACTTCTTTAAAACACGAGGTTACAGTATCAGTCATGGTGATGACATAATCTCCAGCGGGAACTCCAGTAAATGCGTTTCCTGCGAAAGAAATCGACGGTTCGTTTGGAAGAATGGTATAGGAATAACTTCCTGAACCTCCTGTTCCAGTAACCGTTATCTCACCATCATCATTATTACAACTTGGTTCAGCGGTTAATTCTGGAACTAAATCTACGGGCGGAACGATATCCACGGAAACTAGATTTCCACAACCATTGGCATCCCTAATTTCAACCGTATGGGTTCCAGATACCAAATTTTGAATGGTAAATGGTGCCGTTTGGCTTTGGAATGCGCCTCCATCTACACTGAAACTGTAAGGCGGAATCCCTGCCGTATCTAACGTTACATGTATTTCAAAATCCCCATCCTCAACATCGCACTGATTGGTCAAAGCTGCAGAAATTACTGGTGTTGGGTCATTTGGTAGTACCTGAACTGGGCTTGTTACAACACAGCCGTAGGCATCGACGGCATGGACGTAGTAATTGCCTGCATCAAGATTAAATGTACTAGCATTGCCCCAGTTAACATCTGTTGCTAAAGGTGCGGTAGCTATCGTTGTAACTTGATACTGGTAAGGTGGGGTACCGTTCTGGGCAATCGCACTTATCAATCCTGAATTGGCATTACAGTTTGCATTAGTATCTATAGAAGCCGTGATCTCTAATGGTAGTGCAGATTCGGTGATATTGAATGGTGCGGTTACAACACTACACCCTACGTTTGGCCCGATGCTTTCCTCAATTAATACATAATAATTACCAAATGGTAGAGGCCCCAAGTCTGTGACGTTTAAACTACCATTAGCAGGTACGATTCCTGTACCCGTAATTCCTGTTGTTTGTTGTGATAAAGAATCAAAAATTTCATACGAAACCGTTGCCGGAGTGCCGTAAACACTGTTTACTGTAAATGACACATTGCCATCGTTGCTACCCGTACAGCTAATATTATTGGCACTTACCGCAGTTGCAGTTAAAGTGGAATTGGTTGGTATTGGTGCGGTTGATGGCTCATAATAGCTGCATGAAGTAAAAGCATCGTAAACAATAAAGGTATATTGAACCCCAGGCGTTAAACCAGTAAAGGTTGCTGACTTGCTTCCTAGCGAGTCCTCTGGTATCCAATCACCTGTAGGGTTAGGGTATACCGTAGTTGGCCCTTCATAAATTGCGAAGAAGAATGGCCCTGTACTTGCTAAAGCCGTACCAACGCTCACCGAGGCTTCACCACCTGTGACGCAGTTTACCGTTGTTGAGATATTAATATCTAAATTATCTGGGGGGGAAGCTACTAATACATCTTGATTAAGTACCGAGCATCCATTGGCATCAACAACATTTATTTGGTAAAGACCAAAATCCACAACATTAAAGTTAACCGAGGTGGTCCCTGTACTATTTAATTCAGAATTGTCGTAACCATTAGTTCCCGTAACAAAATAATTATAGGGAGCCGTTCCACCGGTTACGCTGTCTATAATAATTGAACCTTGAGAAACCCCCGAAGAGGAGCAGGTTATATCAACCGTTCTATAATCAACAACTATGGCATCAGGCTCATCAATTGTAATGGTATCGGCACTGGTACATGATTTGGCGTCTGTTACTGTAATTGTATAAGTACCCGCAGTAAGCCCTGAGGTTTGTGTACCATAGTCGGTACCCGTGGTCTCGTTAAAAATATTTAATGTAAACGGAGGTGTACCAACGGTCGTATCAATGTTGACATCAATAGAACCATTAGCATCGCCATTACATAAAATTGGTTGGGTTTGTCCTACAATAGTTAAATCAGGTAATGAAATCTGCTGAACCTCAGTTATTCCTGATTCTACAAGACAACCATTGGCGTCTGTTATCTGAAATTGATAAGTGCCTTCATTAGGCGCAGAGTAAGTAAATGTACTACTGGTGGTCCCAATGTTTGTAAAAGTCCCACCATCAATAGAGACCGCATAATCATAAGGCGCGGAACTACCCGAAATTGTTCCCGTGATAATAGCATCTGGCGAAGTGGTACAATCCAAATCCTTGGTTAATACTGTTGAAATGGTTGGTCTCTCTAGGTTTTGAATCGTAAAGGTTTCAGCGTAATCGCATCCACCATCATCCCTTACTTGGAAGGTATAGGTGCCTGGAGTTAATCCTGTAAACAGATTTGACGTTTGATAAGGTGTTTGAGCGGAAGTTGGTGCAGTAATTTGATATTCATAATCTCCTGTACCACCAATAACATTGCTAATCGAAACATCTGCTGTCAATGCAGGACAGCTCAGTGGCGTTGCGACAAAATCCATATCTGTAATTGGATTAAAGGCATCGATTGTAATGTCATTTGTAATGCCAGTACAATTATTTGAATCTCTTATAGTTATGGTATAAGTTCCTGCGGTAAGACCTGTAAAATCGGTGTTATTTTGAAAGTTTACACCGTCAAGACTATACTGGTAAGGTGCAAGGCCGTTGTTTACATTAGTTACTGTAATGATTCCATCAGAATCACAGGTGTAATCCTGAGTCAATTCCGCAGTACCATCAATCTCATCAGCAATAGTAACGGTAACGGTTTCAACATCGGTCAAACAAAGTGAACCGTCTATACTGTACTGAACAACGACATCATAGTCGCCGGCAGCAAGACCGGTAAATACCGGAGAGTTGCTAAAGGTAGCCCCACCATCTATACTATACTGCAACGAGCTTCCATTGGCATCGGTTACGTTAAAGGTTATGCCACCTGCGTTTCCATCTTCAGCACAGGTAATATTTGTAGGATTAACAGTAAATTCTGGAGCAAATATCCTATCTACTGAAATCGTCGTGGTTGCTTGGCAGTTATTTGAATCTACCACCAAGATGTCATAAGTATTTGGATCGGTTACCGTAATTACTGGGTCGGTCACAAAATCGGTAGTGCTATTTATAAAATAAAAGTATGGAGGTGTTCCACCCTGTGGATATATGGTAATCTCACCTTCGTCGCAGGCAAGCGGTGTCGTTAATGCAGCCGTAACTGATAAAGGCGGGGGATTAACTATTGTAATCTCCTCTGAATAGGTACAACCGTTTTCTGTTTCTAGCGTCGCGGTATAGGTACCGGGATTCAGGTTTTCAAACGTATAATTATTTTCAATAATCGGACCGACACTATTAACTAATGTCCCCCCATTATACAAAGTAAACTCATATTGAGGGTCAGCATCGTTGGCAGCAATTTGGATACTTCCCAATTCCCCGTTACAAAATGGCTGGGTAACGGTAGTTGTTCCTGTAAAATTTCTGTCCCTTATTTGAATTTCAGGCACTTGGAATATACAAGGGTTGGTGTTGACCCCAATCTGCCTTATGTAAACCGAATAAAAACCAGGAGTTGATACAGAAAACAGATTACTAGACTGAAAGTTTGTGCCATCTAAGCTATACTCATACCCATTTGGTGTGCCACCAACTGTTATGGTTCCTGGGGTTGTACAGATGATATCTTCTTTTTCAACTGTTGGCTCTAAAAGATTTTGATACACGTTGAAATAAAACTGCCTAAAACAACCCCCATCAAAATTAATTGTCAATCGGTACTGTCCAGCCTCATCTACAACAAAATCTGATCCCGTTTGAATAGAATTCCAGGTGCAGGTATCGCTTTCGTTGGCACAGTCTGAATTTACCACTTCATCACAGCTTGACTCGTCTAACCTATCCCAATTAATAGAGGTTGCGCTGGCAATATTTGTTTCAATATTTCTAACATCGTCAGCACCGCATAAATAAATATTTGGCAATTCCTTCCCATCATTTGGGCAAATAGCGACCTCATCGGCATAAGGAATAATTGGATTGGGCGTATCTGCACCAAAAAGCTCTACAACATACACTTGGTCTATGGATTGACATGGTGCATCAGCGATATTTCTACTATAATAGGTCCCGGTTTCGGTGACCGTAAGTGTTTGGCCAGTACCAATTACCGGAGTTCCTGTTGGGCTAGTTGACCACGAATAGGAAGAGTAGCCCCAAGCTGCCGTTAACTCAAGCGAATCGCTACATAATATTTCGTTTTGGGTAAAGACACAATCATCTAAATCACCCAAAAAATTTGTTGCCTGTGGCGATAGTAAACACCCTGTATTGGAGTTAAAACTTGGGTCGTCTGAGATGAGGAAATCTGGATTTAATTCTGAACGATAGGTTGCGTAGGCCTGGTTGTCTATTCGGTCAGAACAAACATCTACCAATAGACTACAGGATTCCACGACAGTTACCTTAAATCTTATTTCGAGCATGGGATCGTCCTCCTCAACCACAGAATCCTCTATCCTAAAAATAATTTCCCTAGTATCTGGATCGTAACTTTCAACTGATACACCCGGTGGAAGATCAATGACATCCTCTGGGTAGTTAAACACAATATTTATTGGTAAGATGTCGCGAATAATGAAATCTATCGCATTATCATTTCCGGTATTTTGAAAACCGATAACGTAATTCAATTCCTGACCAAGATCTACGGTGTTCCCACCAATGTTGTTTCCAAATTCATCTTCAACAATCTTGGTCAACACAATATTTGGCTCAATGATTTCAACAGAGAAGGACGTAACAAATGCACCAAATCCATCTCCACTGGTAGTCAATTTTAAATCTCCGGCTGTTTCATCATTGGGAATAACGATGTTGGATGGGTTAGGTATCCTCAGATTATTAATGTCTAGTCCTAGAGTATTTGTACTTGCTGGGTTTCTGTCTAGATTATGAACGCCATCTAGGGTTATGGTGGCATTAAAGAAATTGTTCGCCTCATTTATGGCATCACTCATTACTGTAAAGTTTGTTGAGCTCGCCGCCTTAAATTGAAATGAATCGCCGGTAATTCCCAAATCACCTTCTAAAGCCCCAACCGCTAAATTTGCATTAACGGGAAAAGGAGCTGGTAATGTCTGGAAACCAGCAACGGGAATATCTAAATCTGTATTTCCCTGTACACCCGCATAACCATCAAAAACCGCAATATACTTACTAGGCAAAATAGGGCTTTCATAAATAACCGCAAGCGTCCAGCCTGCAGAACAACCCCCTGTTCGCTCACCACGTGTTGCCCGAAGATTTGCTAGGGTATAAGTCCCATTTGCATCTGCTAGCCCCTGAACTAAACCTGTAACATTTTTATAACAGATTATTGGAGAATCCTTAAAGGAGTTTTCTACTCCAGGACCGTAGTATTCATAACCATCAAATATGATATCGTCCTCCTCACCCATGGGATCAGCGTCGTTATCTGCTGTCAAATCAATAAAATCTCCTGTCGGTAATCTAAATTTTACTTGATTCCAATCATCAAGTCTTGGAGTCCCTTCAAATTGGGCATCAAAATTATTGGCCTCTTCCAACGGATAGACCGAAGCCCAGTAGAGACCCGCCCAGAGTATTCTTCTACAATCCACATTGATGTTTAGATCGGCGCTACTGGAGCTAAAGATATTTGGGTTACCACCGCTCTCAACATTTACATATACGCCCGAATGATTATTATTTCTTTCTGTTCCGTTGTAAGGCAATGGCAGATCCTCGGCGTGGATAATTTGGTTTCCGATAAATACAATATCACCTTTTACCTTGATGTTGCCTCCATCCAATCGCGGTTCAAATGGTGCTCCAATTTGAGCAAGGGCACTTAAGCTAAAAAGAAACGCCAATATAAGAACTGTAAACCCTGAACTGCTTTGTTTTTTAAGAACAGTGCTGACCGGGTTGCTAACATAATTGGACATGGTAATGCACGTCAAATCATTTGATTGCGGGTTAGTAGGTTTTTTCATGATATTTAAGATTTGTTTATCCGCAGCTCTCGTTTGGGGTCGGTTGCCACGAATTGGGACTAAACTAAACTTTTTATGTTTTTTAATTTTCGATTTTTACAATTGACATTCTCGCGTTATACGGTTTGTTTGGCTTGGCTTCTACGGCGCCGTTTGCCTGCTCTATGGAATTAAATTTGCTCAAATAAATGTAATATTTACTGTTTTTCATATCGTAGAAGAAATCAACCTCTTTTTTACCAGAAGCCACCACTTTTTTCACAAACTCATCTCTTTTGTTTGCATCGGCATGAACGGCGACAATCAAGTAATAACCATTGTCCACGTTTTGAACATCCTTAATAATTTGAATGTTATCGCTTTGGGCATCACCAAAGTCAAACTCATCTTCGGTATAAGGTCTGTCAGTCAATTGCGTAGTCTTCTTTATCACCCGTAACTTAGCCCGGTCTTGCTCGTAACGATCTTTATCGCTATCGTAAACGGCACGCTTAATTCTACGCTTACGCTCAATCTCTGTAGCGACCTTAATATCGGCCAAGGCTGCCGTAAGCTCGTTTTTAGCCTCCAAGGCTTTTGCCTGTTCGGCTTTTAAGCGCTCTATTTTGCGTTTATAAGTTAGTGTGACCTCATCATTTCCTAGAGCCTTATCCTTAACTCGTTCGTCATACAATTTCTGTAGATTTTCAATTTCATTATTCCTCTCGGAAATGGCTTTATCCAAATCCTCTTTGATAGCCTCGATTCTAGCATTTTCTGCACTTACACTTTTAAATGGTTTTGGTGCAGAAACGATACCTTGTTCACTTAGGTCATTTTCTTTTTTAAGATCCTTCAAATCTTGGTTTTTGCTCTCCACGGCCTCCGCTAACCTATCAAGCAATTGTTTTTGCTCGTTTTTAGAAGCCTCCGTTTTTTCAGAGAGTTGTACCATAGATTTACCTAGCTTATCTGTTGGAGCCAACCTTTCATTTTCACTTTGTAGAGCTCTTGCCTCGGCTTCCGCCTTCAAACGCGCTGCATTCTCCGCAGCTGCTTCCCTTGCCGCTTGCTCTTCGGCTAACTTGTTGGCTTCTGCTCGTTTTCTAAATTCTTCTTCTTGACGTATTTTCTCTTGTTCGGCGACACGGGCTTGAGCCTGGGCTTTTTCCTTAGCCTGCTTTTCTAACCTCATACGTTCTTTTTCTGCCGCGGCTGCCTCAGCTTGTCTCTCAAGTTTTAGGCGTTCCTGTTCAGCGGCGAGCTTCTTGGCCTCGGCAATCTGTCTGGCTTCTTCCGCAAGACGAATTCGCTCTTTTTCTGCAGCCAAGGCCTCTGCTTCTGCCTTCTCCTTGGCTTGCTGCTCAGACTTTAATCGCGCTTCCTCTGCCGCAGCTATCTCAGCTTGTTTTTGTAATCTTTGGCGTTCCCGTTCAGCGGCGAGCTTTTTGGCCTCGGCTTTTTGTTTAGCCTGTTCTGCAAGACG
>Ga0207419_1002754_pt1 | contig 11181 bp, 8 predicted proteins | sample ElkSloMetagenome_4_FD_184723 | JGI IMG/M metagenome (GOLD analysis project Ga0207419, IMG submission 184723) | Hot spring microbial communities from Elkhorn Slough, Monterey Bay, USA - MD2A (version 2) | ecosystem: Environmental > Aquatic > Marine > Intertidal zone > Estuary: Microbial mat ... | reverse complement strand
AATCGGTCGATTCTAACGCCACCCTCGGTAATTCTGACTTAGCGGTTCAATTCGGCTTTTGGGCAGGGGCGGCTTTACCGTTGGGCTTGGCAATGTGCTTGTTTATGACGGCATTATTTTTTGCCAAACCGATGAATCGCATGGGTTTGATTACCTTACCAGATTTTTATCGGGTGAAGTACGGCCCGATTACCGAAAGGCTGGCTTCAGTGATTATGGTATTAAGCTTTGCCTTTCTCCTGGCGGGAAACTTAGTCGCTGGGGGATTTTTGTTTGAAGCTTTCCTCGGTACAACCTATCTTGCCGGGGTGATGATGATTGCCATTGTGGTGTTGATGTACACCGCCAGTGGGGGTTTATTTGCGGTGGCTTATACCGATGCAATTCAAGTCGCGATCGCGTTTCTGGGGACGTTGTGTTTAATGGGTTATATTGCGTTTAACTACGGCTTTACCATTCCTGAAGGTATGGGGCCGTTGGCGTTTGAACAACTCACTGACCCGGCGGCAGGGGCGGCGATTAATTGGGGGAGTTTGTTAGCCCTCGGTTTAGGAGATATTGTCGCCATTGACTTTATGGCGCGGGTCTTCGCTGCCGAAAGCCCAGAAACCGCACAAAGGGCTTGTTTTATTGGTTCGGCAGGGACGGTGTTGATCGGTGTGCCTTTCTCGATTCTGGCTTTGTCTACACCGACCATTTTAGAAACTGCCGGAGTTGCCGCAGATGGTCAGTTGTTTTTCGCTTTACTGCGGGGAGTTGTTCCCCCGGCTTTGGGATTGCTGGTGATTGTGGCGATTCTCTCGGCTTCTCTTTCCACCGCAGACGGGGCGATTTTAGGTACATCGTCGGTCATTGCCCACAATATTATCGGTATTCGCCACGATGACCATAATGCCGGGGGCGATCGCCTCCTTCTCATTACCCGCATTATGGCGGCGGTGATGACCACTTTGGGGGTTATTTTTGCCGTCCTCGTCCCGCAAACGGGGATTTTGTTAGTGTTGGCTTTCGATCTCGGTTTTGCAGGGTTGTTAGTTCCCTTAGCCGGGGGATTGTATTGGCCGAAAGCTACTCGCGAAGGCGCGATCGCTTGTATTCTTACCGGAACAGTGACCCGTTTAACCGCGTTTGCCTTAATCCCGACGACTTTCGGCATGGATAACACCCTGCTTTATATTCCCAATAATATTTTCACCGCAGATTTTGACGGCTTTCCGACGCTGATTTGTCCTTTACTGGGGTTAATTGTGTTTGTGGTGGTGTCTCGCATGACTTATAAACACAACCCTGCTTTGGTCAAAGAAATGTAAAACGATAAGACGCGATCGCGAGGGAATGGGATGAATAGCCAAACTACGACCATTCATCCCATTTGTTGCTCTGAAGCGATCCCCAAAAATAGAATGCAGACTCTTTCTGTAGAAAGAAGCAATAATCCAGACCTCGAATTAACCTAGAAACAACGTATCACTATTAGCACGGGTAAAACTTGACTCGTCATGCCGTCTCGACCCTAAAAATTAACATAGCTCAAGGAACTTTGGGCTTAAGGCGATCGCCCTGGCCAGGTAGCCGATACAGTGACCCAGAATACCCAGAAAAGCGAGAATTTAAAGTTTTTCAAGTATCCTATTTAAAGCGCCGCGTGCTAAACCAAAGGAACATTATCCAAAAATAAGAGGCGTTGATGAATTGGGTTTTTGTCTGGTTGACTCTCGGTGGACTTCTGCTCTTAGGAGCGTTGTTCATCTTAGGTATTCTTTATTTTCAGGGCTTTTTCCGTCGCTATCATCGCTACCACCTGAAAAATCTGCCACCTACGGATGCCCCTAATTTTGAATTAACCCTGGCCAGTTTATCCGATGCCTTCATTACCCATGGCAGCGTCACGGATTTTTGGGAAGGGTCAGAAGCGATTAATCAAGCTCGATTAGAAGCGATCGCGAGTGCGAAAAAATCGATTCAGTTTGAAACCTATTTTATGACCCCAGGCGATCGCGCTGATGCCTTTGCTGATGCCTTAATCAAGCAAGCCCAAGCCGGGGTCATTGTACAAGTCATTGCCGATCATCACGGCTCAAAAGACCTTTCTGATGCTTATTGGCAACGATTACACGAAGGGGGGGTACTGGTGACACAATTTAACAAGTTTAGCTGGAAAGACCCCCTCGACCATCTGCGCCGCAATCACCGCAAGTTAATGGTAATCGACGGTCATTCCGCTTTTATTGGTGGGGCCGGCATTTCCGATTATTGGGACGGGGCCGAAGAATTTGGCGATACTGAGCCTTGGCTCGATTATGAAATCTGCATCAAAGGATCGGTGGTGATGCGGCTCAAAGGCATCTTTTTTCAGCATTGGCTCGATGCGGGCGGTTTGGTAGATTTAAGCCGAGATTCCCTAGAACCCCATGAAAGCTGCGATCCAACGGTGTTAATTGCCGCCGGAGAAGACCCCTCGATGCGGGATTCGTCGATTCGGGCTTTGTATCAATCAGCAATTCGGGCCGCTCGCGATCGCGTCTGGATTGCCAGCCCTTATTTTCTCCCCGACCCCGGAACCCGCGAAATTTTAATCGAAATGCGCCAACAAGGAATCGATGTGCGCGTTTTAACCATGGGCCCCCACTCCGATAAACCTTATGTGCGTTGCACCTCCCGCGAGCGTTATCGTCTGTTGTTAGAAGGGGATGTAGCCATTTACGAATATCAACCGAGCATGATGCACGCCAAAATGCTGTTAGTGGATAATGCTTGGGTGAGTTTTGGCAGTGCAAATTTTGACCCCCGCAGTTTTTTCCAAAATGACGAGTTGAATATTGCTACCGATGAAATTCCGGTGGTAGAACGCTTTGAAGATTACTTTTTACGAGCGTTACGCAAAAGCGACCGGGTTTATTATAAAGACTGGAAAAAACGCAATTTTAAAGAGCGTTTAGTGGGGATGTTTTGGTTGTTATTCTATTGGCAACTATAATAATGTACAATTAACAATGTACAATTAATAATGTACAATTAATAATGTATAATTATTAATGTACAATTAATAATTAAATAATATATAGTATTGAGAAATCCGAGGTATAGTTGTTTCAGTTTCAATTAAAATACTCGCTCTTTGACTTTTTGCGATTTGAGGCGGCTCTTCGTCTCATTCTTATTTGAATTCACTATAAATGCTATAATCTCGTTGTTGGTTTCCTAAAATAAAAGAAATGTAAAAATGAAGCTCTGACTTGATTTTAGGGTAGAAATATTATTTCAAAACAAACTAAGATGCGAGTTTACCTTTGCAATTAGAACATTATATTCCCTAAGATAGAGGTTTATTTTGGCTTTTCTTTCTATGTTTTTATTATCGCTTTTAAATTTTAAAGATATATAAAAAACAAATTGAAATAACTATAAATTGTGAATCATAAAAACTGATGACTGATAGCTAATAACCGATAACTGAAATTATGTCTCGTTCTGCTTTTTTAATTTTTAATCCCGTTGCGGGTCAAGGCGACCCCGATGAAGACTTAGCCATTATTAAACAACATTTAGAGCCAGAATTTGAACTCGAAATTGCTCAAACTACTCCCGAAAAAGATGCAGCCCAATTAGCCCGTCAAGCCAAAGCCCAAAACGTCGAATGCGCGATCGTTGCGGGGGGAGATGGGACAATTTCCGCCGTGGTTACTGCCTTAGCGAAAACTAAAATTCCGCTTGGACTTATTCCCAGAGGAACCGCCAACGCCTTTGTACAAGCCCTCCGCCTTCCCCAAGACATTGCTGAGGCTTGTGAAGTCATTACAGGGGGACGTACCCGCCAAATTGATTTAGGTTGCTGCAACGATAATTACATGACCTTATTCGCCAGTATTGGATTTGGGGCGAAAATGGTGGAAAAAGCGGATCGGGGGTTAAAAAATAAATTAGGAGTTTTGGCGTATTTTGCGGCAGGACTCCAAAATTGGCTGACTTTAGATAGTTTTGAGTTTGAAATCGAAACCGACAATCGCGCCATTACCGGAGAAGCGTCTGCGGTCGCGATCGCGAATGCTGCCCCCACATTCTCAGTTTTAGCCCAAGGCCCGGCCAATATTGTCTGGGATGACGGCTTACTTGATATAACCTTAATCGCCCCTAAAAATCGGGCTTCGGCGTTAGTAGCATCATTTTATCTATTCAAAACGGCTCTAAAAGACGCAGAAGCGAATACTCGCCCAGATATCGGCTATTTTCGCTCACCTTGGGTTAAAATTACCACCGATCCCCCCCAAAAAGTGGTGATTGATGGCGAGTTAGTGGGAAAAACGCCGATCGAGGTGTTGTGCGTCCCGAAAGCGTTAACCGTATTTGTCCCCAGGGCGTTTGATTCTTTGACCGCGTCCGATCGCTCCGAAAATATCGAGGAGTTATCGAAGTTTGCTATTCATAATAAATAGTTGTTGGTTGTTTGTTATTGGTTGTTAGGTTTTGTTACTTCAACCCAACCTACTGCCGTATCCTTTGAAAAATAAGGGTTTCTAGATTTGATAATTTGTTTATTTGGTAGAGGTGCTATAAGTTAATGATTCAACAATTATTAATTGTAAATCATACATTGTAAATTGTTAATTGTAAATCATACATTGTAAATTGTTAATTGTAAATTATACATTGTAAATTGTTAATTATACATTGTAAATTGTTAATTATTAATTATACATTGTAAATTGTTAATTATCAGGTGGATGATGTTGATGCCAATGACGGGCGATATCAATGCGACGACACAGCCACACGCGATCGCGACTTTGGACATAATCGAGAAAACGGGCTAACGCCGCAGCCCTTCCGGGTCGCCCGGATATGCGACAATGTAAACCCACGCTCATCATTTTTGGCGCGGTTTCCCCTTCTTCATAAAGCACATCAAAGGCATCTTTGAGATAGGTAAAAAACTGATCGCCACTGTTGAAGCCTTGGGCAACCAGAAAGCGCATATCGTTGTTATCCAGGGTGTAGGGAATGACGAGATGGGGGCGATCGCAACTGTAATCCCAATAGGGTAGATCGTCGGCGTAACTGTCCGCATCGTAGAGAAAACCCCCTTCTTCGACCACCAGTTGGCGAGTTTGGGCGCTATTTCTGCCCGTGTACCAACCGAGAGGACGGCTTCCGGTGGCTTCGGTGTGGAGGGCGATCGCGGTTTCGAGGTGTTCTTTTTCCGTACTCGGCGGGAAAAACGTATAATCAATCCAGCGATAGCCGTGACTGGCGATTTCCCAGTCCGCTTCTAACATGGCAGAAACGGCTTCCGGATTGCGCTGTAACGCCATCGCAACGCCATAAACGGTCACGGGGATACCTCGTTGGGTAAACAAGCGTTTCAAACGCCAAAACCCTGCCCGACTGCCATATTCATAAATCGATTCGACGCTAATATGGCGGACTCCAGCAATCGGTTTTGCGCCAACAACTTCGGATAAAAAGGCTTCGGCGTGAGTGTCGCCATATAACGGGCAGTTTTCGCCCCCTTCTTCGTAGTTGATGACGAATTGCACCGCAATCCGAGCATTATTCGGCCATTGGGGATGGGGAGGGTTTGCGCCGTAGCCAACGAGATCGCGAGTAGGGTGGTTATTCATAGTTTGCCACAGAGGTTAACGCTTCGAGTTCGCGGATTACCCGCTTTTTACTCGCGTTGAGATGGCTTTGGATAGCGGCGATCGCGATGTCGGGTTTTCCAGTCGCGATCGCATCATATATGGTTTTGTGTTCTGAGCCAATCTCTAACACTCTGGGATTGTTCCGGGTCGTTTTGGTACGCAATAACGCCATTTTGTCAAAAACTTGCTCTAACAGCGAGACTAAACAAGAATTACCACTAATTTGCGCGATCGCGAGGTGGAATTGATAATCAATTTCTAATAGTTTTAAACTTTGTTCGGGGGAAATATCTTCGGGTAACCATTTCTGGGCTTCAGCAATGCAGCGATTTAATTCTTGCAACTTTGCGGGGGTCGTATGGACGCAAGCCTCTGTCACCGCAAGGGTTTCTAAAGCAATGCGACAGTCGTACAAATGCCGGGCTTCGGTAATCGAAAGACTCGCAACGCGCAACCAGCCGTTTTCGTCGGCTTCAATCAACTCCTCGCGCTGAAGTTGACGAATGGCCTCGCGAATCGGGGTACGACTGACTTGCAACTGTTCAGCCAGTTGGGTTTCGACTAAGCGCGAACCGGGGGTAATCTGTCCGGCTAAAATGTTATTCTTCAGCACATCATAAGTTTGTTGATGGAGGGATTTGCGGCGCTGAATAGCTTTGGACGATAGCATCATAAGCTTGCGTGGGTTGTTCGAGATTGGGGGGTTCAATTTCCTCTCGCCAGACCAGACAATGAGGTTGAATGCAGGGAAGGCTTGATTTAACCCTTGCCCATGTACACTGTACACAAAAAACAGCGCGATCGCACAGCAAGTTTTAGATTTCTTATTGGTTGTTTCTCTTTAAAACCCAAAAACTTGGTCTAAATTTTCAACTTTTTAGGGGTTATTCCTTGCCAATTTTCAAGACTTAATTGCTTGATGGCTCAATTCCCAAAACTTAAACCGTTGATACTACTCAAATACTCGACAATCTAAATTTCAAGTAGTAGTCCTCGGTGTCGAGTCATCCTATAGTATTTTCATCTCAACGGTAAACTGACATTTACATTATGAGAAGTCATATTTTCTCATCAATTCGCGATCGCATCCATAACCCCAAGTGACCGCTCCAGAAACTCAAGCAGTTTTTCGGGTTAAAATATCTTTGAGCTATAGCCCGTCAGCCTTTTGAGAATAGAAATTTATAACGCCAAGTTGTAATTTTTGGGCGAGGCAAAAACATCTCGCGTAACCCTAAAAAACCAACAACCAACAACCAATCACTAATCAATTCGCGATCGCACACCCAAAGCAACCTAATAACATGAAAATACCGCTTAAATATTGGCTGCCTGGAAGCTTTGTCTTTTTAATCATCCTAGGGGAAATTGTTCTCCGTTTTGGGCTTGGCTTGGGCAATCCCCCCCGAGTCATTCCTGATGAAGTGATGGGCTATCGTTTCCAGGAAAACCAGAATTTGCGACGGTTTGGCAATCGTCTCATCTACAATCAATACTCCCAACGCTCAGAAGCAATTACCCCCCAAAAAGACCCAGACACCTTGCGAATTATGATGATTGGGGATTCGGTTCTCAACGGAGGCAATCGCAAAGACCAAACCGAAACTATTTCCGAACGCTGGGAAGCCCGCATTCGCGAAAATCAGCCCCAGGTTGAGGTATTAAACGCTTCGGCTAACTCTTGGGGCATTGGCAATCAATTGGGTTATCTCAACCAATACGGCTTGTTAAACAGCGATGTAGTGGTGTTGCAGATTGGCACTCACGACTTAGTACAACCCACTTCTACTGACGAGAGTTTACCCGATACCACACCGCCGAGGTTTGCTTTACAAGAAGCTTGGTTTGATTACGCTTGGCCGCGATTGCGCGGAAAACTATTTCCCTTGTCTTCTGCACCGCAAACGGCTGATTCTGCTGCTGCGTCCCAAAATCCTGAAAAGCGCCAGGAACAACAGTTTCAAGCTAATCTCGAAGCCTTGGATGCAATCGCGTCCACAATTCACCCCCAGGATACCCAATTATATGTACTTTATACACCAAATCGCCGCGACGTTCAACCTAATCAGAATGAACCTCTCTACAAAGCCGAGTTTTTCCAACATTTGGAATCGAAAAACATTGCCGTTGTAGATAGTCACAAAGCTTGGTCACAACTCCCACCAGAAATTGCCGAAAATTACTTTATTGATAAGGTACATTTGAGTGTAGCCGGAAATGACGCGATCGCGAAACTTCTGTTCCAAGAATTATGCACCCCGGCTAAAATTTCTGCCTGTCACAATTAAGCCGATTGTCGCTTTTTTACCAACTGCTTTCTCAATAAATTGACCACAGGCTGTTCAACGAAAGAATAAAACAAACAGCTTATTCCCACAGCAATAACAATAATTCCTAAATTGACCCCAAACGCTTGCCAAACCGAATTATTCCAACCCAACTTAACTCCAATTTTCGTAATTGCTGAAACAATGGGACTATGAATTAAATAAATAGAATAAGACGCATTCCCTAAATAATTAAGCCATTGGGGAATATCTATTCCTTTCGTCATGTCTAGAGAAGCAGCCCCCATGACTAATAGAAAACAAGGAATCCCAAAGAAAACTACTCGATTGAGTAGAATGGTTATCCCAAAAATCGAAACAGGTTCGACAGCCGCTTGAGTGGTTAAAAGAAAATCATAAGCATGAAGAATCCCAAAAAGCAGCAACAAACCAGCCCCCGTGTATAACAAAGTTTTACGTTGGGGTAAATGGCGCGTAATGACAATCCAAGCCGCTAAACATCCCAAAGCAAATTCTAAGTTAACACTATTGGTTACTAATTTAAGCACAGGATAATCAGCCGTAACTGATAATCCTCCAATATATTGCGTTAGCGAAGCCAGGATAAAGACTCCTGCAACTCCGAAAAATAAACGGATTGGCAATAAATAAACTAAACTAAAAACTAAATAAAAGAAGACAATCAAAATCAAAGTCCAACCCACATTAAGTAAGGGAGAATTGACTTGGGGAAACAGCAAAAACGACTTAATCAAAAACTCTGGTGCTAAATCCCCTGGCTTGGCAAAACCCGGAATGACGAGAAAAAACACCAACACAATTGAACTCACAATCCAATAAACCGGATAAATCCGAATGAACCGCTTGATCAAAAAGCTTTTAAACTTCGCAAAACTCCGCACTCCTAATTCATTCCAGTGGGCATAAATCGCGACAAAACCACTCAAAACTAAAAAATAATCAACCCCTGCCGAGCCAAACTGAAAAAAATCAAACAAAAACGGCTGATTCATGGTTTCGTTGCTGAGTTGATCCACATGAAACAAAACCACTAACAACGCCGCTACACCGCGAAACGCTTGTAGTAAATTAAGTCGAACTCTTTTGAGAGGAACATTTGCTTGCATAGGTTTTGGGGAAACTCGATGGTTGCGAGCATGAAAACGATGCTTCTATCTTAATCGCTAAATTGGGGATAAGAAACCCAGTTGCCTATCTAGCAACCAAACTGATTAGAATGTGACTCCAGAAACCGGGTTGCTAGGGTAGTGAAGGTTAATTAACTTAAACTTCAGGCAAATTTTAACCACAAAACCGAAACGCCTGAAAGGGTGAAACTACCCTCCACCACCGTAAAAATAAGTACGAGTAACCACAGAGAAGGAAAAGAGTTAATTTTGGCTTTGTGGGGATTCTCAGAAAGATAGAAATATGTCGCCCTACCAAGTCAAAGACGGTAATTTTGAGTCAGTTATTAACATAACTGGTATTAAACGCCTGTTAACCAAAAGGAAATCTGTGTTAAACTTTGATTAAATTTAAAGTTTAAATGTCTCATTGCCCGACATTGCGATCGCGCAATCTCTTTTGGAGTGACTCAAAAACTCAGGAGAAAAAATTGAAGTTGAGCGATCAATATCTCCTCAAAATTCTTCAAGAAGAAATGTTTAATCAATGATATTGAAAAAGTATTGGCAACTTATTATATTTATTCCTTCAATTTTATTAATTGTGGCAGTTGGACTTGCTAAAGTCTTATTCCAAGTGCCAATTTACCAATTTATGGGAGATACTTCTGCCATTGCTAATATTCACCCATTGTCCGGCTTACTCTCAAATATTGGTGTACTTTTATGGTGTGGGACAGCGACAATTTGCTTTTTTATTGCTGGTGCTTTAACACCAACCCGCAATTATAAAATAATTAATTTCTTTTTTGTTTCGGCTTGTTTATCTACCTATTTATTAATTGATGATTTTTTCTTATTTCACGAAAAACTAGCGCCTACATATATGGGTATTCCACAAGATACAACGTTATTGCTAATCGCGATCGCCGTCTCGTTCTATTTCTTCTGGTTTCGACGCATTATTTTACAAACTCAATATAGATTAATTGTCATAGCGGCTGTTCTTTTAGCGGCTTCTATCGCTGCCGATACCATTCTCAAACCCTGGCTATTAGGATTAGGAGAATGGAAATCGCTACTCGAAGACGGCGCTAAACTCTTAGGGATTACCAGTTGGTTTAGTTATTACATGAACGCAGCTTATCAATTTCTCTTTGATAAGTTTCGTCTTTCGTAGCCACCAACAAAAAACGAAACCCCGATTTTCGAGAAAAACCAGGGCATCAAAATCAATCAAAGTCAGTCAATACGCCGTAAATGCCCCAGATTGCTAAAGCCCGGAGATAATGACCCGCCCTAAACGTACCAACCGCCGTAATCGCTTCGGGGGTGCGGAATTGCAAGCCATTCTCGTAGACTTGCTGTACCACCGCTTCGGTAAAACTGAAAGCCTCATCCCGGCGGTTTTGCAGTAAAAAGAAAGCCGCCAAACCGAAATTAATCCCCGTCCACACTTCCAAGGGGTGGGTTGCGTCGGGCTTTTCCGGGGAACCATCGGGCATAACGCCGTTAGCAATGCCGAATTGACCAGCGTGGAATTTAAGGAAACAGGACTCATAAATCGTATTGAGGGCAGTTTCGGCATTTTCCGGGGGAATTACGTCCTGAAGCCCCAATAACTGGGCGTAGAATTGACCGCAGAGTTGGTCTGCCATCACTACATCCGAGCCGCTTTCGCTGTCGAGGCGGTAGTATTGACCATTCCAGAGGGTTTTTTGATACAAGGGGCGGGCTTGTTGTAGCCAGGTTTGGTAGGTGGCGATCGCGTCCTCTAAAACCCCCGGATAGTTTTCTGGGGTAAGGTTAGGATTAGCCGGGGGATTGTCAATCAGGACACGGGCGATCGCGATCGCGGCCTCTAGCAACTATCACGTTTTTGGTGCAAAAAGAACCGCTGATGATCTCCAACCTGCGTGCAAATCTGCTCTGGCGTTTGTTGCCGGTGATTGATCCGGCGACTCAGTCATGGTCGCGGGAGGCCCGACTGGTGCGCTGGTTGACCCTGGTTTGGCTCTCCGTCGGTCTAATTACGCTGTTTTCGGCGTCTTATCCGGTAGCGCTGGCCGAAACGGGCGTGGGGTGGCGGTTTTTAGCCATTCAACTGTTGTGGGTGTTTATTGGCCT
>Ga0207419_1002753_pt1 | contig 11181 bp, 7 predicted proteins | sample ElkSloMetagenome_4_FD_184723 | JGI IMG/M metagenome (GOLD analysis project Ga0207419, IMG submission 184723) | Hot spring microbial communities from Elkhorn Slough, Monterey Bay, USA - MD2A (version 2) | ecosystem: Environmental > Aquatic > Marine > Intertidal zone > Estuary: Microbial mat ... | reverse complement strand
GCTGATCCCACATACCGATTGTGGTGCCAGCCGCATGACCGTGCAGACCGATGGGGTGGGTATAAATGATCGGGTTCAAGCCTTCGGCTTTGGCTTGTTCCAGACTCAGGCGCAATATCTCATTTCCACTGCGTCCGTTCTGAAAATTGCCAGTCAGAATATCCTGTAGTCGATTGCCTTCGGCCAATGCGGTTTTCAAATACGCTGGCACATCGGATTCGCCTTCCTTGAGTATGTAGGCATTCTGTTGAGTGTCTGTTTGCAGGCGCAGATAGCTGATACCGAAATCGATGTGTACGTGGTCGCCCCGATACAGCACTTCTGGATCCAATCCTTGCTGGGCAACACGCTCTCGTGACTCTTCAGCGCGTTCGACTTCCATGCCGGTATGAAACCAGGTGCTCAGTCCCAGATCGTTCACTCGCTGGCGAAACCACCAGGACAGATCGTCAAGCGTGGTGACGCCTGGCGTGACGACTTCAGCAGAGAAGCCTTCGCGGATTATGTCATAAGCCACCGCCATCACATCCCGGTACAGCGCCAATTCTGATTCCGTACGGGTTTCCAGCCAGCCCACTGCCAGCGCTTCTGCAGATTCAATACGCCCGCGCAGGCGCTCAGGCAGGGCGTTGGTGAAATCTCGGTGTTCGGAAAACGTGAGTCCGTCTGCAAGGCCATAATCATTGGAGTAGTTCAGTGCGATTCGCTGCGGATTGGCTTCATTGAGCAATTCGGCAATACGGGCCCACTGATCTGGCTGCTCCTCAGGATTCCATACGCCTGGGAACAAATCCGCAACGGCATAGCGCGCCACTGCCATTCGCTCGACACCGCGACTGTCGCCATGATCGATAAACATTAGGACGGTACGGCGGCGGGCATTGAGCCAGGTAGCCGGTAGCATGGTTTTCAGTACCGGGTCCTCGTTATATTCGCGCGAGATAATGACCCAGGCATCAATGTCTTCGCGGCGCATCAGCATGGGTACGACTTCATCAAGACGCTCCGCTAACACCTCATTAATGACCGCGGCTTGTTCACGCAAAGGGAGAATGCGATCGGCCAGTTCGGCAGCGGTGGTATGACAGGAGGCAAATAATAGTAGTGCTAGAAGAATGTGGCGCATTGATGCTCCGGATTTGGGTATTGGCTCGATTGTTAAGTGATATTAGCTCGATACAAATACTATGTGAGCAGACGGCGAAAGTCACTGTCAGCTCCTGATCAGGTAGTCAGTCTATTAGTAATTAGTAGTGAATAGTTAGTAATTCGCCTTTAAATTGCCGCTGCAGTATTTGCTAAATGTTAGGTCTAACGCTTTTTGCTAGCATGCTAAAGTGGCTGGGCACGCCGCTCACAACATTACAAATGACTACCAAGAACAAAGGTTGAACCAAGAACCAAGAACCAAGAACCAAGAACCAAGAACCAAGAACCAAGAACCAAGAACCAAGAATCAAGAACCAAACACCAAATGAGCTTGGCCTAGCTGCGTTTGGGTTTGAAGTCTGGATAGAGCTTAGTGACACAATCCGGGCCTACGCCATGGGAAAATTGCGCATCGGAGTGAGTGGAGATGTATTGCTCCAGTTATTGATAATTACCGCTGTCGTCACGAATTTTTTTGCAATTCGAACAAAGGGCTATCATTCCGGATAAAGTCTTCATCTCAGTCAGTACTCCATAGGCCATAAATCTGCTGCGCTGCGAGTATGCCGATGCAAATATACTCATCAGTTCAGAGAACACGAAAATGATGATAATTATGGAGCGTTGTTGCGCGATGCCGAATCGGGTTGATAGAATACTGGAATAAAGAGTACGAATATATTGTTTATGCCGCCCTTGGGATCGGTTCTCAATCCTGATGCCGGCACGCTGTTTTACATAGAAAATAAATCTGTCCCCTTTTTCCCCGTCCTATTTTTTAGGCTGCCCTGCTGATATAAAGAAGCTTGAAGATTGCTCTCTGCGAGCGCTTTCAGTGCACATACGCGTTATTAACTTCGTGTATAGTCAAATTGACAAGACTATATCACCCGATGAGTCGAGGGAATAAGCAACCGATAACACTAAAATCCGGCTGCGGTAGCGCTGTTTATAAAACGAAGCAGGGTTGGGGTAACGATCAAAGTGCAGCAGTTATTAGTAATCAGCAGCTGCTTGAGCAATGGCTTTCCCTATCAAAGTGTCATTGGATTCTGTGTTTGGATTAAATTACGAAGGAGTACTTCATGCCAAAGTTTTTCATCAAGGAATCCGTGCTGATTAATACCCATCCCGCCAGCGTCTACGACAAGGTAGCGGATTTCAATCACTGGACCGTCTGGTCCCCCTGGCTGATCATGGAACCGGAAGCCACCGTCACTGTTAAGGACGGCGGTAAGTCCTACGCCTGGGAGGGAGACCGCGTGGGCAGCGGCGGCATGAAAGTTACTGGCGAAGATGGAAAATCCTGGGTCGACTACGACCTCGATTTCATCAAGCCGTTCAAGTCTCACGCAAAGGTGAGATTCGAGCTTACTCCACGCGGTGAGCAAACGGAAACGACCTGGCTGATGGACTCTAGTCTGCCGTTTTTCCTTTTCTTCATGACCCGATCCATGACCGCCTATATTTCCCAGGACTACCGCCGCGGATTGGCGATGCTGAAGGACTATGTGGAGCAGGGTGACGTGGGTTCCAGGCTGGAGATTGTCGGAGAGACAGTCGAAGCCGGATTCGACTACCTGGGCTTTAACAGGGAATGCACGATTTCCAGTATTAACGAGGCCATGGATGCAGCCTTCAAGCAGCTTTGGGAAGCGTGGGCAAACGCCAAACTGGAGCCATCCGGACCGCCATTTTCGCTCTATCATAAATTTGACCCGGTCAATGACCAGGTCAGCTTCACGGTGGGCGTACCCTGCCAGTCCTCAACCAAGCCACCGGCAGGACTGAGTGCAGGCAGGGTGGAGGCGGGCCCGGTGTATGCCATCCGCCAGATTGGCTCCTATCGCCATATCGGCAATGCCTGGGCGCTCGGCTACAATCTGATTCAGAACAAGCAATTCAAGCCGCAGAAGAAAAAATATACTTATGAGGTCTACGTCAATGATCCGGAGCAGACGCCGGAGTCTGAGCTGATTACCGAGATCCGGTTTCCGCTTTAATAACGAAAAATGACGGGCGTGATCTGGTGGGAAGAGTTTGTTTCGACTAGTAACCGCAATGTAAATGAACCTACTCGATTTCTCGTGAATGACTCAGCTGGGCAAGTGACTGCGCAGGGTCTGTCCGGCCCTTTCCTTGTTGTCTATCGCTGCGCTTGCGGCATTTCAGTCTCTGTGTTCTGGTTTGGCATCGCGATAGCTGGTCATATTACATCCAGCCACTTCTGAATCCGCACGATTGCGATCTTCGTCAGCACTGGAAACCTGATTCAAAGCCCCGTGCAGTAGTCTGCAGGTCAAATAGCTTGGAGAACCAGTTGCAACCATCTGTCGACTCCATGCGAGTCTTTCTCTGTCATCGTCTGCAGTCAGCGCAAGAACCATCCACATTTCGCAAAGAAAAAGAAATATTTTTCATAGGAGTTGAATGCCTATTAGCAATTGTTTTGGACAGTAGCTTCTTTATCTACAGCAAATAACCCGAGCGAATCTGTATAAGATAGGCGGCGGGCTGCTTCGGCTCTTTGTACTACAAATTCAATATCTTCTGGCCACTTGGCGTATTCCCCACCAAGAGCATTTTCAATAGCAAGCAAACTATTTAGAGATGCATTCCTTGCTTGAAGAATTTTGAACACGTGCATTCTCATATGCTGCCAACGCATTATCAAACGTCTCGCCCAGGCGGGGTTTCAGCTTCATGTCAGTGGCGCGGTTCTTGATCACGTTGCGAGGGCGGGTTACGACCCGGCGTACGGTGCCCGGCCCTTCAAATGTGCGATTCAGAATTCAGTCGAAAACCCACTGGCTCAGCACGTGTCACAGGGAGCGTACGAGGCGGGGGATATCATTACCGTAGACCTGAATGAGAATGGTGAGTTGGTTGACTCCGGCTTCAGCTTCCTACTGCAGGTGATCGGGCAGGCTGCGGCCTTCGGATTCCAGGTGGGTGAGAAAGGCCGGGTAGTACTGTTCTACAATCTTGCAGAGTAAGGTGGTCTCAGGCAGATGGCGCTGGTAGCGTGGCGGTGAATCGGGTGCCAACCGCGCAGCAGGCAAGGTTGCTGGCAACAGCAAATCGAAGTCCATTTCGATGCGGTGTATAGACCGGTCTAGTACAGCAGCCGAATAGTTTCGTTATGCGTAAGCGTTTCCAGTCGTATGGCTTAGTGAGCTCATTCTCGCGCAATTCGTTCTGTGGATGCCGAGTTAATACTCCCCACTTCTGCCGAAGCAAGAACCCCCAGTTAAACAGTCTGCGAAATCAGTTGCTGACTGTGATCTGTTCCTTGATCAAGAACCCAATCTTCGTTCTGTTCTGCGCTCAGCTGGCTCATGCCCACTCTGGCTACCAGACGAGTCGCTTTTTACTGTAAAACGACAAAGCACTGGACATTAATACATGGGTACAGTGGCCCATAGTTCTGAGCTGGTTACCCGTTTAGCATCTAAACCTGTCATCGATTGATGCGCCTCGGCACCCGGCCTGGATTGAATAACAGCAATTTGTTCTCGTGTGCCGATGGCATCTTGCCCCAAGAACTTATGGTTGTGAAAGCTTGTCAGTGGGCGAGCCAGCAGAGACTCGAGGCTTTAGAAGTTCGCATCACCACTAGCTTCTAAATTCATTCTAGAATCCGGAGAGTGCTATGACCACGACAGCAGAAAGACCCAGAACACGAGTTCGCCACCGTAAAACGAGCGCTGTGACCCGAACCGAATTCAAAGCCCGCCTCAAGGCCAGGAGAGCGCGGGGTGATGGCCCTGACGAAGCGCTTGATCCTGAGGTCTTTGATGACTGGGAAGACGCGGCTGACTTGCTCAAACATTATAGGTCGGCCGAGATTCAGACGCTCAGTCGCGCGAGCCTTGCGGGAACGCGCGCGCGAGCCAGGCCAAGGCCGCGAACTACGGTAAAAACTTCTGGTAAAACACGCGCTTTCGCTAAGGCGCGCAAGGTGCCGGCCAGGAAGAAAGCCACGCGAACCGCACCGAGAAAGAAAACGCCGACCCGAGCGGCATTGACTCTGTCACAATCAGTTCGCCCCGGTGTGAGTCTGGGCCCGCCCAGGCGCTTCATTGGCTATCGCTTTATCACGCCAGAGGTGGACGTCAGGCAAGCGAAGTTCCGCCGTCAGCGTGTTGGCATTGGCAAATGCACCGGTGACAAGCTCAAGGATGTGAAACGGGCGTTCGCCAACTCTTACATGATGCTGGAGTGCGCCAAGATCGAGGTGCGCAAGATTAGGCAGAACCCGACAGACGCGCGCATCCTCTGGCATGCATCGAAAGAGTTCGAAGAGGCGTCTCTCAGCTATTGGTTCGGTGAGAATTACTCGCAGCGGGAAACGATGACGATGCTGCACAAGATTGATGACATTCTGACCGAGTGGTCGATGGCCTATTGCGGCGGATTTCGTGACATCCTGCCGGTCTTCATCCGTTGTAAATCAAAGAACGGCGTCGGTGGCGGTCCCGCCCGGCATCTCGTGAAAAACACGATCGAGCTCTTTCCCCGTTATTTCAACATGACACGACAGCGTCAAACCGTCACGATGCTGCATGAGATGGGGCACCGCTGCAAATCACTGCTTAAACCCCGTGATGAACGGCATGACCTGTGCAGTGGCGGCTGGAACAGTAAGGAAAACATGTGTTATCGGACAGTCAGTGAAATCCAGGATGACTGGAACGATATCTTCACATCAGGTAATCCTCGCATCCTGGCTCGCGCCGCGACCGACGGGAACGGCAGTGCAAAGAAGACATTGCTTAACAATATCGATAACTACGTTTGCTTCATGTGGAACCGCTGTGTCGATCACGGCGAACAGACGTTGCGGTTGCTCTCCGAGGGCGCAAAGCAGGCCAGACCGAAATCCAGCGGCAAGCCAAAGAGTAAACCCGTGAGCAAGCCCGTTCATTGATAGTGACTACCGGCAAGGCTACTGGTGCATGGCAAACCATGCCAGGATATTTTCCACCTTGCCGATCAACCGGGATGGTCGTCCGGCGATGCCGTGAGGTGATTCAGGGATTCTTACCATCACCACCTCGACACCCTGGATTTTGAGCGCCTGATACATTTGCTCAGTCTCAGAAATAGGCGTTCGGCGGTCGGCCTCCCCGGTCATGAGCAGAGTCGGGGTCGAGATATTGGGTACGAGAGACAGGGGAGAGCGCCGCCAGTACTCGTCCAGGTTTTCCCAGGGTAAGCCTTCGAACTGATTGGCGATCTGGCCGATGCCGCTGTCGGCGGTGAGGACCTTGGACACCCAGTTGACCACGGGTTTGGCCACGGCTGCGGCCTGGAAACGGTCTGTCAGCCCGATCGCGTAGGCTGCCGCGATACCGCCGGCCGAACCACCGGTAATGTAAAGCCGATCGGGATCCGCTACACCCTGTTCGATGAGGACATCGATACCCGACATGTGATCGGCAAAATCGTATTCCGATGAATATTTATTCTGCAGCAGCAGGGCGAAGCGTTCGCCGTAGCTGGTACTGCCGCGATGATTGTTAAAGAACACGATGTAGCCTGCGGCGGCCATTAGCTGCATTTCAGCTGAAAAATGGGGTCCATAGGCGGAATGGGGACCACCGTGTATTTCCAGGATCAATGGGTAGGACTGCGTCGGATCATAATCCGGAGGTGTCAGATACCAGCCCTGAATTTCCTCGCCGTCAATAGACGAGTCGTACACGATCTCATGCACCTGCCCCAGCGACTTGTGTCCGAGTAGATCCTCGTTCAGCTGAGTCAACTGTGTCTCAAGGTCATTGACTATCGCATAGAGGTCGGAGGGGCGGGTCGCGGATCCTTTGGTGATTACCACCAGGTCCCCATGGGCATCGTAGGAACCGCTTGTGTAGGGCCTGCCCAGGGATTCTCCGCCCAGTCCCATGGCGATTACTCTATGGCCTCCATCCACGCTGACGTGGCCAACCTCGGTGATGCCTCGGCGAGTGATCTCATAGTAAAGACCGCTGCTGCCGTTCCACTGCCAGTTCGACAAGGAATTATCGATATTGACTGAAAGGTTGCGATCTCCGGTGCCGTCGATGTTAATGACGTGCAGATAGCGGTTGCGGTAGGCGAGCCTCTGATTATCGGTCTTGCCGTAAGCGACCAGGCTGCCGTCGGGAGACACCTGCGGTGCGGTTTCAACTCCCGGTGCAGAGGTAAGCTGGTGTAACTCCCCGCTGAGGCTGATGGCGAAGAGATCAGACTCTCGGCTCTGAAGAGCCCAGTTGTCATTACGATTGGCCGAAAACAGGATCTCCTGGCTGTCGGGAGTCCAGCTCAAACTGCCGCGATGGTTGTAGTTTCCCGAGGTGAGTTGTCTTGGCGTGCCACCCTCGGCAGGGACCACAAAAATATGCGAATAAGCAGGGTCCAGAATGCCGCTGCCATCAGCCTGGTATCGGGTTTCAGTGATATATTTGAAGGTCGGAGACCATTCCGCGCCTTCCGGTCTGTCCGGCATACTGACGGAGAAGGGCGTCGCATCGAATTCGACATTCATGGTGAAGGCAATGCTGTTGCCATCTGGCGACCAACTGATGTTCGAGGCTGAGGACTGGATATTGGTCAACAGTGCCGTTTGCCCCGTATCCATCCAGCGCACATAAAGCTGCGATCCCCTATCGGCATTGGACAAGTAGGCGAGGCGGTTACCGTCCGGTGACCACCGTGGCGAGGAATAATTCTCGGTGCCTGAAAGAAGCGGGCGATGGTTACTGCCATCGGCGTTGACAATCCAGATATTGGAGCGTGTTCGGTCGGTCATGATGTCGTTGCTGCGCCGGACGTAGACGATACGCTCCCCGTCGGGCGAGATCCGGGGTTCGGTTGCGTATTCCAGCTCGAAAACGTCCCTGGCGCTGAATCGCTCAGGCTCGGCAGCGATCGTCGCACAGGGTAAAACCATCAGCAGCATTAGAGCGAGGTGCGGGAGCAGGGTGTAATCGTCTTGTTTTCTCATAGTGAGCATGGTCCGTTTTTGGATAAGAGAGAGTTACCGTGAGCGCAGATCGATTTCCCCGGTCTCACGAACGCGAACATCGCGAGAGAAACCAACCGGGTCCAGGCGCGCCTCAACGCTGTATTCAAACTGACTTCGGCGCCTGTTCATCAAATCGGCAAGCAAACGCGCTCCACCGATCAGGTCGACTCCGGCAGTCAGGGTAATCAGGCCTTCTCCATAGCCCTCCACCGTTTCCAAATCATTGGCGACGCCTTCGATCAATCTTGCGCCATCCAATTGCACCGAGTAGACCACGCCCTGCAGGGCCAGAGATTCTGGATTGGGATTGATCACCCGTAACACGATTTCGAATGCCGGAAGGCCGGTGTCGCTGCCTCCAGGTACCGACCGAAACGACTGCAGGAACACAGAAGGGGGTTCGCGACCCATGCCCAGGCTGGTGCAGCCAGAAATCAAAACGAGCATGATTAATAGAATTGGCGACCGAATCGCGTGCATTGTGCAGCCTTTTTGGAAGATCGTGTGTTATGTCAGGGGATTCTGGTCGGGAACGCCCGTTGCGAGGGGGTAGTATAAGAAGACTGCAGAAGAACTCCAAACGAAGCTCAAATCCACGTTCCTTGATCGGGATCGAGGGCCAGAGAAATCAATAGGAGGTAGCTTCCTTTCGTTTCAGCTCACTATTGCCTTTTGGAAAACTCTGCAGCAGTAATTCATGCGACGCTACTTATCGTCTTCAGAGACTTTGCCACAGTCGTTCCCATCTCCGATGGTGTTGCTGCGATAGTGACTCCGCAGTTTTCCAGAATTTCCACTTTTTCCGGCGCCGATTCTCCGAAGGCAGAAATTATAGCGCCGGCGTGGCCCATGCGTCTGCCCTTGGGGGCAGATAGACCGGCAATATAGGCGATGACAGGTTTTTTCATATGGTCGCGCACGTACTCACCGGCCGCGGCTTCCTGGGGGCCACCAATCTCACCGATCATCAGGGCGGCGTCAGTTTCTGGATCTGCTTCGAATTGTTCGAGAATATCGCGGAATGAACTTCCATTGATCGGGTCGCCGCCGATACCGACGCTGGTAGAAACGCCGATGTCCAGGGCTTTCAGCTGGTCCGCAGCTTCATATCCTAGAGTGCCGGAACGGCTGACGATGCCGATGCGCCCGGGTTTATAGATGTGCCCCGGCATAATGCCGAGCATAGCCTTGCCGGGGCTGATGGTTCCCGCGCAGTTTGGCCCGGTGAGCACCATGCGCTGCTCGAATCTGTAGCGACGCATATAGCGCTTCACTCTTATCATGTCCTGGGCGGGTATGCCGTCGGTGATACAGACACAGAATTTAATGCCGGCATCAGCGGCTTCCATGATTGCGTCGCCGGCAAAAGGTGGTGGTACGAATACGATACTTGCTGTTGCGCCTGTATCTGCTACTGCGGCTTTCATGGTATTGAAAACCGGGCGATCAAGATGCCGGGTCCCACCCTTGCCTGGGGTCACGCCGCCAACGACATTGGTACCATATTCGATCATTTCCTTGGCATGGAAAGTGCCGATGCGTCCGGTGAACCCCTGGATCAAAACCGGCGTGCTTGCATCGATAAAAATAGCCATCGTAAGTCTCCCTGTTATGCGTTACTGACAACTTCGACAGCTTTTCTTGCCGCTTCCGCCAGTGTTTCAGTAGTGATGACCGAATATCCGCTCTGATCGAGAATGCGGCGTCCTTCTGCCACATTGGTGCCTGCAAGCCTGATAATGAGCGGTATTTTTATCTCAAGTTCGCGAATCGCGTCGACGACACCTGTGGCCACCCAGTCACAGCGATTAATACCGGCGAACACATTCAAGAGCAATGCTTTCACGTTCTTGTCATTGAGGACGGCCCTGAAAGAACGCGCGACACGTTGAGGAGAGGCGCCGCCACCGATGTCAAGAAAATTGGCAGGCTCCCCGCCGGCGAGCTTGATCATGTCGAGAGTGGCCATGGCCAGGCCGGCACCATTGACTACACAGCCGATATTTCCATCCAGACCCACATAGGCCAGGCCGCGGTCGGAAGCATAGGTTTCCCGCGGATCTTCCTGACTTTTGTCACGCAGCTCAGCGATATGCGGCCGACGGAAAAGAGCATTGTCATCAATGGACATTTTCGCATCGAGAGCGACCAGCGAGTTATCTTTGGTGATGACCAGTGGGTTGATTTCGACCATGGTTGCATCAAGGTCGCGGAAGGCGCGATAACATCCCATAATTGTGGGAACAAGATGGGTGATAATCTCTGCATCGACACCCAATCCATAGGCGATTTCGCGCGCCTGAAAACTCTGCATTCCGACTGCTGGGTCCACCACTGCGCGGATGATACTCTTCGGTCGGGCTGTGGAGATCTCCTCTATCTCCATACCGCCAGCAGCTGATGCGACCACCATTATGCGTTCAGTTTCCCGATCCATAACCAGTGCGAGATAGAGTTCCTGTTCGATGTCGGTGGCTTCTTCGATATAAAGGCGCGACACCAGTTTACCGGCAGGCCCGGTCTGATGTGTGACAAGCTTCTTGCCAAGAAGTTCTTCGGCGGCGCGTTCAATCTCCACATCATCGGAGCACAGTTTGATTCCTCCGGCCTTGCCCCGCGCGCCAGAATGAATCTGTGCCTTGACCGCCCATTTGCTGCCACCAATTTCGGTAGCACGATAGGTGGCTTGTTCGGGGCTGTAGGCGAGTGCGCCACGGGGAACAGGAACGCCAAATTTGGCGAGCAGTTCCTTTGCTTGGTATTCATGTACGTCCATTTAAAAACTCTCCCATCTTTTCATTATCCCTATTCACTTGTCGCGCGCCGATTGCATGGCCTTGATGGCGTTCCCGGTAGCGATTAGGTTGCGCGCCATTTTTTCTGACGCCGCGTCTATCATTTTGCCATCAAGACTGGCGGCCCCTTTGCCCTGTGCTTCAGCTTCTCTTAGCGCTTCTAGAATGCGTTCTGCGCGCTCGACTTCCTGGGGAGTTGGAGAGAATACGGCGTTGGCCAATTCTATT
>Ga0207419_1002752_pt1 | contig 11183 bp, 5 predicted proteins | sample ElkSloMetagenome_4_FD_184723 | JGI IMG/M metagenome (GOLD analysis project Ga0207419, IMG submission 184723) | Hot spring microbial communities from Elkhorn Slough, Monterey Bay, USA - MD2A (version 2) | ecosystem: Environmental > Aquatic > Marine > Intertidal zone > Estuary: Microbial mat ... | reverse complement strand
AACGCAAAGCTTTCGCAATGAGCGCAAAGTTGATTGAAATATAACCTGCAATCCAAAAAGGCTGTTGGTTGTATTTACAAATCATGAATTTGAGTTGGCAAGTTGATCTATGTAAAAAATGTAAGCCCTATTTGTAAACCCACATTTATCTCTCTGCGGTCTTGGCATCACCTTATGCGAACTTGGCGGTTAAGCAAAAAATTAACCGCGAAGGAACGCAAAGCTTTCGCAATGAGCGCAAATCATGAATTTGAGTTGGCTTAAGTTGATCTATATAAAAAATGTAAGCCCTATTTGTAAACCCACAATATCTCTCTGCGATCTTGGCGTCACCTTATGCGAACTTGGCGGTTAAGCAAAAAATTAACCGCGAAGGAACCGATTCCAGCCTGTTTTACTGATTTGACCAGTTACTTTTCTATGCAGCTCTTTTCATATAATTAATTTTCAAAATTTTAATTAATTTCAATACTGGTAATTAATCCAATTCTTATACCAAAATCCCTGAACTTGCCATTCTCCCAGGACGTGATCGCTTCCAAACGAAATAACCTAAAAATATAATCCAGTCCATAGCCCACTTCCACGTAATGGTCAATGCCCGATGTGGTGAGATAATTCATGATCAGGTTTTCTTTCAATCCTGAAAGCCGAACCAGTGGAATTTGCGTAAGCAAAAATTTTCGCCATTGAAAGTTACTATTCATTTGTATATATTCATTGGCTGTGCTAAAGCGATAGTACTCCAGCAGGCGGAAACGGCCGGTCAAGTCACTGCTAAGAAAAGGTGTTTGGTTGCCAAGGAAGTGCGCGTAATCCATGAAGTATAAATTATCTTTGTTAAGAAATCCGCCCAATTCACCGGTATAAGTGAAAGTACCGCGAATACCAATGTCAAATTTATCTTCGAGCCTGAAATATAGATGACTAAAATTCACATCGCTATCCAGTAAACCATCAAAACCAGCCCGGTAGCCAAGCTTATAAGTTGCTGCCTCACTGCCTTGTGGCTGCAGCACACCATTATATTTTGTAAATTTTAAATTTGGTTGCCAGGAAATTTCCAGGTCGGTGGTAAAAGCATTATGTTGTTGAAATTCTGTTTCCGTTTCTGCATTAAAAGGAAAATTAGAAGTAAAGGTGCGGTTTTTATTTTCAATCAGCGTCCAGTCGGCATTGTTTTGCAACGGGTAACGGGTGGCGTATTCAGCCTGCAACCGATACTTCCATTTATAGTTTATTTTCTGACCCCATTCGACCCGTAGGTAATCTTTTTCATAGATTTTCATCAAGTTTCGCTCCAGCAAAAGGGTGGTAAGCGTGTTTAAAAATGGTGTGATGGGTGCTTCATCATTGTACTGAGAAATGAAGCGTCCGCCTTCCAATGATAAGCGATGGCTATTACCAGGGTTTTTAAATTTGTCGTATTTAAAATTTAACCTTCCATTCAACACTTCACGATCCCAGGCATAGCGTAATTGCGGCCCAAATGAGAATGATGCACCTTTATTGTCACTGGTTTTGTAGCGCAAGCCATACATCATATTCACGCCTTCTACCGTATTATAATTGATATTTGCCAACATATTGTCAATTTCCAGCCGGCTTTTTTTACTCAGCTTAAAATTACCTCCAGTGATTACCTTTTGTATTTTAAAAGTATTTCTCTTCACCGTTTTTACCGAGTCCTGGCGCTCCTCTTCCTTTTCAGCCAGAGCTACACTGTCCATTTGCTGATAACCACGAATTTCTTTATCGGACAACGGTATGGGCCTAACCTGTTGCCAATAGCTGCTGTCTTTTTTATAAGCCAGGCTGTCAATTTTTTGGCTGCGTTCGCTTATTACATCCGGTTCCTCACGAGCTTTTTGCTCTTCTTTTTCATATTCCTTCAGCATTTTGCGTAGTGTTTTTCTACCCATTTTGGTGCTGTCATTTATTTCAGTGATGTCTTTATTTTTAGCCACCACTTTATCTGTCTCAATCCTTTTTTCATCCACTATAATAATATCTTCCGGCAGGTCAGGATTTAAGGTTACTTCGTATTCAGATATTGAAGCCAAGTATTGGTATTTAAAACCAAAGCCAAGAAACTTACCGGTAATAAAATAACGATGTGAGACCGGTAGCCACACATTCTCCTTTACTGGTGCATAAGATTGTTTAATGCTAAACCTGATGCCCAACTTGATTACATCGAGATCCAGGCTATAGATACTCCAGTCATCTTCTACAATGTGCAGCATTCCTTTAAACACATCATCGCCATTGGATCTTGGAGTAACTCTTATTTTGCTCACCGCGTAACCTCGATCCATGAAGGTGCCTTCGTATTCAAAACGGTAGTAGTTAAAAGCACCGGGTGATAGGGGAGAGATAGCACCTGCAATTTCGGCACTATAGAAACTGGCATTGATGTACATCATGGGGCTGGTATTGCTATCTTCACCATCAGAACGAACTGAAATCACATTTTCTTTGTATGTAGCAGGTCTTTCATAGGTTACTTCGGTGATAGACTCCATTACAAAAGTACGGCTGGTATCAATGCCTTCCTTCTTCAACTCTCTTCGGGCAATCCAGGGAATTTTAGTTAAACCACCGGTGCCTTTTAAATAAACAGTAGAAGTGTAACTGTCTAATTGGTTTTGGTGATATTTGCTTTTGGCAATTGCGCGGCGCATGATGGTATAGGCAGGGTCTTCATCGGCTGCAGTTACCTCAATATTTTGAAGCATTACTACCTGAGGTTTCAATTTTATGTTTAATTCCACGTAGTTATCGGTTACTGTCACTTGACGGCTTGAAGATTCATAACCCATAAATTGAAACACCAGATTGTAGGTGCCATTAGGCAAAGTTACTTCAAAGTTGGCTTCGCCATTGGTAGTGGTGCCTGTGTTGAGTTCTTCTACGAAAATAGTGGCAAATGGCAAGGGATCACCTTCGGTGCTGTATATGGTGCCTTTAATACCACCTGCTTGAGCAAATAAAGGAAATAGCAGGCCAATGATAATGATAATGAGTTTTTGCATCTACTTATAATTTGTTTTGTATGAGGATGCAATTTGATACAAAAGGGTTGCAAGTGAAAGAAAATTTATATAAATGGTTTTACTCCTAAGGAATTATTACTATTAGATATGATGATTGTGTGGAAGTTCATATAGCTCATGGGGAATAATTACCTCAAAATATTAGACAAAACACTATTTAAGGAGGATTACGCCTCTTGGCATCTTTTTGGCATATAAGTATTAAGATTTTCGATGCTATTTTTTCTGGAATGTAAGATATTTTTTAAATAACCAGAGTATCAGAAAATAAGTAATGCCACAATCTATTAGTAATTAGAAGTACTGTAGCAATTGATTTGTTGCAGTACTTTTTTTATTTTGCCAAAAGAATAATTATGATATTGGCTTATTACCATTCTCCTTAATTAAAGCATTATAGCTAATTCATGCAATCATTCCCATGTAAATATTCTTCAATTTATAATGAATTTTACGTTCAAACATCCTCTGAAGTACCTGATGCATAGATGGATGAGCTGACCCAATATTTTGCTGGAGCATTACTAGAGTTCTATAGAAATCTTGTGATAATATTACTCAAGTAATGTATCAATCTTTTTTTAAAAAATGATGGTACAAAATCTTTTAGATTTGATGCAAATTAAAAACTATAATTATGCAAAAAATATTTTATGTTACAGCAGTATTTTCTTTAATATTATTTTTTCAATGCAGCAAAAGCGAAGAAGAAGAAATAATAGATACTGGAATTGTAGATGGACAATTTAAAGATGCCAGAGATGGCAAATCTTACCAGGTGACTGAGCTCTTTGGTAAATATTGGATGGCCGAAAATCTATCTTATAAGCCCAAGGAAGGAAACACGTATGTAATGAATGACGACCCAAATACCGTAAAAACCTTTGGTTATTTATATGATTGGGAAACAGCATGTAAAGTATGCCCTGAAGGCTGGCATTTACCTACTTTAGATGACTGGAAAAAATTAATGAAAGGCATGGGCATGGATCAAAAAGGAGTAGATCGCGTGGGCTGGATTGATACTGACTTGGGTGGCAAGCTTAAATCAACCGATCCTCTTCATTGGGAAACACCAAATAAGGGAGCAACTGACGAACTTAATTTTAATGCACGCGGAAATGGAATAAGAGGTAAAAAAGGATCTTATTCGTGGCATAGATCCGTGGCTTTATTCTGGATTGCAACCGAGTATAATGAGACCAATGCCTGGCAATGGCGCCTTAAACATGATGAAAATAGAATAGGACGCGGTTATACTTTTGATAAAACTAATGCTTTATCTGTAAGGTGTGTACAAGATGATTTGTGATGCTATATTTCTGGAAAGTAAAATGTATTTCAATAACCAGAGTATCAGAAAAGAAGTAATACCACAATATATTAATAATTAGAAGTACTGTAGCGGTAATATGTTGCAGTACTTTTTTTATTTTTGCCAAAAGTATAATTATGGCATTGGCTTATTTCCGTTCTCCTTTAGGCATTATAGCTATTTCAGGCAATCATTCAAAGATAAGTTTTATTCAATTTGTTGATGAATTTCAAGATCAACCCTCCCCTGAAGTACCTACTGAGGTACAGAAATGTCTTGATCAGCTAGCCCAATATTTTGCTGGAGTAATTCGAGAGTTTAAAATAAATATAATACCAGAAGGAACTTCATTTCAAAAGAAGGTTTGGCAAGCACTTCTACAAATTAAATATGGTCGTACCCTTTCCTATTTACAATTGGCCAATCAAGTAGGTGATGAAAAGGCGATAAGAGCAGTAGGCAAAGCCAATGGTAAAAACCCTTTAGCCATTGTAATTCCCTGCCATAGGGTAGTGGGGCAAAATGGAGAATTGATCGGCTACGCAGGTGGTATTGATAAAAAACAATGGCTACTTAATCACGAAAAGGCAATAATGCCAAACAAACAACTTACGCTTTTTTAATATAAATGATAAAAAATCACAAACAGGTTGCTTCCCTCATATATGGAGTACTTGGTATATTATTATTTTCTGCAAAAGCAGTATTCGTCAAGTTAGCTTATCAATATGAAGTAGACCCGGTAACTCTTTTACTTTTGAGGATGTTATTTGCGTTGCCCATATATTTAGTAATAGCTGCTGGCTTACAAAATAATAAAGCTAAAAGACTAACAAGACCGGATTACTGGCAGATTCTATATCTTGGCATAGTTGGCTATTACCTGGCCAGTTTTTTTGATTTTTGGGGGTTGCAATATATTACCGCCAGTTTAGAAAGACTTATCTTATTTATTTACCCAACATTGGTTGTACTTATTTCAGCTGTTGCCTATAATAAACCAATTAAGAAAAAACATTGGCTGGCAATAGCTATAACTTACCTTGGTATAGCGGTAATTTTTTTACCTGATATTTCAACCTCACATTCTTCTGATTTATGGCTTGGGGCTTTTTTTATTTTTTTAAGTGCTTTTACTTATGCGCTTTTTATTGCGGGTAGTGGCAATCTCATTCCTCGTATAGGTTCCAATAAGTTCACTGCCTGGGTCATGTCTGTTTCCTGCTTATTTGTAATTGCTCATTACCTAATTGCAAAAGATGCTAGTGTTCCTGATTTACCCTGGCAGGTCTACGGTATAGGGGCCATACTGGCAATATTTTGCACCGTTATACCTTCCTTTTTAATATCCCAGGCTATCAACGGCATTGGTGCTCCCAATTTTGCGGTCTTAGGCAGTCTTGGCCCGGTATCAACAATTGTACTGGCCATATTAATTTTGGGAGAACAAATAACTTATCATCAACTTATTGGAGCCTTAATTGTAATTGCAGGGATAATTAGCTTACAATTATTGAAGACCAAACCAATAGTAAACAAAAAAGTACCATAAAAATTATTTGATTATTATTTCTCAAAATGATTTTTTTTCATTTACTTGCTTAAAATTTAAAATAGAATAGCATGAAATTAACCCTCTTGTCACTTTTCATTTTGTTTTTTGTAAATGTATCAAATGCCCAATTTACACCAACTGATTATGCTTTTACATGGGGCGAAGAACAAAAACAAAAAGGAAAAGCAACGTTGGAAGATATACTAGACTCCGATGAAAACGGCTTTGTCGTGTTGAAAAGTACGGCTCGGCGAAAGTTAATTGCTACAAGTGTGGAAAATATTTACAATTATAGCTATACCCTGGAACATTATAATCCAAAACTGAAAAGAGATAAGCAAATACCTCTGGAGTTGGACAGGTTTGGAAAAGATACAGAATTGTTAAAACTGGTAAAGCTTCGTGACAAATTGTATTTTTTTGTTTCAGTGCTCAATAAGCAGAATAAAGACAACGAACTGTGGGTGGGAAGTGCCGATTACAACACTTTAAAAATAGATAAGACCAAAACTAAACTGATCACTTTAAATTATAACGACTACTCTAAAAAGAATTCAGGAAAATTTCGTATCCATACCTCTCGTGATGATTCCAGGTTAATTGTTTATTTTAGAAATCCGGCTAAAAAGAATGAAAATGCAGCAATTGGTTTCCAGGTATATAACAACCAAATGGAGCTACAATACCAGCATTCGCAAAAACTAAACTTTAAGGAAGATTTGCTTGATTTCGAAAAAATGTATGTAGACGAAGAAGGCAATGCCTATTCACTTTTTAAAATTTATAAAAATAAAAGGGATGATGAAAAAAAAGGTGAGGCAAATTATTATTATTTGATCTCTTCTTATCTCGAAGAAGGTAAACAAATAAATGACTATAAAATTAGTTTACCGGGGTTATTCATTGCCGATATGTCATTTACGGTAGACGATATGGATCAAATTATATGCAGTGGATTCTACTCCAATGAAGGTGTGCTAAACTACCAGGGCACTTATTACCAAAGAATTAACAGGTTAACCGGTGAGGTAGTTAAGTCGAGTAAAAAAGCATTTGATCCTGGATTTATAATGGAGAATTTGAGCGGGAAAGAAGCCAGAAAAAATAGCAGAAAAGCCAGAAGAGGGGATGAAATGGGGCTTTCAGATTTTGTTCTCGGCGACTTAATATTACGTGATGATGGCGGCTGTGTATTGGTTGCAGAACAATATGAAGAGAAATGGATAACCAGTACAGTAAATAATCAATATTCCTCTTACAAGCTTTATTATTTTAATGACATTATAGTGGTAAATATTGATGCAAATGGAGAAATTGGATGGAGTAAAAAATTCCCTAAAAGACAGGTGGCAAATGATCAAATTATAAGTTTTGCCTCTTATTCTATTGCCGTCGTGAATGATAAAATTGCACTAATGTACAATGACCATAAAGATAATTTAAAAATTGGTGCAAATGAAAAACCAACCAGAATAAATGGTTTGAATAAAATGATAACAATTTTAGCTTTAATTTCTGTTGATGGCGAAGAAAGCAAGCATTCTCTTTTTTCCATAAAAGATGCCGACAAGATTGTGACCCGTCCGGCTAGATCGGAACAAATAGATGAACATACTTTAATTATTTATTGTGAAAGAGGCAAAAAAGAACGCTTTGCAAAATTAAAATTATAGATAAAATACATAACTAGGTAACATTAGCAATATCGTGCAATTGACATAAATTGATTTGCTAACATAATGTATACTCAAAACCTTTGACATATTTTTTATATTTCGATTAAATCTAAAATAGTGAAGACCAACAATCTATTCGGTTCGATTAACTATTTTTTCATTTATCAAGACTACTGGATTGATACTATTTTTTCTGTCTTTAAGCTTATTTAATACATTATTAAAACGCTTTCATGCCACATCCTTTTTCTTATTTTGGTAATCATTAACAGATAAATCTTACACACTTAAGGTTGCACTTCTTTTTAATTGTATTTATTCCATAAAGAATAGTAATTTTCAATTAAAATAAATTTATAGCAAATGATGCAATTACAAAGGCTGTTTTGTAACATAGGAAATTATCCATATTATTTCCTTATTTTTGTCTTAATAGGATATGCGAGTAGTAATGCAATGGCCCAGGTAAACGCGGTCAATGACAATTATGCCACTGACATTGACATTTCGTTAAACGATAATGTGTTAGTGAACGACTCTGATGTAGGTGGTTTTAATTTATCGGTTAACACAACACCGGTTTCAGGGCCAGCAAATGGAATACTAATTTTAAGTGCCAATGGAGATTTTACCTATACTCCCAATGCTAGCTATACCGGAGGTGACAGTTTTACTTACGAAGTTTGTAATGATGAGCCTTCTCCACAATGTGCTCAGACAACGGTAGATATCATGGTAATGGAGCCGGTAAATTGTAACCGAAATTTTTATTTTGGCTTTAATAACCCTACCGACTTAAATATTCTTAATGCTTCCGCTGATCCTTATGTTTTTGACTTAATCAGAAATGATACTGAATACTATAATGCAATTGGTTTAAATCCGGTAGATGGTTACATCTATGCAGTTTCGTTGGAGCCGGGAAGTGAAGGACATATACTAAAAGTAGACGCCAATGGTAATCGATTTGATTTAGGACTGCCCGCCGGTATGCCCTCAGCACCGGCTTTTTATTCAGGAGCTTTCGACCGGAACGGTAGTTATTTTATTTTTCAACCACAATCAAACGTATCCTCACCAGTAAATCCTGAATCTAAATTATTGGAAGTAGATGTTACAACTTCCCCACCTACCATTAATTCAATTACTAACTATGGCTCCAATACTTATCAAATTGCAGATATTGCTGTCAACCCTAATGATGGAAATATATACGGATTCGAGTCTGTAGTAGAAAGGAGGCTTGCATATATAAATCCTTCTTCTCCTTCCACGCTTAATTTCTTCGGGCCTACCAGACCAGCAGGTATTCGAGCCGGCTCCGCATTCTTTGATGAATTTGGAGATTTTTACTTATATTCTAATGACACCCTGGCAGCGACTCCTGACCAGATATATTTATACGCAATCGATGTAGGGGTGAATGGATCAGGTGCAGGTTACTTTACCGAAATAGGTGATGGAGCTACAACCAGCTTCACCGACGGTTGCCGCTGCGGCTTCGGGGTAGATATTAAAACTACTGTATCGGTAGATACGGCTGTGTTAAATTCAATAATCACCTATACTTATTCTATTATCAATCAATCGGCCAGTGCTGTTACTATGGATTTTATTGATAATCAAGATGAGGGGCGAACTTTCGTCAATGGCACCTTGTCAAATCCTTTTGGTGGCACTGTAAATGCGTATGGTGGCACCGGAACACTTGATATCAATGGATTATCAGTTCCATCCGGAGCTCAAAACGATATTACAGTACAGGTGCAAATACCCAATGATCCGACCATAAGTCCGGTAGTTTATAATCAGCCGCTACTCGATAATTTTTCTGATCCCAATTTACCTGCTTCTATGCTTTCAGATGATCCCAGTACCGGTATATCACCTGATAGAACGAGGTTAAATATTTTATTTCCACCGGTAGCAGTAGACGATAGTTATTCAACCAATGAAGATGTTGTTCTCAATGACAATGTTCTTAGCAATGATCTTGACCCGGAAGGTGATAATATGATTGTCAATACAACCCCGGTGACAGATGTTGCTAACGGAACGCTTGTATTGAATGGTGATGGAACCTTTACTTACACGCCAAATGCTGAGTATAGCGGCAGCGATAGTTTTACCTACGAAGTATGTGATGATGGTACACCATCACAGTGTGCACAGGCTAATGCATCTATTACCGTGAATGCTGTTAATGATGCGCCGTTAGCTGTTCATAATACATTTACTACCATAATGGATGCTCCGGTAAGTGGCAATCTGCTTGACAATGACATGGATACCGAAAACAATAATTTAAGTCTTGCCGCCTTGCCTGTTTCCGGTCCATCTCAGGGTACTGTTACATTGAATGCTGCCGGTACTTTTACTTACACACCCAATGCAGGTTTTACCGGTCTGGATCAATTTGAATACGAAGTTTGTGATGATGGTACTCCTTCAGCGTGTGCTACCGAAATGGTATATGTAAGAGTTTTTTGTGACACACGCTCTACTTTAGATTGGGGTAATTACCCTTTAAGTTATAATCCTGATGGCGTTCTGTTGGAGCCCGATAGTTTCGGTATTACACCCATTGCGATAGATCCATACAACGAAATTTCAGATTTTTATATAGATGATATTTTAAAAAACACAAACTCACTCGTTTGGCTGGTAGAATACTCTGATGTAAGCCACTATTCCGAAATAAAGCTTCGGTTCGAGCAAACTTTGGAATTCTTAACTTTCACCATGTTTGACGTTGATAAAGGGGGTGTTGGAGGTCACGAAGATATTATTGAGATTTTTGCTTACAATGGTAGTACTGTTGTTAATTTAACCGAAGATAATTTTAATCATGGTGCGTCCATTAATTATATTGGTACAAACAGATTTCAGGGCTTATATCCATCCAATTTTGATGAAACCGATGGTGACATCAGATTTAGTTTTGATGTTCCACTTGATTCTATAGTAGTACGGCATAGTTTACCTTTTTTACCTGGTGGAAGTTATACTTATGGAGTCAGTATACATGATATCAGCTGGTGTAATGCATTGCCATTAGCTGCTGATGATGCTTTTACAGTAGATGAAGATGACCCCACAGCCAATTTCAACGTAAGTAGCAACGATAATGATACGGATGGTAATTTTGCTCCCTCTACTATTTCCATTTTTTCTGCTCCCGATCAGGGGGGTACGGCAACGGCACAGACTGATGGAACTATAAATTATGCTCCGGCAGCAAACTTTAACGGAACCGAGACTGTGATTTATCAAATCTGTGATGGTGGCGGACTATGTGATCAGGCTACAGTTACTTTTACGGTAAATGCGATTAATGATTTGCCTGTGGCAGTGGATGATAGTTATACAACACCGGAAGATACTCCGCTGGTGATTGCCGCGGCTGCACGTGTACTCTCCAATGATACGGACATAGAAGCCGATCCCTTAACTGCCTCATTGGTTGCAGATGTGAGCAATGGTACACTTACCTTGAGTAGTGACGGCAGCTTTAACTATACCCCGAATGCCAATTTTAATGGCTCTGACAGTTTCACCTACCGCGCCAATGATGGCTCGGG
>Ga0207419_1002751_pt1 | contig 11184 bp, 8 predicted proteins | sample ElkSloMetagenome_4_FD_184723 | JGI IMG/M metagenome (GOLD analysis project Ga0207419, IMG submission 184723) | Hot spring microbial communities from Elkhorn Slough, Monterey Bay, USA - MD2A (version 2) | ecosystem: Environmental > Aquatic > Marine > Intertidal zone > Estuary: Microbial mat ... | reverse complement strand
CCCACTACCCGTTGATGAATTCGGCGAACTCTATCAAAAATGCGGTGGGGACGGATACCAAAACAAACTAGGCTTCCTAAGTAAAAGAGTTACTTAATACGAAAATGCCAATTCACCAAATCCGGTCCTGACGCTGTTTTGCACAAAAAGTTCACCAAAACGTGGGGGCATTATTTATCTATTCGTCCCTCCCGGCTTTAAACCATCTAGAGGTTTTTGATCTATCAATTTTAGAAGGTAGCTTATGTTTATTTGCTTTTCGTATCCGTACAGATCGAAAATGCCAATTCACCACATCCAGTCTTGACGCTTTTTTGTCATCTTAAAACCAGCTTGTGTTATGGCCAGGAAGCCAATTTATTAATTACCACAAAAAGGCTAGCAACTGATCTTGATAATTTACGACTTTCAAAAGATTATTTTACTTTATCTTCCAATAAGTTAATTATGTAAGTTCATCGGCTAAATCGATACATCTAAAAAATTGTAATTTAAGACTTTTGCAGATATAACTTTTATGTCATTAAATAGAACAATCAAGAAGATGCAAGAAACTAAAAAATGTGAAAGTGGTTATGCTGGTTTTGATGAGGAAGGGAAGTTTATCAAAGTTTCTTTTTCTAAATCAGCTAAGTCTGATGAATTTCGATTGATTTGGAATTATACATTGGACTTGATGAAAAAGTATGGTCCTAACAAATGGGTAATTAACGAGGCCAACCTAAGTGTAATGCCAGAAGACAGGAATTGGCATCAGAGTGAGTGGTTCGGTCAATCGATCGCTATTCAACAGCTCGATGAAAAACAACCAAGATACATTGCTTTGATTATGTCCAAGAATTTTTTCCTGGAGTTTCAAACCAAAAAATTTATTGAAAATAATTCTGCCCCCGGCCTTATCATTAATGTTTTTCCCACTGAAGAAAAAGCCAGAGAATGGTTGAGTGCCCATTAATTTAGTGCAGATTGAGATATTATGAGAAAACCTGTTTTACCAGTTGCAGGTTTTCTTTTCAATGTAGAACTTTATATATTATCAGGTGATGGAAGGTTAAATGTCTGCATAGGAATTTTATTGCTGCTCAAATCTTACAATCAGGATAATATACATGTGATTTCAACAACCCTTAAGCTTTTTACCAACTGTTAATCGGACTTTGAGAGCATTTATATCTTTTCGTCCCGCCATGCTTAGAAGTACCTATATATTTTGATTTGATTTTGATTTATCAATTATAGATAATAGCCTTGCATTTTCTGTTTATTTCGCCCATAAGCACCGATAATAAAACGCGGCTTAATTATTTGCTGAATAACGTGATTTGATAACTTCTTCAGCCAGCTTCCTTTGGGGAGTAAATCTTTTATCAGTGCTTCCTCCGGATTTTTCATGGTCGGGAAACCATTTCCATAAAAACCCACCAGCGCACCATGGTTCTGGCCAGAATACATCAAAAATTGCCTGGTAAGCGTTGGCCTGGCCCTGCAAATTCGCGTTCAACGATTTTAAATCTAAATTCCAGTGGCCACTGGCAGTATAATCCACACTTTGGTAGCCAAATTCTGTAAAAAGGATTGGTCTGTTAACTACTTTCGCCAGGGTTTTTAATTGAATTTTAACCGGTTGCCAGGCTTCAATTAAGGCAGGTGTTGAAGGAGTTTTATTTTCTGATAGTGCCCAGTAAGCATTGATCCCGATAAAGTCCAATGCATCCCAAAACACCACATTGTCATAATTATCCCAATTGGCTGCGTAGGTGATTTTACCGGCATAAATATCTCTTACTTTTTCAATGAGCTGTCGCCAAAATTGAGATCTCTCTTTTACCGCAATACGATATTCGGTGCCTATACAAAAAATTTCCACTTGCATTGAATCTGCTAATCGGGCATAATCCAGGATATACCGTTCATAATCTTTTTCCCAGGTTTGCCAGTCCTGCTCATTACTCAGCTGAAAATCGCCGGGCCACCCCTGCTTGCTTACCCAAACATGTGGTTTGAGCATTATTTTCAAATTATTTTCCCGGCCGTACTGTATCATATTCACCACGCCTCGAGGCTGCTCGCCCCACCATTGCCAGTTTTGGTTATAAGCTACTGAAGGTTCGCCAGGTTGGCTAAAAGCAAATGGTATAATGGAAACATAATTGGCCCCTATGCTATCGATAGCCTGAAAATATGATGAAGGGAATTTTTGTGGCGAACCTACTAAATTGAGGCCATTGATTTTATAAGTTCGTTCTTCATTTAGCTTGCAAGCACTTATAAGAACGATGATAAAAACAAAAGGAATGTATTTCATGATTAAGGTATTTTAATCGTAATTTACACTCCTTTTAATAAAATATTATTATTTAAACTTTTTTTTAGTTCAGGTTAAATTTCAATCCTGCTGAAATTACCAATTCATCTACACTTGCTAGAGCATATTTTAATTCTCCAAAAGCAGCCATAGAATCACCTAAAGGTAACTCGGCACCACCACCTATGTTGAGGCCTATTTCCGTGTTGCTTACGCTTTCAGATACACCGAAGAAGTCAAAATTTACACTTATTGTTGCAATGTTTAAACCAGCTAATACATAAGGACGTATACCTTCGCCATCAAATGTATATAGACCATCTAAGTTTATGGTACTTAAACCAAAAAACTCATCAGCTAAGAAGTAGTTGTAATTAACACTACCTATTATTGACTCGGTAAACTGATAATCACCTACAATACCTATGCCTAAATCAGCGCCTTCAATAGTAATAAAAGATAGTTTACCACCTAATCGGATATCTCCAATTTCTTGTGCATTTACCTGAGAGGAAAGGAAAATAAATAATAATGTTGATAATAAAATGTGTTTAGTCTTCATTGTTGTTGATTTTTAGATGTAAAATAATTAATTCAAATAGATTTCATTATACAATACAGGTTTTAATAGAAGAAAAGCTCAATAGGTAAACTGTTTCTATTAAATATACAATTAAATAATTCGTAAATATAAATAAATTATGATACAATGGTATTTTATTATAATTTATTTTTTTGACTAAACTATTTGATGACAGGTGAGTAGTAAATAAAAATCTAAAATTTAACAGTATAATCTATGGCCATTTCACCGGACACCATGCGTGTAGGCAAAAAGTATCGCTTGGTCAATTACGACCACGAAACCCGCTTCGAAGTGCTTGAAGTACTGGAAAACGATGATTTTATTATAAAAGACTTGCAATTGCTGGAAGAGCTTAATTTTAAAGATCTGATAAGATTTGGTAAGGGTGAGGATTACGATTTGGAAGAAATATAAAACCTGCCATCAACTGTATCAATGGCAGGAGTGTATATTTAACAAAAACTTAAAAACATATTAGGTACAGTCTGAAAAAGCCTTTTGTTTTATTTTGTCCGCAGTAAAGTGATTTTTTCCATTAGCTCATTTTGTTTTTTATCATTTAATAATCCTTCCTCGGCAAATCTAATTTTACCATTTGCATCAATTAAAAATACATAGCAAGTATTTAAATCATCAATGCCCAGGTATTCAAAATATGGCTTTCTTTCTCCGTAATAAGTTGCTACATTATCATGCAAAGCTACCTCAATTCCCTGTTTCATACCACCATCTATCCAGCCAGATAACCAACTGTAAAACTTGCTCATCATGGGCAGCTCATAATAATTGATCTCATCATCAACATCATATTGTTTCAAAATAAAGCCGGCCCATGTATCTACATCTTTTTGTGCCCATTCTTCAAATGCAAGTATTACAATATTAACCTTTTTATCTAAATTATCAGGAAATATTATTTGATCTCCTGAAAGGGTAGTGGCAGAAATTGTAGGGAAATCTTTACCTACAATATCGTTTTTTTGAGCATAAAACATAATTATCAATATTTTAAGGAGCATTATTAAATTCATACTTCCAGATTTAAAAATCGATAACAACACCAAGTATTGGCAAAGTGGCCGAGTTATCAATATCCTCTATCTGCACCAGTTGTCTGGGCTCAATTAATGTGCCATCATCAGTTCGGGCCAAACCAAATTCGGGAGGTGAAGGTATGTTACTGGCCAGAACATTCTGAAATTCAAGGAATAAGTTTAAGGTGAAATTTTTAAAATTCCATTTTTTGTCCAGGCGAATATCCGTTTGGTTGAATGGATCGAGACGAGTTGCACCCAATTGATCGTATTCCAATAATATTTCAGGATAATTAGCCAGGGTGGCATCTCTATCTACCGGTGCAAATGGTGTGCTGCCCAGGTATCGCGTTCGCACGCCTATTTCCCAGTTATTGCCAAATTGATAACCGCCGGTAAATGTAAGTAAATGTCGGTTATCCCATACAGAAGGTCGATATTTGCCATCGAGGCCGGTAAATTGACTATAGTAATAAGTATAGGCCAATATGCCATAGAAGTTTTTAGTGAACTTTTGCTGAAAAAGAAACTCAACACCATAAGTTTCGCCTTCACCTATACTGGCCACCGGCTCATTGCCCAGCACTTCAAATCCGCCACCTAAGTTGGCCAGCGATACTCCTGTAGATAATGAAACCGGATAATCACTATACTTTTTGTAAAAACCTTCCACTGTTATTCTGGCCGAAGGATTAAGTAAGTATTCTACACCCGCTACCAGGTGATCACTTTGTATGTAGTCTATGTCTTCATTTTCGTAGGATCCTGTTTGATTACGAAAACCTAGTATGGTATATGGTGCTATTTTATAATATCTACCAGCTGATGCATTTAAGCTCCACTTTCTGTCGGCATCTAACTGGTAAGAAATTGCCAGCCTGGGACTGAACGTGCGAAAAATTTCGTTGCCGGTGGTGGTAAAAGTATTGCCATCCATACGAAAACCGGCAGAAATACCTAGGCGCTCATCACCAATTTTGGTACTTGCCTGGCCATGGATACCATACCGGAAAAAATTCAAATCGGTACTGTAAATGAATCCATCAACCAAGTTGCGGGTTGTATTGCTGTAGTCAGCATTGATGCCCACCAGGCCGGCATTCAGTACCCAATTGCCGGCAAATTTAGTCATGTTTAATCGCAACCTGGTTTCCCATTCTTGTGATTGATTGTCAAAATATGGGTCTGTTTGATTTACGTTGTCACGAAAGCGGGTGAAGTCATTGTTGAGAATATTGGTGCTTAATGTTGTATTAAGGTATCCGCTGTTATCTTTAAACCGCTTTTTCCAGGTGAGGCCCGATGTTGTTGTCCATTGATTGATCACAGGTACCTGCTCTAGTGTTGCTTGTTGTTCGGGTGAAAATTCTTCAGGCACATTGATGCCAAAATTGTCGATAGACCCAATACCGGTAAAAATAAGCTCATTGTATTTGTCAATTTCGTGGGAGAGTTTATACTGGTAATCCCAATAATCAGGCAAAATTGGCAAATCGATCAGTTGAAATAAAAATTGCAGATAAGAACGGCGCGCCGAGGCTATAAAGGTAGTTTTACTTTCTTCGTTATCTTTACCTTTAAATAGCGGGCCTTCCATGGTAAGGGCGGCTTCACTAGCACCTACCCTGATGTTGGTTTTTAGTTCACGGGCATTTCCATTGCGTTGGTCAAATTGTAATACTCCCGAAAGCACGTTGTCGTATTGTGCGCCAAACGCACTGGCAGTGAGCGTTACCCCTTCAAAAAATGATACGTTGAGCATACCCACCGGGCCACCTGCACTTCCCTGGGTGGCAAAGTGATTGATATTGGGAATCTCTACACCATCGAGATAGTAAACATTCTCATTGGGTGCACCACCTCTGATGATAACATCATTTCGAAAACCACCAATGGATCCGGATACTCCGGGCAATGACTGTACCACTCGGGCTATATCATTGTTACCTCCGGGGTAAGTAGCCACTTCTTCTCTTGACAAGCGCTGAATGCTTAGCGGTGTTTCTTCTAGTTTTTCAAATGGATTAGCCGTTACCACCACATCCTGCAATTCACTTACCGACTCTTCCAGTTCAAAATTCAGATCAGGATTACCACCACTTCTTATCACTACGCCAAAGCGCTTACGGGTATTATATCCCACGTAGCTCGCCACAATCGTTTGGGTTTCCGTGGGAATATCTTTAATCATATATCGCCCGTCTACATCAGTGATACTACCTAGCTCAGTTCCTTCCACTTTTACTGTGGCACCAATAAGTGGTTCTCCTGTTTTGGCATCTTTCACGGTACCTGATAAATTCTGGGCGATTAAAAAAATAGGTGAGAATCCCAGAACCGAAACGATACAAAAACGTATTAAATAATTCATGTTATTGTAATTTTATTTTGTTTACCTGAACGATTTTACTACAATTTTGTTTTAATATTGTTATAAAAAAATAAAAATAATTTAATGGACAATATTATTAATCTCTTAAAAGCTTATAAATGTTATCTTGAATGTGGATTTGAAGATGATATGGCTCATTTTGGGAAATGGTTGCAACAAGAAGAGGATGAGCAAAAAAATGATGCTAGCGAATGGCATCAAAGGGTGTCAATTGATCAAAGTGGTATTGATGGAATTATTGGTTACCAACTGGGCGGCATTATGTCTTATACCGAGGCATGGACCAAACTGGCATTTCGTAATTTGCCATTGGTGGGTTTGCCCGACTTCGGAATATTAAAATACATAGAAATTACAGGAAACCCTAGCAAGAAAGAAATAGCTCAGAAAGTTGTGATGGAGGCCAGCACCTGTTTTGAAATTATAAAGAGATTGCAGAAGCTTAATTTGACAACAGAGGTAACTGATAAGGATGATAAAAGGATTAGAAGAGTCTCATTAACCGCCCATGGAAAAGACATTCTTGCCAAGGCCACTCAACAAGTATTACATTTATCCACTTTTTTAATAGGTGACTTGAAAGAGGAGGAAAAAGGTATGATACTAAAAGTGCTGAAGCGTCTCAACGATTTTCACTACCAGTGGTACCATAAAGGGAGCCGGGATAAATTGTTAGAAATTTACAATCTTTGAGAGAAAAAAAGTAAGCTGGAAATCGTGTTGTTTGCATTTCCAGCTCACCTTTATAGCCAGCACAACTTATTTTACGGTGTTGTCCATTTCTTTACCCATTTGTTCATAAAGCCTGCGCCTGTTGGCTTTATCACCGGTTAAGGTTTTATGAGCATAGTCGGCTACTTCTTTTGCATACTTCCGCGGTACTACAATCACCCCGTCACCATCGGCTACAATTACATCTCCCGGATTTATTTGCACACCACCTACCACAATGGTTTTGTTCATTGATTCAAACTCGTTTCGGCCGGGCCTTATTCCGCGGCCTCTGTTTTGCCAATCGATATAGCATGGTATTTTTTGTTTGGCAATTTCATCAGTGTCACGCACGCTGCCATTGGTCACAATACCCCTGGCACCTTTTTTAACCCAAGCCAGTGAATTAAACGATCCTACTGAACCAGTGTCTCCATCACCATGTGCATCAATTACAATTACATGACCTTCCTTGATGGAGTCTGCAAAAGGTTCCGGCGACAGCTCATTGTACCATTTACCCACCCATTGATCAAATTCCTCTTCCGAAAGCTTTCCTGGTAAGGGCTCATTGCTAGGTACATACCGGGCAGTAAGGGCAATGCCCACCATCAGATGGCTCAAATCGTCAAAGTCTCTCCACATGGCTATTATTTTCTGATCCATTAAGCCTACATCCCACAGCCCGGCTTTGTCCATGCCATCAGAAACATCGGCTACTCTCAATCCTTCATATAGCTTTAAAATTTCACTATCGGATATATTATCCTGCGCTTGTGCCATGGCTGCTAAGCCCAATACTATTATTGCAGTGTAAATTATTCTATTATATTTTTTCATAATTTGATAGTTTATATTGATAAAAATTTACAATTCAAAGCTATAAAAAGAAGAAATGAGAAAGTAATAGATGCTATTTTTTTTAAGGTCATTACCACTGATAAAGTCAAAATTCCACTAATCATATTTTATTGAAGTGTGATTTGGTTATTATGTACATTTAACTTTTTATTTTTAAATTAACCATTGAAGTACAATGAGAAAAATTTTAATTTTATTCCTATTTTTAATAACATTTGAATCAATAGGGCAAATTAATGCTCGAATGATTCAATATCCCGATGTATCGGAGACTCACATTACTTTTGCTTATGCGGGCGATGTATGGGTGGTAGAAAAAATAGGGGGAACAGCATTTAAATTAAGTTCTCCTGCAGGTCCCGAGTCATTTCCACGCTTTTCTCCTGATGGAGAAACCATTGCTTTTACCGGTAATTATGATGGTAATAGTGATATTTACGTAATAGATGCAATGGGTGGCATTCCTGTAAGAATTACTTTCCATGGCTTTACGGATAGAATGGTTGGTTGGAGTCCGGATGGTGAAGTCTTATTTTCTTCTTCAAGAGAAAGCGGTCGCCAGCGATTCAATCAATTGTATTTGCTGAGCAAAGAGGGTGGAAAGGCTGAAAAACTACCCATGGCTTATGCCGAGTTTGGATCATTTTCCGATGAAGGTGATCAAATTGCTTTTACTCAAAACACGCGAGTAGCTCGTAACTGGAAGAGATACCGCGGGGGAACAGCTGCTGATATTTACATATTTGATCTGGAAAATAATACTGCGGTGAATATTACAAATCATCCTGCCAATGATGAATTACCCATGTGGAATGGCGATAATATTTATTACCTTTCAGATAGGGGAGAAGAGTTGCGTAACAACATTTGGGTATATGATATTGCTAGTAAGCAGCATTCCCAAATCACCAATTTTACTGATTTTGATATTCAATATCCATCTATGGGTCCTTCTGATATTGTATTCTCAGCAGGCGGTAAGCTATTTTTATTAAACCTGGAAACGAGGGAAACGCGAGAGGTGAAAATAGAAGTAGTAACCGATCAAATGGCTCTGCAGCCAAAAACCGAAAGTGTAAAAAACTTAATGAGAGGTTTTGCAGTAGCACCCAAAGGCGAACGTGCAATAGTAGAGGCAAGAGGTGAGTTATTTTCTTTACCTGCTGAGCATGGTTTTGTAAAAAATCTTACCAACACACCCGGTGCCGCTGAGCGATCACCCGCGTGGTCGCCAGATGGTAAGCATGTTGCCTTCTGGAGCGACAGAACCGGAGAGTATGAGCTTTACCTGATGGACCTGGAAAATGAAAGCACCCGAAAGCTGACCAGTTACGGACCCGGATTCAGGTACCAGGCGCATTGGTCGCCCGATAGTAAAAAGCTGGTCTTTGTAGATGAAACCATTTCCATCAAAATATTTGATACAGAAAATAAGGAAACCATTAATGTAGATAAAGGCTACTGGGGTACCCATGGCAATTTAGCAAGTTATGATTATGATTGGTCGCACGATAGTAAGTGGCTTGCTTTTTCTAAAGGATTGCAAAATCAAAATGATGCTATTTTCTTATTTGACTATGATAATAAAAATTTGACACAGGTAACCAGTGGATTTTATTCCGATAGTAATCCGGTTTTTGATCCGGAAGGTAAGTATATTTACTTTACTACCGATCGTCATTTTTCACCGGTATACAGTGACTTCAACAATTCATTCGTGTATCCCAATGCTACTAAAATTGCGGCAGTAGCTTTACGAGAAGATGTAGAGGCTATTCAAAATGCCAGAAATGACGAAGTAAAAATGGAGGAAGAAGATAAAGAAGAAAGTGAAGAAGGTGACGACAAAAAGAAGAAAGATGATGATGAAGATAAGAAAGAAAAATTAGCGATAGCTATTGACGGGTTTGAGTCACGGGTGGAAATATTGCCTCCCGATGCTGGTAATTATGGCAACTTAAGTGCAGTAAAGGGAAAAATAATTTATCATCACTATCCTAACTCAGGCGCCAACAGTCGTACCAGGCCTATCAAATATTTTGATATAAAAGAAAGAGAAGAAAAAACACTAATGGATGACGCCGATGGCTTTGAAATAGCTGCCGGTGGAGAAAAAATGCTGGTAATGAACAACCGTTCGCTTGCAATTGTAGATATAAAGCCCGGAGCAAAAATGGAAGATAAGCTGCCTCTTTCCGATATGGAAATGACGGTAGTGCCCCGCGACGAGTGGAAACAAATATTTATGGATGCCTGGCGACTGCAGCGAGATTACTTTTATGATCCTAACATGCATGGAGTGGATTGGGATGCTATTGGAAAACAATATGGTGATTTGGTAGATGAAGCAGCAACCAGGTGGGATGTAAACTACCTGATAGGTGAGATGATTGCTGAACTTAATGCATCACATACCTACGAAGGTGGTGGCGATACCGAAAGTGCTAAAAGAAAATCTGTAGGTTACCTTGGTGTTAATTGGGAAGTTGACAACGGTTATTACCGCGTAGCAGAGATAATAAAGGGTGCGGATTGGAATGCTGAAGTAGTTTCACCTTTGCAAAAACCTGGTGTAGATGTGAGTGAAGGAGACTACGTGCTGGCAGTGAACGGCAAAAAATTAACTACTGATAAGGAGCCTTATGCGGCTTTTGAAGGGTTGAGCAATAAAACAGTAGAGCTTATAGTAAATGATAAACCTAGCCAAGAAGGAGCGCGCAAAGTAATTGTGGAAACCATGCGCAGTGAGACGCGTCTTCGTCACCTGGCCTGGATTGAAGCAAAGCGTAAAGCAGTAGATGATGCTACCAATGGAAAAGTAGGGTATATCTACGTGAGAAGTACTGGCTACGATGGGCAGAGTGAACTTGTTCGACAATTTAATGGTCAATGGGATAAGGAGGGACTTATCATTGACGAACGATTTAATAGCGGTGGCCAAATCCCCGACCGGTTTATCGAATTATTAAATAAAGAGCCATTGGCTTATTGGTCAGTTCGCCATGGTAAAGATTGGCAGTGGCCGCCAAAAGCTAATTTTGGAGCAAAAGTAATGTTGATCAATGGATGGAGCGGTTCCGGTGGCGACGCGTTTCCAGATTACTTCCGTAAAAAAGAACTTGGCCCACTTATCGGTACTCGTACCTGGGGAGGCTTAATTGGTATTTCGGGTGTTCCTTATTTAATTGATGGAGGTATTGTTACCGTACCTACCTTCCGCATGTACAACCCTGACGGTACCTGGTTTGCCGAAGGTCATGGTGTAGATCCGGACATTGAGGTACCTGAAGATCAT
>Ga0207419_1002750_pt1 | contig 11185 bp, 10 predicted proteins | sample ElkSloMetagenome_4_FD_184723 | JGI IMG/M metagenome (GOLD analysis project Ga0207419, IMG submission 184723) | Hot spring microbial communities from Elkhorn Slough, Monterey Bay, USA - MD2A (version 2) | ecosystem: Environmental > Aquatic > Marine > Intertidal zone > Estuary: Microbial mat ... | reverse complement strand
GGGGTGCTCCCGGCGTTTAAAAACCCCGTGCTCTGTAGGAGCACCGCATCATTGGGAGTAAGGAAGAAGGTCTTGGATTCCGTTGTATGTGGCGCACCCATGCCTTCGGCTTGGCAAGCTTCAGAGCGCGACTTCATGTGCTAACCCCTTAATCCCCGCGCTGTGCACGGGGCTGATATGTAGCCGCCCCCTCGGGGCTTTCCATCGGAATGAAAAATTTTGTCACCGATTCAGACATACGCCCAAGGTCCAGAGTTCTCTAAACTGTCTGTTGACATCTTCATGCTGGTACGTGAAAACCCTACCCCATGAACATTGTACTTTCGTTTAGCTGTCTTTGTCTGCTTCTGGTTTTCGGCAAGTTTCTGCGCATGAAGAGCAGACTCTTCCAAAAACTTTATCTCCCGGCCTCTGTGTTGGGTGGGCTTTCAGGGTTGATCCTGATTCAGACCTTACAGGCTCTGGCACCCGAAGCTCAAACCGAGGGCGCTACCCCTAACCTCCTTTCTATTTCTGAATTTGTTTCCAACCACGCCATGCTGGGGTGGAACAAACTCCCCGGATTCCTCATCAATATCGTGTTCGCCGCTCTTTTTCTGGGGGTGTATATCCCTCCCATCAAAAAAGTATGGAAACTGGCCGGACCACAACTGGTGTACGGACAAATTGTGGCCTGGGGTCAATATACGGTGGGCCTGGGCGTAGCTCTCGTTTTGATCGCTCCGTTGTTCAACATCACCGCGGCCATTGGTACCATTATTCCGGTTGGGTTTGAAGGAGGCCACGGCACTGCGGCCGGTATGGCCGAAGTGTTTGATCACTATGGATGGGTCGCAGGCAAAGATCTGGCCCTCACTTCTGCCACCTGTGGGGTTCTGTTTGCCATCCTCGTGGGTATGGCTCTGGTGAATTGGGCCGCGCGCAAAGGCTATACCCAGAAATTGACCCGTATCGAGGAGTTACCAGAGAGCAGTATTGTTGGCGTGTATGAGGTCGAGGAACGGCCCAGTGCAGGAAAACAGACCGTGGCCGCGGCTTCCGTGGACAGTCTGGGCTTTCATCTTGCCATCATTGGGGTGGGAATGCTGATCGGGTATCTGATTAAACTGAGCCTGATTGAACTTGAGATCCTGGTCCGTGGTCTCGAAGCAGGATCGAAACCCTTTTTCCAAAGTTTCCCGCTCTTCCCATTATGCATGATCGGGGGCCTGGTGGTTCAACTCTATCTTTCCAAACACAGCAAAGTGAATCCGATTGATCATCAGCTCATGCAGCGCCTTTCCGGCACAGCAATGGATTTTCTGGTCGTGGCCGCCATTGCGACCATCAACCTGAAAGTGGTACTGGCCGGGGTGATTCCTCTGGCCATCCTGGTGGCGATGGGTGTTCTCTGGAATGTATTCTGTGTGATGTGGCTGGCCCGGCGTCTTCTTCCTAACGATTCGTGGTTTGAACGTTCCATTGCTGAAATGGGGCAATCCATGGGGGTCACGGCCACCGGTCTGCTGCTCCTGCGGGTCGTGGATCCGGAGGGAGATACGGATGCCACATCCGCTTTCGGATATAAACAGCTACTGCATGAACCGATCATGGGGGGTGGACTTTGGACCAGCGCCGCGATTCCCCTCGCATTGGCCACCAGTCCCCTACTGGTTTTTGGTATCAGCGTCATCGCCATTTCTGGTTGGTTGATCCTCTGGGCGGTCCTGTTTCGAAAACCGTCCGCAGAATAAATGCAATACGCCCTGTCCGCACACCTCCATCATGATTCCAGGGCTTGCATCTTCAGCGGACAAGGTTTAGAAGGGAGGACCATGTACAAGTCCATTTATTTTCTTCTGATCTTTTCTTCGGTGCTCTTCGCCAAAGAGCGTCCGACCTTAAACGAAAGTATCGAGAGCGAGCGTAAATTTTCCATGTTCGGAGGTCCTACCAAGGAAGGACCGGAGGCCGAATGGGAAAATATCCAGGACGCGATGGATCGGGATAAGCTATCCAAAGCCATCAAGCATACAGAATACCTGGTGACCGCATGGCCGGATCACCCGTTAGCGGTTGATGCGTTACGACTTCAGGGAGACCTGTATTTTGCCAAAGAAGAGTACAAAGAAGCCTTTCAGTCCTACCAGGACCTTATCGATAGCTTTGCCGGTCAATTTGATTACGAGGCTGTCCTCCGTCAACAACTGGAAGCCGCTCGAAAAGAGGAAACCAAAAAATATAAAGCGTTTTTCGGCCTCAATACGTTTCAGCGCCCAAAACAAGCGATTCCTTTGTATCGACAGTTACTGACCAATGCTCCTCAATTGAAGGAGGCTCCACAAATTTTATTCGATATTGCGGAGATTTATCATCGGAAACGGAATTTTATGCAGGCGATTCAGGAATATCGTTTGCTGGAGCAACGCTTCCCCAAACACCCTTTGGCTGAAAATGCAGTACGGCGAATGGCGGAGGCCTATGTTGCGCTGGCCAATCGCACCCCTACCGATATTCGCCCTTTAGAAGGTGCATTAGATACCCTTACCTATTTTAAGGCCCGTTTTCCCGAAAGTGCTCAGCTTCCGGAAATTCGTCTTCGCAGAAAAGAGGTGTATGACCGTATGGCCAAAATTCGTTTTAATCAGGCTGAGTTTTATGAAGAGAATCTTCAGCGCCCGCAGGCTGCCCTGGTGGGGTATCAGGCACTGTTGCAACAATTCCCGGATTCGGAATGGACAGTTCCCGCCCGCGAACGTATCCTCGATATCACAAACAAATCGAATTAACCCGAAAACCCGCATGATTCCAAAATTCTCTCTCTGCCTTATTTTGCTGCTGTCGCTCAGTGGATGCACGTCCTATCGCTTAGGCTCCATGCTCCCACCAAATATTCAGACCGTGTTCATGCCTACGGCGGCCAATGTTACAAACGAGCCTCTTCTAGAGAATGAAGTAACTACATCGATCCTTTCAGAGTTGCAGCGTGACGGCTCACTTTCTTTAGCTTCAGAAGCCACTGCGGATTCCATCATGACCGTTCGGATTACCGACTACGATCTGACCCCTCTTTCTTTTACCAATGATAATCGGGCAGAACCAGAGCAATACCGACTCACTCTCACTGCCGAGGTCGAATTAGTCGAACGGGAAACCGGAAAATCCTTGGTACGTTCAGGAAGAATTACGGGTGAGGATGACTTTCCCTTTGCCGGAGACTTAACCCAGGCGAAACGAACCGGATTACCGGACGCGGCCGCCGATTTGGCTCGGGTCATCGTCGCCACCGTAACCGAAGCGTGGGTCGAATAAGTATTCACTCACTCGTGAAAGCGACCCCTCTTCTTGCCCTTTTCCTTCTGGCAGCTCCTCTGCTCGCCAACGCGCAGGATGTCGATACCCAGTATCTTCGACTGCAAGAAGCGTATTCTCAAAAACTTCAGGATCTGGAGCAACAATTTCAGCTTCAGCAGAGAGAACTCTTAAATAAGTTTATCATCGCTTTGGTGCGTACGGAAAAAACGTACCTGGAGGAAGGAAATCTGGACGGGGTCATGATGAGCCGTGAACTCAGAGAAGACCTTCTTCAGAATCCGGAAATTCCTACACCTGTAGAAACATGGCCCGAGCGAATTTTACAGATGGCTCAAGAACTTGAGCGCAGAGGCAGAGAAAATCTTACCAATAACCAAACCGAACTGGACCGACTGAACAGTATTCTTTTAAAAACTCTGGAACCGTACAAAGTAGAATTTACCCGACAGGGAAATTTGGAAACCGCCATTGAAGTTCGGGATTTACAAAACGTCTTATCTGAAGCTCTCGATATAGCAGTACCGGGTTCCGCCTCAAAAACGCCGAGACCTATAGATAGATCCAACGATCCCAACGCGTATAATTTTGCTTTTGAAGCGCCAGCATTTCAACAGAATCCACGAGTGTCCCCCAGACCCGTTGCCATAGAGCTGGACTTCGAGATAGGCGAGAACGTGTTTCCGAATAACAGAGGATATCTGTTTGACGGCGGAACATTGCAGCTTGAAGCCCGGGACCTTGAACCCCTGCGGGCAAATGCCTCACGCAATCAGCTCATGACCTTTGAAGTGGGCATCACCCCAAGCTGGCAAAGCCAAGGGAACAACCAAGTCCCCGCCCCCCTATTTGTGTGGGGCGACACCCTGAATGCGGCCAACATCGCGCTCACCCAGGAAGGCCGGCATCTTTTTTTATACCTTACGACCACGAATCCTCCCCTCAATCGATCTAATCACCGAGTCGATCTTGGAGCGGTACAGGGAAATACCCTGACCCATATTCTGGTCATGTACAAAGCCAATGAATTCACCATTTTCCGCGATGGGGTTGTATCCGATCGTATACGTGGTGAGATCACCGGAAGTTTCCGGAACTGGGAAGAAAAGGATGCGGTTTTAGGTCATGGTCCTCTGGGCGAAGGCAATCCAACCTATGCCAACTGGTACGGACACCTTCATCAACTATGCATAAAAGCGGGCCAGGATGTTTCCAGAAGGGCGACCGATTTCTACGCCCGATTCGAACAGGCCCTCTCAGAATAGGCCTGAGCTGAACGATTTTTTCTTGCACCATCTGCAAGCTGGGCGATGAGTACAACACCGATGAAATCCTTTCTAAAATCTATTCAAAACTACATCCTGATTGGTGGAATTCTAGTGACCCCGGTTGCGGTCACGCTTTGGGTCATTCTCCTTCTGGTGAACCTGTTATCCACTTCAGCTTTTACCCGATGGCTGACCACGCCGATTTTCACGCACCTCCCCGGCGAAAATATCACCTTCGTTCAAGCCTTGGTCAGTCTGTTTATGGTGTTGGGACTCCTGTTTTGCGTAGGGGTTATTTTTCGGAATTTCCTTGGACGACGCGTTTACAATTTCCTGGATCGCATCATGGAAAACACTCCGGTGATTAATCGGGTGTATACCTTTGTGCGAACGGTAAGTGAATCGATCCTCTCCCAGAAAGAAACCATGTTCCGGGAAGTAGTACTTATCGAATACCCCAAAGAGAACAGCTATTCTGTGGCCTTTGTTAGTTCGATAGTTCCCGCAAAACTCCAGGCAGCCTCTGCGAGTCCGGAGGAACCCCATGTATTTGTCTTTTTGCCCACTACGCCAAATCCCACGTCTGGATTCATGCTCATGGTGCCCCGAAGTAAGGTCAAGAAGCTCGACATGACCACCGCCGAAGCCATGAGACTCATCATCTCCGCCGGAGCTACCAATCCCGACGAGGAGAATAAAGAATCCGAGGTTCCCTCACTACTGGATAAGCTGGACCACATGATTCTAAGCCAACGAAAACAAAAAATGAAACCCGAACCCCGCCCCAATCTGAACTTTGGGGACGACTGACCCCACCCCTTACTGAAAATTCCGTACTGACAAATGACAATTGACCAATGACCAATGACCAATGAATACTGACCACTGACACCTCCGCACTGAAAACGCATGTTTTCCTCCGATCCCATCCTCAAAGACCACGGCATTGTGCTCCGCTGGTATCCGGTCACCGACACCTCTCGGATTGTCATCTGGTTTACAGAACATCATGGACGGGTGGCTACTCTGGTGCGCGGTTCCCAACGTCCAAAAAGCTGGGTGCTCGGACAATACGACCTTTTTTATACCTGCGAAGTTTTGTTTTACGCCCGCGCCAAAGAAGACCTGCATGCCCTGCGGGAATGCTCACCGATTCAACCCCGAACATCCTTTCGGGAAGAGTACCGGGCCTGCGCTGGAGCCTCTTTTATTTGTGACCTTTTAAGTAAACTTACACCTTCCAGAGAAGCGGCACCACTTCTATATCAACAAGCCACCCGTTGCCTGGATCTTCTGGCAGAACATGGGGCCAGCCCGTCCCTGCTCTTTTGGTTTGAGCTACAAGCCTTGCGGGATCTGGGAGTCGCTCCCGACCTTTCATCAGGAGTACAACACAACATGGTGTTCGATATTGAAAAAGGAAAGGTCTGCATGAAACAGAAGTCTTCCAGTTCAAATACCGCATCCATTTCAGCCGGAGCTCTCACCTGCTTCCGACAACTTCTGGAGCAACCTGACCCAAACGTTATCAAGCGGCTTCGCCTGTTACCTGATCAGGTTTCAGAAATAGCCAACCATCTGAATCGCTTTACCAGTTGGCATCTCGACTTGGATGTTCGCTCGCGTTCCAGAGCATTGGCCTGGGCATCATAACTCAGTTAAGGGCCATTTTTGGAAAATAACATCGCATACGTGTCTAACAAACTTGTGCCCCGTTGCGTAGGCATGATTTGTCTGCCTCTATTCAAATTGGCCGTCCCTAACCTGTTTTTAATTTCACCTCTTTGACTACCTCAGCGACAGATCGAGTACGGCTAAGAAGAAATAAACTATGAACATGATCGACTAGAGAGGCAGACAAAATAGATGGGCATCCCAAGTTTTTGAAAGAAGATTCCAGGATATGGGGGTTCCATCCCTTCAGGATGAGTATTTTTCTTTCGGGTAAGCTCCAGGGATTTCATCCCTGGCTGATGGATTTGATCCCGTTGGGATGAGGACAACAATAGAACTTGAAAATCTACATGATATGCTATCACCTTTTGGCCACTCCTAAGGGATGACACCCCCTCACCTTTCCAGCGGAGCCACCCAAGGCGGAACCGGGCACCCCAGCACATCTGCAATCACCCGAAACAACTCCACCTCCTTGACCGTCATTTGCTCATCATGGGTCATGCAAAGCAGGGACGCTCCCAGGAACCATCTCTTTACTCCAAATGATGTCGTCTGTAACACACCCACAGCCTCATCCAACACGCGCCAGGAAATCTCTTCACGCTCCACCCACGCATATTCCCCTTTTGTAGTCCCTAAGGAAGCCACGGCGGCATCGAAAGCGGCTCGAGCTAAACCCGGATCCGAGTGCCCGTGTTGAGCGAACGCCGAAAGCACCACAGACGTTTCATAAGGAACTCCGCGCAAGGCATAAAATTTCACGTATTGCTTTCGTGGCGCCAAACCAAATTCAGGATCGAGATGATGGTGAAGAAGTTTCCGTAGCGCAAACTCATGTACATTCACTTTTTTGTCCAAGAGGATCAATTCATCCACGAGGGTACGAAATTCCCCGTATTGATCCTTTGATAACGTTCGTAACACGGGCAACGCGAGATCGAGAATCGGTAAACAGAGCTCCGGGGTCAATACCTCTAACGCAGGGCGGGCCTGGTTCAACGCATCCAGCACCTGAGTCTCTAACCGAGTCGCCAACAGATCGAGTTGCAGTGACCTTTTATCCTCATCCACGTGCAACAGCATCCAGTAGATCACGACTCTGGCCCCATAAGAATCTTCGAGGTGATGCCGTAGATCGTGAGGAATTGACGCCAACAATTCCTTGGCCCGTTCGACATGTCCCGACATAGGTTTCCCCACATGCTCCAGCAAGGTGGATGGATTGGAAAATACCTGGGAGCTAGGATCGGTTGAATCTTCCTGAAGTATAGCAGCCGCAACCGCAAGCTGTTGCGGGTTCGTAAACAGATCGACTACATCCGGCTTCTTGTCAGTAAGACTCTCCGCAGGCACCTCTTCTACAAGACCAACTTCTGCCCGAAGCTCCTCCAGGCTCGCCCGTTGAAAAATCCCGTCAAACGAAGGGTCCAACCATTGAATACGCTCCAATAAAGGTGGATGGGTGGCAAACCCCGTCAAACGAAGTCCTTTGGCAAAAAATAAATGACTGATTTCCTCCGCTTTCGGATGTCGGATACGGGAGCCGGTATCCAGTCGACCGATCTTGATCAATGCATTGGCAAGCCCTTCCGGATTTCGGGTAAACTGAACCGCAGAGGCATCCGCAAGCCGCTCCCGCGAGCGGGAAACCGACGCTTTGATCATTCTACAGAAAAATAATCCGATACTCCCAATCACCAGCAGGGAAAATCCGAAGACCAACGCAACTCCCCGAATATCGCCTTTCTCCGATCGCGAACGAATTCGACGACTACTGGAGTCCCCCACCACTTCCAGAATCACCCGACCCGTCACCGCAATCGCCATCAGGCCATGCAACACGCCCATAAGGCGTATATTTAAGGCCATATCACCATTAAGGATATGACTGAACTCGTGCGCAACCACTCCCTGGAGTTCGTTTCGGGTCAGCGTTTCGTTCGTTGCCTTGGAAACCGCCACCACCGCTTCGGACATCTGAAACCCCGCCGCGAACGCGTTGATTCCCCGTTCACTTTCGAGAACGAACACCCGTGGAACCGGTGTCCCGGAAGCAATCGACATCTCTTCCACGACATTGCGCAAGCGTCGTTCAAAGAACTCCGTGGTGGTCGGCAGTACTTCCTTTCCTCCCAGTCGCAACGCCACTCCTTCTCCACCTTCAGCAGAGAGTTGGGAAATTTTTCCTAACGACCCTACCACAACAATGAGGAAGGTGCATAGACTTACGATCAGAAATACGGTTGGCCGCCACCAAATAAATGCATCCGCTCCACCGAGGTCATTGTCGGCCCAAAGGAAAAACCAGGTCGCTTGTACTGCGATATACACCATGGAAATGGTGGCCAGAACGGCAATACAAAATAAAAATATCAACCACTCCGTACGACGACGGGCATGGTCCTGCCGGGCAAAAAAGTCCATCGGCATCTACGAACTTCTTTAGGTGAAACTCACCTTTGGAGCCTCTTTTACCGCTTCCTCTTCCACTTCGAAGAGCGTGGCAGGTTCAAAACCGAAATTGTTTGCGACCAGGGAGGCCGGGAACAACTCTCGCTTGGTGTTATACATGGTCACCGCATCATTATAGGCCTGACGGGCAAAAGAAATTTTATTTTCAGTCGCCGTGAGCTCTTCCGTAAGCTGCATCATGTTCTGATTGGCTTTCAAATCCGGGTACGCTTCGGACAACGCAAACAAACGACCCAGGGCTCCGGTCAATGCCCCTTCGGCCTGAACCAGACCGGCCATAGCTTTTCCATCCTCCGGATGAGCGGAAGCCGCTTGTTGTGCACTGGTAGCCTGATTACGTGCCTGAATCACCGCTTCCAGTGTTTCACGCTCATGACTCATATACCCTTTGGCCGTTTCGACCAAATTGGGGATCAAGTCATACCGACGTTTTAACTGAACATCGATCTGCGCAAACGCATTTTTAAACCGGTTCCGCAAGGTCACTAACGAGTTGTAGACCCCAACGGCCCACATGCCAATAACCAGAACAACACCAACAACAATCAATAATGGAATCATAGTTTCTCCTTCTTCAGTAGCCTGTAATGTACAAGTTCATCAGACATTGACCATCAAATTCTTTCTTCAGCAGGAAAAAGTCTTGCGATCTCCTCCCTCTCCGCAATTCTAGCTATCATCACCTATCTCCAATCTTCCACCTCCAATCTTCGCCGCCGGAGGCAGCTAACCCCATGCTAAACATCGCACTCTTTGGACCACCCGGTGCAGGTAAAGGAACGCAATCCGAATACCTCATCGATCGCTATAATCTCGGATATATCTCCACCGGGGAAATCCTCAGAAACGAATTAAAAGAGGAATCAGATTTAGGCAAACAAGCCCGGGAAATTATCGAAGCGGGAGGATTGGTTTCGGACGAAATCATCGTTCAGATTTTAGAGAAAACCATTGCCGCTCATCCACATGCCAATGGCTTTTTGTTCGACGGATTTCCACGAACCACCATCCAGGCCTACATCCTGGAAGGGCTGATGACCAAACTGAACACTCAGTTGGATTGCTTGATCAACCTGGATGTACCCGAAGAAGAATCTGTCCGACGTTTATTGGAACGCGGTAAAACCTCCGGTCGTAGTGACGATAACGAAGAGGTCATCCGCAACCGACTCAAAGAGTACGACGAGAAAACCCGACCCGTGCTTGATTTCTACGAGGAGCGCGGCCTGCGCATCGATGTGGATGGCACGCAATCTATTGAAGCGGTCCGGGAAGACATTGAAGCCATCGCCCGGGATCAGTTCAAAAAACGCCCCGTCAGCCTGGTGGTGTTCGGCTACCCCGGCTCCGGGCGCGGCTCCCAAGCTCACGCCTTGGCCGAAGAATACGGACTCGAATTCATCGCCACCGGCAAAATGTTCGACGAAGAAATCGCAGCCGGCACCGAAGTTGGGAAACAGGTACAGACCCTCTACGAAAACGGTGATCTCGTCCCCGATGAAATCGTGATTCCACTCATCGAGAAAAAACTAGCCAATACCCAGGATGTCCGTGGCTTTATCTTCAAAGGCTTTCCCCGAACTTTGGTTCAATCCTACATTCTGGACGGACTGCTCAAAAAACACGGCTGCACCACTCCCAAAATTTTGGAGATCGACGTTCCCATCCTCGAATTAGTCGAACGACTGGAAAGTCGAAGCCGAACCGATGCCTGCATGCCCTACGACAACAGCGCAGCCAAAATCGTGCGCAGACTACGGGATCATGAACACAAAACCCTCCCCGTGATCGAAAAGTACGGAGAGATCCACGGGGTCACCAAAATCGACGGCACCGGCAACTTCAAAGAAGTCTTCGAGGCCTGCTCCGCAGAAGTCCGCGCGTTGTTTGAGGTCGGGGGAGTGGAGCGCGTATCTCCAGATGCGTAACTACTTTTAGGTACTGAGACATGCCCAAAATAATTATAAAACGTTCCTTGCTTATACTATTAACTCTCCTCTTTTCAGCAACCTCCTGTTCAAGATCGGATAAAGATCCGTCTGTCGATATCCGAGAGGCAATCCTTCCAGAAGTTATCATTGATGAATTCCCATATGGACTTCACCTAACACCTAGAAAATTTCTGGATATCATTAGGGATCAGGCAAACAAAAAACTCAAGAAGGATGAGCAAATACACTTTCGGTACCAGTTTCCTGTCATTGAAAAGGAAATCCAAGAACCACATTTCAGCTCACCCATCCCTCCAATAATAACGCAATTACGAAACGTATTACTGAAGGATTCAATCATTTTGGCTTCTGAATTAATGGGCCTCAAGGCGGTGTACCAGCAAAGAGATGAAACTGTAATATTTTCGATTTATAATGGAACTGACGAAGCTTGGGTTGAGCATCATACTAAAAGAATCCCGGACCCGACTTCCAAAAGCGACCCGTTTGGGTTTACGGTTTCAGAGGAACAGTAATGCGTTATCT
>Ga0207419_1002749_pt1 | contig 11186 bp, 11 predicted proteins | sample ElkSloMetagenome_4_FD_184723 | JGI IMG/M metagenome (GOLD analysis project Ga0207419, IMG submission 184723) | Hot spring microbial communities from Elkhorn Slough, Monterey Bay, USA - MD2A (version 2) | ecosystem: Environmental > Aquatic > Marine > Intertidal zone > Estuary: Microbial mat ... | reverse complement strand
CTTTCTAGGGCTTGCATCCCCACTCCCCCCACAGCACGCGCTGCCCACAGCACGCGCTGCCCCTTAGATGCTGTTGAGGCGATAACTGAAAAAAGCTGCCTACTGCCCAAAACCATTGTCCCCCATCGTTACCCCTTCAATGTAATTAATCCGAGCGAAAGGTTCGAGGGCGGTAAAAATTTTGCTGCCGTAGCTGCGATTATTAATGCGATTATCGAGTAAAGCCACAGTGCCTTGAGATTGCCGCAGGGGGACGACTGCCCGTTGTAACTCCCGCAGGGCGGTAGGGAGGAGGTAACGACGAAACCAATCCTGTCGTTGGCGTTTGTGGTAGGCAACACGACCCGCGACGAGGGGATGTTCAATGGAGGGAAGGGGCAAAGTGGCAATAATAAGCAGTTGGGGAGAGGGGATTTCATGTTGATGCGATCGCCAAAACGACCAACCGCTAATTAACACGCCATCGGGGGCTAAATCGGTTTTTTCGACTTTGACCATCGACCCCCATTCGGCGGCTAAGGCGGCTCCGACTTGGGCTTTGAGGGGGACATCATCGACTAAAATCGCGATCGCCTGCTGTTGTTTGCGAGCCAGAGAAACCAGTAGCCGCGATTGCTGAATGGCAACTTCCCGAAAATGAGGTGTATTGGGCAGGGGCAAGCGGTCGGGCAAATAAAGCTGAATATGCTCGTTTTGACGATTAGGAGAGAATTTTAGACAGGTAATCTCCCCTAAACCCAGTTGTTTACGATAAATCGGCGCATTTGTTTCCCAATCGAGGAAACCGCCAATCAAAACCACGGGTTGCTCGGGCCACAAAGATTTTAAGATAGAGGCGACTTCCACCGGAGCAACGTGCAGGGTAAATTGACCTCGCGATCGCGCCACTTCGACCCAAGTCAGTTGATTTTCCCCCTGGCTTTGTTGTCGAAAAGCCTGCCAAGAATCGGGTAAGGCGGAGGTTAAATTTCTGAATAGTTGTTCGAGGATATCCCTTTGGGCATCGTCAATGAGATGACAGTTATAGGGGTTAGAAGGGCGGTTGAATATGGTTTTGGTTAGTTTTACTCTCGCGTCCCGTATCACCTCGATTTCGCTTTCTGCCGCCATCATCAGGGCTTGCCAATCTCCGGGACTGATACTGGTGGTTAGATATTGGCCAGTCCATTCTTCTAAGTCATCGGCAGGATCGATGAGGGTGGGAATGCCGGGGGGAAAGCCGTTACAGTTTCCTAAGCGATCGCGCAACCAAGCTTGAGGAGTAGTAATGACCAAACCTTTAAAATCCGGTCGATCGGGGACGCGATCGCCCACAATAATTTCCTTACTACTGTCAGTCCATTCTTGCAAAGGCGGGATTAATTCATTGAGTAAATGCTGTTGAACCGTTTTCGGAGCCACTAAAACCACCGGATGCGGACACAACAACACCGAGCAAAGATAACTCAACCCGTAGCGATCGCGATCGCTGCCCGTTTGAATCAAAGTCGAGCGTCCCATCTGCAACCCCCGAGCCACTAATCTTGCTAGGGTGAGGTGATGAGGCCAATCTGAGTTACTGCGGTGGCGTAGAAATGTCTTCAACACCGCATGAACATTAGAGATATAGCGACTATCAGTTTTCATGGCCGGGGGGCGGTCTGCTCGATTGCTTGCTTGTATTACTTTAGCGAATCTAGAAAAGGACAGTTGAGGGGCGATCGCATCACAAACACCGGAAAAACCCCAGTTCCGAGGGGGAAACTGGGGCGATCGCTAAAACTCAGGGATATAGCCCTACATTTCTAACTTAACGGCTGCTTTTACCATTCTTCTCGGTAACTTTTTCGTTTTTGTCGTCATTCTTGGTCGCGGCTTCGGCTTCTTCGCTATCCGGGATTAAACCTGCTGCGCTGCCATCGGCATCTACGCCCCCCGCGAGAGTTTGACGCACTTTTTGTTCAATTTCGGCGGCTACTTCCGGATTATCTTCGAGGTACTTCACGGCGTTATCGCGACCTTGAGAGATGTTTTCGTTGTTGTAGCTATACCAAGCCCCTTTGCGAACCACAATGTCATGTTGTTCGGCAATATCGAGGATACAGCCCATTTGCGAAATTCCAGAACCGAAAATAATATCAAATTCGGCAATCCGAAACGGCGGGGCTACTTTGTTTTTCGCAACTTTGACCTTGGCGCGAATCCCGTATTCTCCCTCGCTGCCTTTTTTCAGGGTTTGAATGCGGCGAATATCTAAACGAACCGAACAATAAAACTTAAGAGCCGTTCCCCCGGTGGTGACTTCAGGGCTACCGTAAGTCACGCCGATTTTTTGGCGCAGTTGGTTGAGGAAAATTACTGTTGATTCGGATTTACCAATGTTACCCGCAATTTTCCGCAATGCTTTACTCATCAAGCGGGCTTGTAAACCCACTTGCACATCCCCCATTTCCCCTTCAATTTCAGCGCGGGGAACTAAGGCGGCTACCGAGTCTATTACCACTAAATCTACGGCGGCCGAACGTACTAACTGATCGACAATTTCTAAGCCCGCTTCTCCGGTATCCGGTTGGGCGACGAGGAGGTTTTCAATATCAACCCCCAAAGCCGCAGAATAGGTGGGGTCGAGGGCGTGTTCGGCATCGACGAAGGCTGCGACTCCGCCTGCTTTTTGGACTTCTGCGATCGCGTGTAAGGCGAGGGTGGTTTTCCCGGAACTTTCGGGCCCGTAAATTTCGATAATGCGGCCTTTTGGCAGGCCACCCCCTAATGCAATGTCCAGGGTTAATGCGCCACTGGGGACGGTTTCGACTCGCATTCGAGTCGCGTCTCCTAAACGCATAATTGCGCCTTTACCAAAGTTACGTTCAATTTGGTTCAGGACTAATTTCAGTGCTTTCTCTTTATCAGGATTTTTAGTAATAGTCGCCATTACGCCTTGCCTAGCTTGGACTACGGACTGTTGAATTAGAAGCGTTCTCTGGGTTAGATGGGGAGAACGAATATAGTACAAAAGTACCTAGACTATTGTAGCTTGTTTCTGACGGAGATGGCCGATCTCGCCAAATTTTTTTGCCAGTCTGACCCTATGTTTACAAATCGCAACAACAAATATTAAATTTATTAATCGATTCGATCGGGTCTTTAAAAATCTTTGTTACTATTCTCATTACGTTAGGGGAAATCACCTCTAGCAGCAAGGCTTAAATTGAGAAATTAATACAAGGCCATTGTTGTTAACAAATCTTTGCGCCCAATGAAGCGAACTCAAGAAAGCTCGCATTTTTGGCAATTGCTTGTACAGATACTACTATCGCTAAAGCTTTATTTCGAGGAAATTAATGAGACATTATAAGGACGAGTGGATTCAAGATTGGTGTCAAGAAAATGGTTGGACAGATTGGTTTATGGAACCTCTTAACCATTACTGGGCGTTTCCTCCCGGTGCTGTGATGCCTGAACCCATCCCTCAATCAACTTTACGCGCAATCAAACAAGAACGGGGAATGTGCAGTGAAGAATGCACTTGGGCCACTACCGCCACTCTCGCTACGTTTATGGCGATCGCCCTGAGTTACTTAACCCAATCCCCAATGCCGTTAGTATTGGCTTTTGCGTTTGACGCGATTACCGTCGGACGCTTAGAGGTCGAAGAATTTTAGCGATGGGTTAACAGAGTTCGTCCGGGGTCTGTCTCGCCGTTTTAGCCCCCCAACGCGATCGCGGGTTGGGGGCTTGTTTGTGTCATAATAATCATCCCCGTGACTGGAGAGGTTAGAAATTAAAGCCCTCCCGTGGGGATTAGTACGGCCATATTAAATACAGATGTACTATAATAGAACCAGGAGACAAGATTGCCACAACCCCAAAATCATGATCAAACGACACCGAGATCGCCCCATTTCTCGCCAGCGCGACACCTCAAAAACTGTACCTCAGTCGATTCAATCTGAGATGAAAGCCAAAGCGATCGCCCTCGGACTCCCCGAAGGAGAAACCGTTTTACCCGAACAAACCCTCAGCCCTAATTATGGCGACCCGACCGCAGTAGACGATCGCCCTTTTGCCACCGCTTTCTAATGTTGACCCTTAGTTGAACTTAACTTTTTGTGTGAATTGAGCGCCCCAAGTCCAAAACTTGGGGTTTTTTTAGGCTCAATTGAGCAATGAGATTACCGCAATCATGCCGTAAACAAAGATCGCGATCGCGACAATTCGATTCACTAATAAACCAAAATTCATAGATTTTACTGGAACTTGAGCTTCCGAAAGAGGCAGGTTTTCTGATTGTACAGTAGGTTGCGGCGGCGGCATAACCATCGATTCCGGTTCATCCCAAGGGGAATCCAGGTCAGAGTCGTCAAAATCAGTCGCTTCCGGCTCAACATCCGGCTTAGACAAAGCCACAGGTTGAGTTTCGGGTTCGCTCTCCCCTTCTGGAGTCGCGACCGGGGCGGTTTCTGATTCGCTTTCTAGGGCGGTGGATGGTGTGAAATCCGGTGCGGGGGGTTGAGCTTGTTCGGCTTCCGGTTGAGGGGTTTCTGGCTCACTAGGGGCGGTTTCTGATTCGATTTCTAGGGCGGTGGATGGTGTGAAATCCGGTGCGGGGGGTTGAGCTTGTTCGGCTTCGGGTTGTGGGGTTTCGGGTTCGCTGTCTGGAGGAGATGGTGTTGCCGTTGGGTCATCAAAGGCGTTGGTGGGTTGTTGAGAAGAATCCATGAAATTATGGGGATTGAGTTGATCGACGAAAGCTAGATGAAGGTTGATGCCTTGGGGTCGCGACTCAGCCGGGTTTGGCGTTAACTCGCAGCCCGATTTACAGAGGTTTGGAATAACCCAACGCTTTTTTCACCCGTCCTAAGACATCATTGGCACTAATCTCGGCTTTTTCGCGGCCTTCGCGTAAAATCGTTTCGAGATAATCGCGTTCTTCGATAATTTCTTTATATTTTTCTTGGATGGGTTTGAGTGCTGCGATCGCGGTTTCGGTGAGTAAGGGCTTAAACTGACCCCAACCCATATCTTGACATTCAGCGGCCACGGCTGCGGTTGATTGATTGGACAATAAAGCGTATAGGGTTAAAAGATTTGTACATTCAGGGCGATCGCGAGAGAAGGATAAACCGCGAATCGGGTCGGTTTTGCAGCGTTTGATTTTTTTCGCGATCGCGTCAGGAGAATCGAGTAAGTTAATCCGACTCATTTCCGACGGGTCGGACTTGGACATTTTTCTGGTTCCGTCGGTCAAACTCATCACCCTAGCCCCTTCGCTCCGAATCAGGGGTTCGGGTACTTTCAGGACGGGGGTTTCGGGATTGGCAAATTGGTCATTGAAACGGGCCGCAATGTCGCGAGTCAGTTCTAAATGCTGTTTTTGGTCTTCTCCAACCGGGACGCGATCGGCATCGTAAAGCAAAATATCGGCGGCCATCAATACCGGATAATCTAATAAACCGACGCTGACGTTTTCCCCTTGTTTGACGGCTTTTTCTTTAAACTGGATCATACGTTCGAGCCAGTTTAACGGGGTGACGCAGTTGAGTAACCAAGCTAACTCGCTGTGGGCTGAAATGTGGGATTGTACAAAAATGGTTGAATATTGCAGATCGATTCCACAAGCTAAATATAACGCCGCAATGGTTTCGGTGTCGGCGGCCAGGGTTTTAGGATCGTGGGGGACGGTGATCGCGTGTAGATCGACAACGCAGAAGTAGTTGTCATACTCGCTTTGAGCTTCGACCCAGTTACGAATTGCGCCGAGATAATTGCCGAGATGTAGGTTTCCGGTGGGTTGAACTCCTGATAAAACGCGCTGTTTAGCCATTACTTTTGTTGACGGTGGGTTACTCTTTGCGGACGGTTTGCCCGAACACCATTCTACCGTTAACAGCGACACCAGAGGCAGTTTTGCTGGCTGCTATACCTGAGTGCGATCGCGCCACTTGTAGAGCAACCGCCAAAGCAGTTAGGACACCGCCTCAATTCTTAGAAAACAAGCCCAAGAGATCAGTGGGAGAGGGGTTGGGGTGAGGGCAAACCCCACCACGCCCTAACCCGAAGTGCTACTGCTATATTTTTGATGGGGGATGGAACGAAAAACCCCTCACAAAAATTTTGGTGCTAAGGACAATACCTTAGCACCAACGGATTTGAGGAGTGAAGCTCTCTCACTTGCTCTAACTATTGCTTTGGATACAAAGTTGAACTCTAGCTTTATCTATTACTGACAGATTCAATCAGCTTAGAGCCTTAACGATTGGTATTCGACCGCTCGCGGGCTTCATTACCTTCTTTGTTCCGGTTTTCGTTAGAATTGCTGTCTTGCTCGTTGTTATCCGACTCATTACGATTCCGATTCGAGAAAGAGTTATTTCTCGAATAAGAACGCGATGAGGTTCTTTTACGAAATTGCCGAGCGTAAGCTTGGTTTCGCTGGGCTTTTTCTTTCTTCAGATTGCGACGTTTAGCCAAAATATAATCTCCGCGATCGCGATAAAAAAGCTTCTGGTGAATAATAGCGAGACGCTCTTTCTCCAGAAGCATCAATGTCTTTGATTGTTACAAATTCTTGTCGATTTTTACGAAAAATCTTACTTCAATTAGAAACTGTTTCCTTTTTAGTTATAACTACGCCGATCGGACGACCTGGATTTTTGGGGACGGGGCCGAGCTTTGCTCACTTTGAGTTCGCGGCCTAACCATTCGGCTCCGTCGAGTTCGGCGATCGCGGTTTCTTCTTCCGCTTCGCTACCCATTTCCACAAAGGCAAATCCCCGTACTCTTTGGGTTTCACGATCGAGCGGTAAAGAAACATTTTTTACTGTACCGTACTCAGCAAATGCTTCAGTAATGTCTTCAGCCGTAACCGAGTAGGACAGATTCCCAACATAGATGGACATAGACAGATGTCTTCCTTGCTCTCAAAAATAGTAACTAGATGTAGAGAATCAGAATTTCGGAAAACCGTCTGTCCATAATGTATTGTCGGGTTGGGAAAAACCTGTCAATACTAATGTCAAACTTAATTGCCGATTTTTCGATCTCGGTTTTTATCCTAGCACGATTAACTGTCATTGTCCCAGTCATTTCCTCATGTCTTGGCTCAGAAGGGAGATAATATGTTGACTTTCTCATCATACATCCCCGGTTCTCCAGCCCAATAATGGGCGCGATCGTCTAGATAATGCCGAACAAAGGGCGAATCAGCAACTCTCTTAGCTTTGCAAATTACGCGGATCGAGGGCATCTCGCAAGCCATCCCCTAATAAATTAAAAGCCAAAACCGTAAAAACAATTAATAAAGCCGGGGGCCAAATCAGCCAAGGCTGTAATACCAAAATAGAGGCATTGGTCGCTAGAGAAAGTAAATTTCCCCAAGAGGGATCGGGTTGTTGAATACCGAGTCCAATAAAGCTCAAAACCGACTCAGCCACGATAAAACTCGGAATTGCTAAGGTTGCCGAAATAATAATATAAGTCGCAGTCTGAGGTAGGATATGGCGCACAATAATATAGAACGAGTTGGCACCGAGCGATCGCGCCGCATCGACAAATTCTCGCTCTTTGAGGGATAAAACTTGACCGCGAACCACCCTGGCTAATCCAGCCCAACTGACAAATGAGGTAATGGCCACAATCAGCATAAACCGTTGAGCGCTGGTTAATCCGAGGGGTAAGACCGCCGCTAACGCCACCAATAAATAAATCGTGGGAATGGTCATCAGAACTTCAACGAAGCGCATTAGAACGGCATCGAGTATGCCGCCGAAATAACCGGAAATACCGCCGATGAGTAAGCCCAAGGGAAAGGAAATGGCAATGCCAATAATGCCGATAAATAGGCTAATCCTCGCGCCAAAAACAATGCGGCTAAACTGATCGCGGGCTTGGTCGTCGGTTCCGAGTAAGTTAAACTTCGCCGGGCCAACCGTTCCGAAAAAGTGGCGATTCAATTCTAGCCCCAAGAAGTCATAAGTGGGGCCTTGAGCGAATAAGACAATCGGGGAGGGTTCAGAGTAGTCTACGAGCAACTCGCGATCGCCCGTTTCGATCTCAGTGGGGCCTTGGGTGGTGGGGTAAACATGGGGGCCAATCCAAGCTTGGGTTTCTTGGTTGCGCCAATATACGGTGGTGGGAGGGAGTAATGAGCCGTCCGGTTGCGATACATAGGGGTCGTAAGGCGCGAAAAAATTGGCCGCGATCGCCATGCCATAAAAAATAATGAGTACAACTGCGCCAAACTGGGCGAGGGGATTCTTTTTCAGTCGTGACCACCAGTTCATAAAATCGCCTTGTTTGAATAGGGTAAGTTTTGTCTGCTTTTGTTACTACGCTACAGTACGACTTCTTCAGCTTAGGATTGTCTAAAATGCTGAGTTAACCATTCTTCTAGAATGATGCCGATTTGATTGATTGTATCAGGTGCGAGGGTTGGCGCGGCAATGGTTAAATTGCTTTGGATTAAGGCTTTGAGAAGTTGCGCTCGGATGCGAGATAATCGCCGGGAAATGGTGTATTGTTTGCTATTGACTTTTTGGGCAATCTCGCTTTGGGTGAGTTGCTGCTGATAGTAAAGCTTCAGTAGGTTTTGTTCTGCCGGAGAAAGCGACGCGATCGCCCCGGTTAAGGTTTGCTGGATTTGTTGGTGTTGTTGTTGCTGGATTTGTTCTTCTTCGGCGTGGATCAGACGGTCGAGATTGGTGTCATCCTCAGAATTGGCGATGGTTTCGAGCCATTCGCTACTTTCGGGAGAATTGAGGGGGGCATTTAAAGACAGCACCGGGGGATACAGGTAAGCTCGAATGGCTTGGGTACATTGATGTAGCCAGGTTTGTAGCATGGCCGGGGCGATCGCGGTAGCACCAGAGGGAAGTTGATGCTGGCGTTGTTGGTTATAGAGATGAGCGATCGCGTCCCAATGCTCAGGAGTGGGAGGCGGCAAACGCTGAGAGGCTTGGGTTTGAGGGATGTGTACGGCTTTGTAGCAATCCCAAGCAAGGAGGTAGCGATCGCTGGTTTCGGGGGAATGTCCTTGGGATTTTAAGGCTTTGAATAGGCGTTTTTTGCTGACTTTTCGCAGTAATGCCCAATCGCTGCAAATGTCTATTTCTCCTTGTTGACGGAGGGTATTTTTGATCGTCGAGTGAAAGACGATTTTGGCGTAATCTTGGAGCCGCGAGCCGTATTCAGGATCGTAGCCTTGCAACACGCGATCGCAACCCAACATCGCCATTTGAAAGTAATCGGCTAAACTGTGGGCGCTATTGTAGAGGCTGGTTTGTCTTTTTTGGGCTGCCCATAATGCCGCTTCTTGCAAATAGGCGATCAGGTGACGAAACGCGAGGGCATGGGATTGTTCTTGCCAAAGGTGATACCAATACAACGTCCAGAATTGCTCGCTAGTTTGAGGAATATTCGCCATTTGACTTGTCATACTCCCTTGGAGTTGAGCATCGGTCAACCAACTCTCAAACCGATCTGCGGCCAGTTGAGCAAACGTAGCAAACATCTCGATGGGCGTTTTACGAAGCTGCATAAGTTTTTGGCGAATTGACTCCCTCAGTTATCGTAACCTCCAAGCCACTGTCTCTGTAAAGCTTTGAGGTTGTATTTTCTAAGTTTTTGTGAAAGTATAGCAACCGCCAAAGCAATTAGGACACCGCCTCAATTTTTAGAAAACAAGCCCAAGAGATCAGTGGGAGAGGGGTTGGGGTGAGGGCAAACCCCACCACGTCCTAACCCGAAGTGTTACTGCTATATGTTGACTTTTTGGGGTTTCATCCACTGACTGGAATTTGTGGCTCGAATGCAGATACCAGCGAGTCAATCATATCAATTTAATATTTTGATCTCATTGTTTTCATGATTTTTGCGTACAATGCAGATGCTATTTGTTGATCGATTCGGAGACAAGTCAAAGATGAAAATCTGGGCTGCATCTAAAAATCTTTTATCTGAACTTACCATTATTGAAAGCGAAAACGACTTACGGCAGTTGTTTGACCAACAAACCCAGCCTCTCTTGAAAGATATTATCGGGGCGTTGTACTTGCTCAAACTCGGACGAGTCAAAAACTGCCTCGAACTTGCGAAGATCATTGGTTGGGACACAACAACCCTCGAAAGTTGGCTACACATCTACCACACTCAGGGCTTGAGTGCTTTATTGCACAGTCAACCGTTTTTGAGGCAGTAGGGGGCTTTCTTCAGTCATCAGCATCTAAGGGGCAATCGGCAATCGGCAATCGGCAGTCGGGGGGTTTCTTCAGTCATCAGTTATCAGTTATCAGTTATTAGTTTCTAAGGGGCAGTGGGCGTGTAGGGGCGGGGTTTCCCCGCCCAGAGAGGGAGGAGTGACCAACGACCAATGACCAATGACCAACGACCAATGACCAATGACCAATGACTAAAAAATTGCCTAAGATGAAGTAGTCGTCCTGTAGTACAAAGATTGATTCCTTGATTCAAGCCGAAACCCTCGAACTGCTCGAATGGCCGCGATTGTGTCAACATTTATCCACATTTGCAGCCACAAAATTAGGCGCGATCGCGTCCAAAAATCTCTATCTGCCCGAAAACCGGGACGAAAGCTTGCATTTACTCGCGCAAACCCAAGAAGTCTACAATCTTGAATTGCGCCTGGATAATGGTTTAACCTTTGAAGGCATCAAAGACGTTGGCGACGCATTAGAACGCGCTCAACGGCAAGGGATATTGTCCGGGGAAGAATTACTGGCGATCGCGACAACTTTGGCAGGGATGCGGCGTTTGCGGCGGCTGATTGACGAACAAGAAGACATCCCCACCCTCAAAGAAATTGTCGAGACAGTACGGACTTATCCCGAACTGGAACAGGAAATTCATCGCTGCATAGACGATCGCGCTCAAGTGGCCGATCGCGCTAGTCAAAAGTTAGCCGATCTGCGCCATCACAGTAAACAACTGCGATCGCAAATCCAACAAAAGCTACAACGCCTGATACAGCAGCATGGCAACGCGATTCAACAACAGGTGATCTCCCAACGGGGCGATCGCTATGTGATTCCTGTCAAAGCGCCGCAAAAAGAAGTCATTTCCGGCATTGTTCACGATACTTCTAGCACCGGGGCTACCCTTTACATCGAACCTAACTCGATTGTGAACTGGGGCAACCAACTGCGGCAAATTCTGCGGCAAGAAAAGCGGGAAGAAGAAATTATCTTAACCCG
>Ga0207419_1002748_pt1 | contig 11191 bp, 10 predicted proteins | sample ElkSloMetagenome_4_FD_184723 | JGI IMG/M metagenome (GOLD analysis project Ga0207419, IMG submission 184723) | Hot spring microbial communities from Elkhorn Slough, Monterey Bay, USA - MD2A (version 2) | ecosystem: Environmental > Aquatic > Marine > Intertidal zone > Estuary: Microbial mat ... | reverse complement strand
ACAATAATAGAGTTGAATATAGGGTTCCAGGCCATATAATTATGATTTTTAAATCACTATTTCTATTTGCTTCTTAGTATATATTTTAATCAACTATATGCGAGTGAAAATTGTCTTTGGCCAAATAGAATTTAAGGTTAAAAGCATTGTTCGCTATTTAAAGAACATTAGAAATTTAACCTAATTACTCGCGTTTATTTTAATATTGTTAGACTTCCAAAAGACGTTTCAACCAAAATACTTCAATCCCACATCTTAAATTAAGAGAACATTAGGACTATTAGTTTTACGGTAAAAATTTAGGATAGTATCTTTATTATATAACTATTAAACACAAATGATGAAAACACTATATGAAGCAACCACCAAAGCAGTTGGTGGGAGAGCAGGACGCGTACACTCGGAAAATAGCCCAATCGATTTTAATTTGTCAGTCCCAAAATCCATGGGCGGTGATGGGGGCGATGGTGCCAACCCAGAGCAATTATTTGGTGCCGCTTACGCTGCTTGTTTTGGTGGTGCGGTACAATCAGTTGCCAAAAATGAAGGTATTGAGATTGACGATGAAAAATTAAGTGTTACGGCCATTATAGGCTTCTGCAAGGATGATGACGGCTTTTTCTTGGAAGCTACCTTAGATTGTTACATCCCCAATGTAGATATTAAAACCGGGGAAGACTTGGTAGAAAAAGCACATGAGGCCTGTCCGTTTAGTAAAGCAACAAGAGATAACATTACGGTGACTTTAAATTTAATCGTCGACGAAGATTAATTGATTGAATTAATGTTAATTAACCCACTTTTCAGTGGGTTTTTTTGTCTCAAAAAATATTTAAAATGTGATAAGAAATTAGCATCAGCATCAATTTTTAAATACTAATCCAAATCCCACATCAAAAATAAATGCTTCAGTAAGTACAGCCATTATTAAAATCAACCATCATATAAATCGCGTATTTCAAGACAAACATACCTTATTACAGTACAGAAGAATTATAGCTTACGAATTTTAACTAATAGTTTCACTTAAAACAGCTGTTACATAATTGCTATCGATATAATCCTAAAGGCGTCATATCTGCAACTATGTAAAATAGGACAAAAATGTTCTATTCGCTATTTTACTCAATTAAATACATTTGTTCTATAATTTATATTATGTAAAATAAAAATTTTTAAGTATCCCGACTTAAGTTTAATCAGCCTACCTCCATGACTAAATATAAAAATTCAATACATAGGGCGTTGTATTTCAGAATAAACGCAGTGCAGTGAAGAATCTTTTAATGGAAATAGATGCGTCGCTCGCTTCGCTGCCTCTGAATACTATTATTCAATGGAACGTTTAGAAAAGGTCTGGCAGACCTTTTTAATGAACAGGTGAGCTGGCAGGCTGGTAAAGGAATGGTATATTCTTTAAGGTTTTTAAAAACTCCAACTAATTTACCTGCCTAAAACTATTAGGTGTCAAACCCACGTACTTTTTAAAGGTACGATTAAAATAAGAACGATTTTTAAACCCACAGGATAAGAATATTTCAGTTAAATCGCATTCGTTTTCCTTAATGAGGACCTTTGCTTTTTCAATTCGTAATTGATTGATGTAATCAACTGGCGAAATGCCCATTTCCTGTTTAAATACCCTGTAAAAGTTACTTTCGCTCATACAGCATTGTTCGCTCAAGTCCTTAACGTTTAAATTTTCCCTTAAATGCTCTTGAATGTAGGTAGTGAGAAACGCAAATCTATGTGTTCCAGATAGCGAGTGTGCATCGGTCTGATAGCTTTTTCGAACGTTTGTCTGAAGTATTCTAACAATCAATTCCTGCACCATATTGGATACAAAAAAATTCTTTGAGGGATGGTTTTCGGTATAGAGGTAAACCAAACGCTGTAATATTTGATAAATCCCAGCATCATTAGTAAAGTGAAAATTATAATCCATAACATCCCAAGTTGCGCCATCGGTTCTGGTCATTTGCTCGTTCATAAGCTGCACCACCTGCTCAATGCGCTCCTCTCCTATTTCCATGGCTAAACATCGGGTGGGGTTCGTTTTTCGGGCTTCGGGGAAGTCTATGATCATCAATTCATTTGAAGGTAAAATCAAGGATTCACCCGGTAAAAACTCAAATTTTGGCTCGTCCTTTAGATGCATTATTTTCTTTCCTTGAAACATACTCGCCAATACTGGGCTATTAAATCGTAGAGCCACCGCTTCTGCCCGTTTATGCGTTTCGAAGATGTGCATAGCGGAATTTTCCAGTTCGTAGGAGGTTTGGTTTTCGACCAAATCCACTAACTTTCGCTTAGCGTAAAAGGAATTGGATAATTGCATATATCTAGTAACGTTTAATTATATGTTAATTTTTTTGAACCAGAATTGATATATTCGATTAAAAGATATTAATAATTTATGGAATATTCAATTTTAATAGAATAGTTCATACCAATGATAGAATAGTTCAATAATTTAAAACCATACCGCTCTAACTTGTACAAGATTATAAATTTAAATATTTCAGTTATGAGTGATGTTAGTACAACCGAAAAAGCGGCTTCTAAAAAGCCCGATTTCAAAAACCAATACGATAATTATATCGGTGGAAAATGGACTTCCCCGGTAAAGGGTGAGTATTTTGAGAACACCTCCCCAGTTGATGGAAACAGTTTTACCAAGGTGGCGCGCTCTACCGAAGCCGATATCAATCTGGCCATTGATGCCGCCTGGGAAGCTGCCCCAGCCTGGAACAGCAGTTCGGCAACAGAGCGCAGTAATAAATTGTTGAAGATTGCAGATGTGATGGAACAAAACCTTGAAACCCTTGCCAGAGCCGAAACATGGGACAATGGTAAGGCGATTCGCGAGACCATGGCTGCGGATATACCACTTGCGATCGACCACTTTAGGTATTTTGCGGGGGTCATTCGCGCTGAGGAAGGGAGTGTTAGCGAACTTGACGCCAATACGGTTTCCATGAACCTTAAAGAACCTCTTGGCGTTGTCGGTCAAATTATACCGTGGAATTTTCCCATTTTGATGGCAGCATGGAAATTGGCTCCAGCTTTGGCCGCAGGAAACTGCGTGGTCTTGAAGCCCGCAGAGCAGACTCCGGTGGGGATTTTAATTTTAATGGAACTTATTGACGGTATTTTACCCGATGGTGTTCTCAATATTGTCAACGGCTTTGGGGTTGAGGCTGGAAAACCCTTGGCATCTAGCCCAAGAATCAATAAGATAGCCTTTACTGGAGAAACCACTACGGGCCAGTTGATCATGCAGTACGCTTCTAAAAATATCATTCCCGTGACTCTGGAACTCGGTGGAAAGAGCCCGAATGTATTTTTTGAAAGCATTATGGATGCGGATGACGAATTCTTTGATAAGTGCCTTGAAGGTGCGGCCATGTTTGCTTTAAACCAAGGTGAGGTTTGTACCTGCCCATCGCGTATATTAATACAGGAAAGTATTTATGATAAGTTCATAGAGCGGGTCATAGAAAGAGTAAAGGCGATTAAAATGGGGCATCCTATGGATAGCGATACCATGATGGGCGCACAGGCTTCAAACGACCAGTATGAAAAAATACTGAGCTACATCGATATTGGCAAGGAAGAAGGCTGTGACGTTTTAACAGGCGGCAAAGCGGCTTATAATGAAGGGCTTGAAGGCGGCTATTACGTTGAGCCAACCCTACTTAAGGGTAACAATAAAATGCGAGTGTTTCAAGAGGAAATATTTGGACCCGTAGCCTGCGTGACCACATTTAAGGACGAAGCCGAGGCACTGGAAATCGCCAACGATACCCTTTACGGTTTAGGAGCTGGCGTTTGGACTCGCGACACCCATCAATCCTACAAAATGTCTCGAGCGATAAAAGCAGGTCGGGTTTGGGTAAATTGCTACCACTTGTATCCCGCACATGCGGCATTTGGCGGTTATAAAAAATCAGGGATAGGCCGTGAAAACCATAAAATGATGTTGGACCACTATACCCAAACCAAGAATATGCTCATTTCGCACGATAAGAATGCGATGGGTTTCTTTTAAAATTTAATTATGCCTAAAAAAGTTATCATAACTGAAGCAGCTGAGCGTATGGTGCGGGATTTACAATCCCAGCACGGTACGCTTATTTTCCACCAGAGCGGCGGCTGCTGTGACGGATCTGCACCAATGTGCTTTCCAGAAGGAGATTTATTTATTAATGAAACCGACATACATTTGGGACAAATAGCCGATTGCGACTTTTATATTTCTAAAGATCAATATGAGTATTGGAAGCACTGTCAGTTAATTATAGATTTGGTAAAAGGACGCGGCGCTAGCTTTTCGCTGGAAATTCCCTCCGGTTATCGGTTTATAACAAAAAGTAAAATGGTTGAATTTTCTAAGGAAGACAAAGAATAAATGATTTAATACATAAGTAGATAATTCCTAATCTATTTATAATTACAAAAGCCGAAGACAAGTATAGCTTACTTCGGCTTTATTGATTTATAAATCCATACAGATACTAAGTTAAACTATAATCATTTTATGAAAATGTTTGTGAAATACCATTTACCTTCTGCATTTAATTCTGCCGAAACATCGGTGTATGCAAAATCGCCCTCTATATTTTCCCGATGGGCTCCGCTTCTTAACCAAGCATTAACTACCGATTCAGCTGAGCTGTAAGCATAGGCGACATTTTCCGATACTACGGTAGCCGAGGCATTCTCAACCAAGCTGTTTTTTCTTAAGAAGAAGTTGTCGTGGGATACATTATCCACCTCAATCATATAGTCAGTATGTGTGTAAGCTACTGCCTTTACAGTATCGTGATTGCTCAATGTTGGCAGACCTAAATTAATACGATGTTGATTGATAAGCTCTAATATTTCAATCTCAATATCCTTGGGGGCGGGTACATTTGGCAATGCTATGGTTTGAACCTCTTCTTCAATTTCAAGATCATTGGAACAGGAAAATGACAGTAGGGCGATGAGTGCCATTATACACAGCGATTTAGTAGGTTTCATAAGTAGGTTATTTCAATTTGGGAATACTAAAGTATCATTCAACCTGAAAACAACCTGTTAACAAAATGTTAAAATCGTTATACTACATGCTATTCATCGACTATAAGTGTATTTAAACCTTTTTTAAATTAAAAAACTAGAAAAAAATGCTTTTAATCTGTGAAAATTGCATTTTAACCTATCAAGGAGACAACCTGTCTAGTTGCCATTCATTAGCCTCCGAACGTAAATAGCGCAAGCGATCGTGCAACCGGTTGGGCCTCCCCTGCCAAAATTCAAACTCGATAGGTTGTAATATAAACCCTCCCCAGTGCTTAGGCCTTGGAATAAAGTCATCGTCTCCAAACTTTGCCTCTAGATTTGAAAGCCTAGACTCAAGAACTTGACGCGATTTAATCACCTCACTTTGATTTGAGGCAATAGCGCCCAGTTTACTGCCTTTTGGTCTGGATTGGAAATATTCATTATTCTCTATATCACTCAATTTTTTAACCTCTCCCTTAATGATGATTTGTCTTTCGGCAGACTCCCAAAAAAAAGAGATGCAAGCTTTTGGATTGTTTTGTAGTGCTGTTCCCTTTTCACTTTCGTAGTTTGTGAAGAATACGAACCCCTGGTCCTTTATTTTTTTTAATAGCACTACCCTACTTTTGGGAAACCCATCCAAACCAATTGTTGATATCGTCATGGCATTGGCCTCATTTACAGATTCATCTTTATCGGCGTCATTAAACCACTGTTTAAATAAATCAAAAGGGTTATCTGCGGGTACGTTTTTTTCTAAAAGTTCTTTTTTGTCGTATGACTTTCTATAGTCGCTTAGATCTTGTTCCATACTTAAAGATATAAAGAATGGGGTTAATTCGAAATTTAAATTTATAAAAATAAGGCGTTTTGAACGCTATTTTTACTCTAGATTTCTAAAGATTCAACATTTTTAAATTTGAAAATCCTTTCCATACATCCTACAAAAACACAAGACCTTGGATGTTTGCATCATTGTTAAATAACATATTGATTAATAACCAAAATTAATGGCGAATACGGATTAATTGTATCTTTTAAATGTGTTAAAAATTGCAGAAACAGAAATTCGCGTTGTCAACAAATGTGCAAATAAAGACTAGAGTCCTGAAAACTATGATATGAATCACATCGCATCAAAATTGCATAAGTTAGGGATTTACAATTTCCCACTAATAAAAAGAATAGACTGATTATATCTTACAACATTCAAGAGGTTTATGTTGGGCATCTGTTCAATACAACCAATAAACCCCAGTATCTATCAATCTATTATAATTTCAAGACCATCCTTAGCCAATAATACATTATTGAATTCAGCTTGGGCTTCGTTTTTAAACAAATTAAAATCACCGTATCGGGTAGAATAATGACCTAAAATTAAAGTCTTGACGTTTGAAATACGTGCTATTTGCCCAGCTTGTTTGGCCGTTGAGTGCTTTGTGATGGTCGCTAAATCTTCATTATCATTTAGAAATGTGGACTCATGGTACAAACAATTTGCATTTTTAATTATAGGTATAATGTTTTCATTATACATTGTATCGCTGCAAAACGCGTAGCTTTTTGGAGGGTTTGGGGGTGTTGTTACGGCTTCGTTATGTATCGTTTTTCCATCTTTGTTTGGTACGTTAGCCCCTAATTTCAATTTCCTGTAATACGCTATTTCAATATTTGCATCCTCAACCTTTTCAATATCTAACTTACGTTGACCAAGTTTTTCCTTAAACAGAAAACCGTTTGTATAAATTCTATGGACTAATGGGATGGTATGCACCTCAACCTTTTCGTCCTCAAATATAAGTTCTGACTTATTAGATGTTAATTCGTGAAACACCAAGTTATAGCTTGTCCATGAATTTGCTAACTTCATTTGTAGCGTAATAACCTCCTTTAATCCTGCTGGCGCGTAGATGTGTAAATCATCTTTTCTATCGTGTAAGTTAAATGTTGATACCAAACCTGAAAGCCCAAAAACATGGTCTCCGTGCAGATGTGAAATAAATATATGTTTAATTCTGCTGAACTTAATTTTTCTACGTCTCAGCTCAACCTGCGTGCCCTCACCACAGTCTATCAAAAAAGTGTGGTTTTTTACCTCCAGTATTTGCGAAGTTGTATTGTAGCCGACCCGAGGTGTGGCACTATGGCAACCGAGTATCGTGAGTTTCATGGTATTTGGCTTCTAATTAATGTACAATTTAACCCTATAATGAATACAATCTATTTAAACTAAGAGCGTAAAGACCAATTTGCGGAACGAAATTACTTAAGGGACCTTACATTTAAAATTTTGATTAAACAATGAGAGTATAAACGTAAACATCCCTTAGAGTTACAATCCTAAGTCTCTTTCCATTTCCTCCATTTCTATGATGTCAAAAGCTTCCTGCATGGTAGGTACTACAACAATTTCGTCAGGAAGGTCGTTGACATTTGAATTTTTAGAAATGATAACGAAACTATGTTCTCTAGAGCGATGCAGATTACTCAATTGTAAAAATTCGACCAATGAGGCTAGGCTTACCTTTTTTAATGAATTTAAATTTACAATAATATTGTTATGTTCAAATTTCGTGTACATTGAATTGATTTTTTTAACCAATTCAACAATACTCAGGTTTTCTTGGGTTAGGATTACGGTATTTTCGTTCTTGTCAATTAACATGGTCTATCTTTTAATTTTTGAGGCCAATAGATAAATAATGGCCATTCTAATCGCAACGCCATTTTCAACTTGGTTTAAAATAATGGCTTGATCAGAATCTGCAACGTCACTAGTAATTTCCACTCCACGGTTAATTGGACCAGGGTGCATAATCGTGATATCCTTATCCAAGTCGTTTAATAACGCTTTATTTATGCCATATTGCTGGGCGTACTCCCTAGTTGATGGAAAGTAGCTAATGTCCATTCTTTCATTTTGTACCCTGAGCATATTAGCAACATCACACCATTTCAAGGCATTTCTCAAATTGGTTTCTACGTTTACACCCAGTGTATGTATAAATTTTGGCAATAGCGTTCTTGGGCCGCAAACCATAACGTTAGCGCCCTGCAGTTTTAAGGCGTAAATGTTTGATAGTGCCACTCTACTATGAAGAATATCACCTACTATCACTACATTTTTACCGCTTACATTGCCAAGTTTTTCTTTAATGGAATAAGTATCCAATAGCGCCTGGGTTGGATGTTCGTGTGCGCCATCTCCCGCATTGATTATGCTTGCATCAATATGTTTTGACAGAAAAACGCTTGCTCCAGGATTTGGATGGCGCATAACCACCATATCAACTTTCATTGAAAGTATATTATTTACGGTATCAATAAGGGTTTCGCCTTTCTTAACAGAAGATTGTGAAGCTGAGAAATTCAAAACATCGGCCGAAAGCCGCTTTTCGGCTAGTTCGAAGGACAGTTTTGTTCGGGTTGAGTTTTCAAAAAAGAGATTGGCAATGGTTATATCCCTAAGCGAGGGGACTTTTTTAATTGGCCTATTAATGACCTCCTTAAAATGATCTGCGGTTTCGAATATTAGATTAATATCCGCCTTGTTTAAATATTTAATTCCCAGTAAGTGATCCACACTTAATTCGCTCATATTTTAATCTTCAGTTTTCAACCTTTGTGACGGTTGCACGTTCTATATTGATTATAAATTATTGTTTTTTGTTTTGTTTCTCACGTTTTCGTTTTTTCTTTCCTTTCTGCACTCCTAGCCTATTCCCATTCTCAAAAAAAATTCATTCCTGTACTAAATAAACCGCATCCTCTCCCTCGTTCTCAATCCAGTTTACTTTAACTTTTTCCTTATTAATGGCATCAACCTGTCTCCCTCTATAATTTGGCTGAATGGGTAAATGACGGCTAAACCGCCTATCAATTAAGGTTAATAGCTCAATTTCATTTGGTCTGCCAAAAGATTGGATTGCGGTTAAGGCAGCTCTTATACTTCTACCTGTATAAAGTACATCATCTATAAAAACAATGTTTTTGTTCTCAACTATAAAATTGATTTCGGTTGTGTTGGCTTCAAGTATTTTCTCCCCTCTTCGGAAATCGTCCCGAAAGAACGTAATATCTAAATGACCGAATTTAATATTGTCAATCTCGTAGTCTCCCTTAAGTATTTTGGCCAATCTATCGGCAAGAAATTTACCCCTAGGCTGAAGACCAATTAAGACCGTTTCTGAAAAATCATTATGATTTTCAATTAGTTGACAGGCCAAGCGGTGAAGAATGATGTGTATTTCCTTCGCATTAAGAAGCGTCTTTTGACTCATAAATTTTCAGCCTATTGTGATACAAATTTAATTTAAATTTATTTGTGGACAATGCAATCTGGTTTTTGTTGTACGATTACAAAAATAGAGCCGCGAAAAATCGCGGCTCTACAATATAATCTAATAAAATGGTCTCGGTTTATTTACCGTCCATTTTATCCTTAAGCGCCTGCAAGGCATCGTTAGCATCACCTAAAGTTGGTTTTGCCTCTGCTGCTTGGGATTCTTGTTTCTTAACAGCTGCTTTTACATTTGCTATTTCCTCTTCCTTGAAAACTGCGGTATGCGAAGCTACAACGCGTTTGAATTCTTTATTGAACTCAATGATCTTGAACTCTGCTTTTTCGCCTTTTTTCAATTTGCTACCATCTTCCTTTTCGAGATGACGTGATGGCACAAATGCCACGATGTCTTCGTTAAAATCAATTGTAGCACCTTTATCAACTATTTCACTCAACTCTGCAGTATGGGTGGTGCCCATTGCAAATTCCTTTTCGTATTTATCCCATGGGTTACTTTCAGTCTGTTTGTGACCTAAGGATAATTTACGTCCTTCAACATCTAGTTCTAGCACTACAACATCGAGCTTATCACCAACATTACAGAATTCACTTGGATGTTTGATTTTCTTGGTCCAGGACAAGTCTGAGATATAAATCAATCCGTCAATACCTTCCTCCAATTCAACAAATACACCAAAGTTTGTAAAGTTTCTTACAATACCTGTGTGTTTTGAACCTACTGGGTATTTAGATGTGATATCTGTCCAAGGATCTGGTGTCAATTGCTTGATACCTAAGGACATTTTACGATCTTCTCTATCTAAGGTTAAGATTTGGGCCTCGATTTCATCACCAACGTTCACAAAATCCTGAGCTGAACGCAAGTGCGTTGACCAAGACATTTCACTTACGTGAACCAATCCTTCAACACCTTCCTCAACCTCTACGAAAGCACCGTAATCTGCAATTACAACGACTTTACCTTTTACTTTATCACCAATCTTAACGGAGTCGCCGAGGGCTTCCCACGGATGCTTGGTTAATTGCTTAAGACCTAATTGGATTCTTGATTTGTTTTCATCAAAATCAAGGATTACCACATTTAGTTTTTGGTCTAAATCAACAATCTCGTTTGGATGGTTGATTCTTGACCATGAAAGGTCAGTAATATGCACTAATCCATCAACACCACCAAGATCTACGAATACACCGTAAGATGTGATGTTCTTCACAGTACCTTCAAGTACTTGACCTTTTTCAAGTTGGGATATGATTTCTTTTTTCTGCTCTTCGATATCCGCCTCTATGAGCGCTTTATGTGAAACAACAATATTCTTGAATTCGTGGTTGATTTTCACAACTTTAAATTCCATTGTTTTATTTACATACTGATCGTAATCGCGAATAGGCTTTACATCGATTTGAGAACCTGGTAAAAACGCTTCGATGCCAAAAACATCTACGATCATTCCACCCTTTGTTCTACATTTTACAAAACCGTTTACGATTTCGCCGTTGTCGTGGGCATTATTTACCCGCTCCCACGCCTTGATGACTCTCGCCTTTCTGTGGGATAATATCAATTGGCCGGTAGCGTCTTCACGAACGTCAATTAATACCTCTACCTTATCGCCAACCTTTAAGTCTGGATTGTAACGAAATTCATTTAACGAAATCACGCCTTCAGATTTGGCGTTAATGTCAATTATGGCATCGCGATCGGTCATGTGAATGACTTCGCCTTCCACAACCTCGTCGTCTAGGGTATCGACAAAATTCTCTGAGACTAACTTCTCGAATTCCTCTAATTGTTCATCATCAACAGGGTCTATACCCTCTTCGTAATTGTGCCAATTA
>Ga0207419_1002747_pt1 | contig 11194 bp, 20 predicted proteins | sample ElkSloMetagenome_4_FD_184723 | JGI IMG/M metagenome (GOLD analysis project Ga0207419, IMG submission 184723) | Hot spring microbial communities from Elkhorn Slough, Monterey Bay, USA - MD2A (version 2) | ecosystem: Environmental > Aquatic > Marine > Intertidal zone > Estuary: Microbial mat ... | reverse complement strand
TGCCGGCGAAGATGATGAGCGAGATGCCGTTGCCGATGCCGCGTTCGGTGATCTGCTCACCGAGCCACATCAGGAAGGCAGTGCCGGTGGTCAGCGAGAGCACCGTCATGAAGCGGAAGCCCCAGCCGGGCTCGGCCACGACGTCACCGAAGGCGGCGCCGAGGCCCGCCGAGGTGTCGCCGTTCAGGCCCTCGAGCCAGAAAGCGATGCCCATGCCCTGGACGATGCTCAGGAGCACCGTGCCGTAGCGGGTGTACTGGTTGATCTTCCGCTGGCCGGCCTCGCCCTCCTTGCGAAGCTCCTCGAGGGGCTTCACGACCACCGTCATCAGCGAGAGAATGATGCTCGCCGAGACGTAGGGCATGATGTTGAGCGCGAAGATCGACATCTGCTCCAGGGCGCCACCGCTGAAGAGGTTGAACATGCCGAGGAAGCCACCGGACTGGCTCTGCATGACCTGCTTCAGCACGTTCCGGTTCACACCGGGCGTGGTGACGAAGATGCCGACGCGATAGACGGCCAGCATCCCCAGGGTGAAGAGGATGCGGCGCCGGAGCTCCGGAATCTTAGCGATGTTGGCGATCGCGCTCATGAGGTGTTTCGTCTAGACCAGCTCACGCCGGCGTGCACGTGCTCGCCGGCGTTCTGGCCGAAGAAGTCCTTCGCTTCGAAAAGATTCCGTTCTCAGGCTTCGGCTTCCGCGGGCTCGGCGCTGGCTTCGGTGGTGGGGCCGAGCAGGGGGATTTCCTCACAGCTGCCGCCGGCGGCCTCGATCTTCGACCGAGCCGACTTGCTGAAGCCGTGCGCCTTGACCGTGAGCTTCTTGCTGAGCTCGCCGTCGCCGAGGATCTTCACGAGGTCGGCCTTGCGCGAGAGCAGACCGGCCGAACGAAGGGTCTCGAGGTCGACGGTGGCGCCCGCGTCGAAGCGGTCCAGGTCGCTCACGTTGAAGACCACGGTCTTCTTGGCGAACTTCCCGCGGTTGAAGCCACGCTTCGGGAGCCGGCGATAGAGCGGAGTCTGGCCACCCTCGAAGCCGAGCTTCGAGAAGTCACCGGGATGACGAGCCTTCTGGCCCTTCATGCCCTTGCCGGCGGTCTTGCCGATGCCGGAGCCCGGACCGCGGCCCTTGCGCTTCTTCTTCTTGACCGCGCCGGCCGGGGGCCGGAGGCGGGAGAGGATGGGGACCTCGGGGATGTCTTCCGCGCTCTCGGCGGCGTTGCTTTCGTCAGCCATTGATTTCCTCCACCTGAACGAGGTGGATCACCTTCTTGATCATCCCGCGGAAGCTCGGCGTGTTGTCCACGACGACGCTCTTGTGCGGGCCCTTCAGGCCGAGGCCCTTCAGGATCTTGCGATGCTTCGCCGGACGACCGATCTGGCTCCGGATCTGCGTGATCTTGACCTGCTTGGCAGCCATCAGGCTCGAGCCTCCTCAGCCGCCTTTGCGCCCTTGGCCGCACCGGCCTCCGGCGGAAGCTGCACGCCCCGGCGCCGCTGGACCATCTTCGAGTCCTCGAGCTGCTTGAGGGCGTCGACGGTCGCACCGAGCACGTTGTGGTGGTTGGTGGTGCCGATGATCTTCGCGAGCACGTCCTTGATGCCCGCCGCCTCCAGCACGTGCCGCATGGCACCGCCGGCGATGACGCCGGTACCCGGCGAGGCGGGGCGGAGCATCACGCGACCGGCGCCGTGGTGTCCCACGACCCGGTGCGGGATGGTCGTCCCGACCAGGGGCACGCGGAAGAGCGACTTCTTGGCCAGGTCGTTGCCCTTGCGGATCGCGTCCGGGACCTCGTTCGCCTTGCCGTTGCCGTAGCCCACGTGACCGGCGCCATCGCCCACGACGACCAGCGCCGAGAAGCTGAAGCGACGACCACCCTTCACGACCTTGGCCACGCGGTTGATATAGACGACGCGGTCCTGGAGGTCCTCCAGGGAGGCCGGGTCGATGATTTGATCGGAATACGCCATTTGTTGATTCTCAGAGAATTCTGTTCACATCTTGGGCGGGGGAGCTCGGGTGAATCGAGGAGGCCTCGCCGACGAGAGAGGGTTTGGGTGCCAAACCCTAGACTAAAAGCTCAGCCCGCCCTCGCGAGCACCCTCGGCGAGGGCCTTCACGCGGCCGTGATAGATGAAACCGTTGCGGTCGAAGACGACCTTTTCGACGCCCTTCTCCTTGCACGCCTCGGCGAGGAGCTTGCCGACCTCGCGGGCGGCGGTGGTCTTGTCGCCCTCCGCCGCGAAGTCCTTGGACCGGCTCGAGCGAGCGACGAGGGTGGTCCCCGAGCTGTCGTCGATGATCTGAGCGTAGATGTGCTTGGCGCTCCGGTAGACGGAGAGCCGCGGACGGGCGGGGGTGCCCGTGACCTTCTTGCGGATGCGGCGCTTGCGGCGCGCCCGACCTGCGGTTGCCTTCTTCATGATCTTCGCCTCTGCCTCAGCCCGACTTGCCGGCCTTTTCACGGATGCGCTCGCCGGTGTAGCGGACACCCTTGCCCTTGTACGGCTCGGGCGGACGAACGGAGCGGATGCGAGCGGCCAGCTGACCGACGAGCTCCTTGTCCACCGAGTCGAGATGGACGCGCGGGTACTTCATGCCGCCCTGGTCCATCTGTTCGATGCGGACCGAGATCTGGTCCGGGATTTGGATGACCGGCTGGTGCGAGAGACCGACGGTCATGGTGAGCTCCCCGTTCGAGAACGCAGCACGGTAGCCGACGCCCCGGAAGTCGAGGCTGCGGGTGTAGCCCTCCTTGGCGCCCTCGACCATGGAGGCGAGGAGCGCTCGAGTGAGGCCCTGGAACTGCGGTCCCTTCTTCGGGCCGGCGTCGGCCTTTGGCACGACCAGCAGCTCGTTGCCCTCCTGCTTCACCTCCACGAACTCGCGGAAGGTGCGCTCGATCTCGCCCTTCGGACCCTTGACCTTGACGGTCGAGCCGGCGATCGAGACCTGGACGCCGTCGGGGACGACCACGGGCTTCTTCCCATTGCGGGACTGCTTCATCTGGACTGCTTCGGTCATCACCACACCTCGCAGAGGACTTCGCCACCCACGTTCTTCTCGCGGGCACCGGTGTCGGTCATGACCCCGTGAGAGGTGGAGAGGATGGCGACGCCGAGGCCGTTGCGGACTCGGGGAATCTCGTCCTTGCCAACGTAGACCCGGCGGCCGGGCCGGCTGGTACGCTTGATGCCGATGAAAGCGCAGCGGCGGTCGCCGCCGTACTTGAGGAAGACGGTGAGGTTGCGCTCCCCGACCTCGTAGTCGGAGACGTAGCCCTCCTCCTTCAAGATCTTGGCGATGTTCACCTTCAGCTTGGAGAGGGGCATCTCGGCGCGGTCCAGGTGCGCCATGGAGGCGTTGCGGAGCCGCGTGAGCATGTCGGCGATGGGGTCGTTCGTCATCGGTCTGTCCTGATTACTTCCGGAACGGCATGCCGAGGCCGCGAAGCAGCGCTCGAGCCTGCTCGTCGGTGGTCGCCGTGGTCACGAAGGTGATGTTCATGCCCTTGATCTTGTCGACCTTGTCGTAGTCGATCTCGGGGAAGATGATTTGCTCGCGCACGCCCAGGGTGTAGTTGCCGCGGCCGTCGAAGGCCTTGGGGCTCACGCCCTTGAAGTCGCGGGTACGGGGAAGGCCGAAGGTGATGAGCCGGTCGGCGAGCTCCCACATCCGCGCCTCGCGGAGGGTGACCATCGCGCCGATGGGCATGCCCTGGCGGAGCTTGAAACCCGCGATGGACTTCTTGGCGCGGGTGATGACCGGCTTCTGACCAGCGATGCGGCCGAGCTCGTCGGTGGCGGACTCGATGATCTTCGCGTTCGCCACGGCCTCGCCGAGGCCCATGTTCATCACGATCTTCTCGAGGGTCGGCACCTCCATGGGGTTGGAGTACTGGAACTCCTTCATGAGGGCGGCGATGACCTCGTCGCGATACTTCTGTCTAAGTCGGGGTACGTATTCAGCCATGTTGCTTCTCCGGGTTGCATCCCGGGCCTGCGCTCCGGGTGGGCCGGACCGCCCGCGAACGGGCGGAGGAAAGGTGTCGGTTGGTGTTCGCTATGTCTTGGGCGGGGGAGTTCGGGTGAATCGAGGAGGCCTAGCCGACGAGAGAGGGTTTGGGTGCCAAACCCTCATCAGAACTAGTCGATGACGGCTCCAGATCCGACTGCGATGCGGACCTTCTTGCCGTCCTTGTCCTCGCCCATGCGCACGCGGGTGGGCTTCTCGGTCTCCGGATCGACGAGCATCACGTTCGAGGCGTCGATGGGCGCCTCCCGCTCGATGATCCCGGCCTCGCGGTACTTCCGCGGGCTCTGGTGACGCTTCATGACCTTGACGCCCTCGACGACCACCCGGCCGTCCTCGGTCACGGAGAGCACGCGGCCCTTCTGACCCTTGGCGGCACCGCTGATCACGATGACCTCGTCGTCCTTACGAATGCGGGTAGCCATGTCAGATGACCTCCGGAGCGAGCGAGACGATCTTCATGAAGCGCTTGCCGCGAAGCTCGCGCGCCACCGGCCCGAAGATACGGGTGCCGATCGGCTCGTTGTCCTTGTTGATGAGGACCGCGCTGTTCGTGTCGAACTTGATGTAGGTACCGTCCGAGCGCTGATACTCGCGCTTGGTGCGGACGATGACCGCGCGGGCCACGTCGCCCTTCCGAACCTTGGCGGTCGGCAGGCACTCCTTGACCGAGACGACGATCACGTCGCCCAGCCCGGCGTAGCGGCGTCGCGAGCCACCGAGCACCTTGATGCAGGACACGCGCTTTGCGCCGCTGTTGTCGGCGACGTCCAGTGTTGATTCGGTTTGGATCACGTCACACCTCCGGCGGCCGCTCGAGGAGGCGGCTCACGACCCATCGCTTGGTCTTCGAGTGCGGGCGGGAGGCCTTGATCTCGACCAGATCGCGGATCTTGTATTCCTGGGTTTCGTCGTGCGCGTGGTACTTCTTCTTGCGCTTGACGTACTTGCCGTAGAAGGGGTCCTTCATCCGGCGGACGACCTCGACGACGACGGTCTTCTTGGCGCGACCCTCGGCGTTGGTGTCGTTCACGACGCGGCCGACGAGGCGGCGGTCACGACCGCGACCCTCGGTCTCGCTGATGTCCTTGCCGAGCTTGGCCATCGCGGCAGCGATGGCACCCGGGTTCTCCGCACCGGCGGCGGTCGACGCGGCCTTGGCGGCGCTGGCGTCGGTGCCCTCGATGATCGGGGTCTCGAAGACTTCGTCTTCCTTGGACTCCTCGGCGGCCTCGGCCTTCTCCTCGGTGCCTTCGGCCTCGGCGGCTTCGGCCTTCTCCTCGGCCCCTTCGGGCTCGGCGGCTTCGGCGGCTTCGGCCTTCTCCTCGGCCTCGGTCTCGTTCTTTTCTTCGTCAGCCATCATTTCACTCGCTGGCCTGGGCGGCCTGGGTGGAGCGCTCGGTCCGGATCGTCTTGACCCGGGCGATGTCACGGCGGATCTGAGCGATCGACGCGGTGTCGTCGAGCTGGTTGGTGTGGTTGTCGAACCGAGCCTTCCAGAGCTTGCGCGCCAGGTCGGTCTCGAGGTTCTTCAGCTCTTCGTCGGAGAGCTCACGGATCTCTGCGGGCTTCACAGCTGCTCACTCCTCTTCATGAACTGCACGGGCACGGGCAGCTTGTGGCCAGCGACGCGGAATGCCTCGCGAGCGAGGGACTCGGGGATCCCTTCGATCTCGTAGAGGACCTTGCCGGGCTTCACGACGGCCACCCACGCCTCGACCGAGCCCTTGCCCTTACCCATACGAGTCTCGAGGGGCTTCTTGGTGAGGGGCTTGTCGGGGAAGACGCGGATGAAGAGTTTGCCCTGACGCTTGACCTTCCGCTGGATGGCCATTCGAGCGGCCTCGATCTGGCGGGCGGTCAGGCGACCACACTCGGTGGCCTGAAGGGCGTAGTCACCGAAGGAGACGTCCGATCCACGGTACGCCTTGCCGGTCATCCGGCCCTTCATCTGCTTACGGAACTTGGTTCGCTTCGGCTGGAGCATCGTTCGTTCTCAGTGCTGCGTTGTCTCGGCGCCTCAGCGACGCCCGATGTTGCGAATCACGCCCTGGCGGCCCGCGCTGGTGGCGATCTCGCCCTTGAAGATCCAGACCTTCACGCCGACGGTGCCGGCGGTGGTCTTCGCGACGGTCTCGCCGTAGTCGATGTCGGCGCGGAGGGTGTGCAGGGGCACGCGGCCCTCGCGGTACCACTCGCGGCGAGCGATCTCGGTGCCGCCGAGACGGCCGCCGGCGTTGACCCGGATGCCCTTGACGCCGAACTTCATGGCGGTGGAGACCGCCTTCTTCATGGCGCGGCGGAAGGCGACCCGGCGCTCGAGCTGGGTGGCGATGTTCTCGGCCACGAGCTGGGCGTTGGTCTCGGCCTTGCGGATCTCCTGGATGTCCACGAAGAGCTCGCTCTCGGTCATCTTCTGGAGGTCCGCGCGGAGCTGCTCCACGCCGGCGCCGCGCTTGCCGATGATGATGCCCGGCCGCGAGGTGTAGATGATCACCTTCACCTTGCTGGCCGCGCGCTCGATCTCGATGTCGGCGATGCCCGCGTGGGCGTACTTCTTCTTGATCTCGTCCTTGAGCTTCAGGTCCTGGTGGAGCCAGGTCGCGTAGCTCTTGTCCTCGTACCACTTGGACTTCCACGGCTTGATGACGCCGAGGCGGAAACCGTAGGGATGGGTCTTCTGGCCCATTAGTTTTCCTCTCCGATGACCACGGTGATGTGGCTCATTCCCTTGACGATGCGGGTCGCGCGGCCCTGGGCCCGCGGACGCCAGCGGCGCATGTGCCGGTCCGGCGCTTTGTCGGCGAAACAGGTCTTCACCACCATCCGGTCCAGGTCGGCGTTCTCGTCGGCCTGGAGGGCGTTGGCGACAGCGCTCTCGAGGAGCTTGACGACGATGGGCGCCGCGGACCGCTTGGTCCACCGGAGCTCGTCGATCGCCTTCGCCACGTTCTTACCGCGGATAAGGTTCAGGATCACCCGCGCCTTTCGGGGGGCGATGCGCTGAAATCGTGCCTTTGCAGTTGCTTCCATGATGAATCCGTTGGCGGCTGCCTGAAATCGGAGTCGCGTCCTGTTCCTGGCTCCCGTGGGGCCGGGCCCGGCGAGGCGGCGATGGGCGAGTCCGGGAGGGACTCATCGCCGCCAAAAGGGCGCGGCATGTAGCACGGGGTCCAGGGGCCGTCGAGCATTGATCGTGAGATCCGATCACTCGAGGCCGGGACACGGCGTTTCCTAGCTCAGCGCTTCACCTTCCTGTCCGCGAGGTGACCGTGGAAGGTACGGGTCGGGGCGAACTCGCCCAGCTTGTGCCCGACCATGTTCTCCGTGACGAAGACCGTCACGAACTTCCGCCCGTTGTGGACGGCGAAGGTGAGTCCGACGAAGTCGGGCGTGATCGTGGACCGGCGGGACCAGGTCCTGATCATCTTCTTGTCACCGGTTTCGCGGGCCGCCTCCACCTTCTCTTCCAGGTGGTAGTCGATGTAGGGGCCCTTCTTGATTGAACGTGCCATTTGCTGTCCTGCCTACTTGGTCTTCCGACGGCGCACGATGTACTTGTCGGTCGCCTTGTTCTTGCGGGTCTTCTTGCCCTTCGCGAGCTTGCCCCAGGGGGAGCACGGGTGACGGCCACCGCTGGTGCGGCCCTCACCACCACCCATGGGGTGGTCGACCGGGTTCATGGTCACGCCGCGGTTGTGCGGGCGGCGACCGAGCCAGCGCGTCCGACCGGCCTTGCCGAGGGTCAGGCGGATGTGCTGAGCGTTGCTGACCTGCCCGACCGAGGCGCGGCAGTCCAGGTGGACCTTCCGAACCTCGCCGCTGGGCAGGCGGATGTTGGCGTAGCTGCCGGCCTTGGCCATCAGCTGCGCGGCGGTGCCGGCGCTGCGGACCAGCTGACCGCCCTTGCCCTTCTTGAGCTCGATGCAGTGAATCATCGTGCCGAGGGGCATGTGGCGGAGCGGCATGGCGTTGCCGGGCTTCACGTCCGCGTTCCGCGAGGAGATGACCTCGTCGCCGACCTTCAGGCCGTCCGGAGCGAGGATGTAGGCCTTCTCACCGTCCACGTAGTGGAGCAGCGCGATGCGGGCCGAGCGGTTCGGGTCGTACTCGAGGGACGCGACCTTGGCCGGAACACCGATCTTGTTCCGCTTGAAGTCGATCTTCCGGTAGCGACGCTTGTGGCCGCCGCCTCGGAAGCGAGTGGTGATCCGACCGTGATGGTTGCGGCCGCCCTTCTCCTTCTTGGCTTCGGTCAGCTTCTTCGCCGGGCCCTTCTTGGAGAGGTCGCCGAAGTCGTGCGACTCGTAGAAGCGGCGGGAGGGCGAGGTGGGCTTGAACTTCTTGAAAGCCACGGGTCAGGCTCCTTCGAAGAAGTCGATCGAATCGTCGGGGCCGAGCGTGACGATCGCCTTCTTCCAGTTGCGGGTCTTGTTCATCATGCGGCCCATTCGCTTGGGCTTGCCGCGCACGATGAGGGTGTTCACGTCGACCACGGACACGTCGAAGAGCTCCTCGACGGCCTGCCGAATCTGCACCTTGTTGGCGTTCAGATCGACCTCGAAGAGGTACTTGTTGTGGTCGTCGCGCATGATGGACCCCTTCTCCGTGAGGATGAGGGGGCGCTTGATGATCTGCTCGAGCTGCATCGGTCTTACTCGTCGCCCTTCGCCGCGCCGTTGCTCTTCTTGCCGTTGAACCGGGCCTGAAGGGCTTCCACGGCGGCCTTGGTCAGAACCAGGTGCTCGTGGCGCAGCAGGTCGTAGAGGTTGACGCCCTCCGGCGGGAGGACGAGGTGAGTGGGGATGTTCCGCGCGCTGAGGCGGAGCTTGTCGTTGCCGCTGATGTCGACGATGACGGCGCTGCTGTCGACCTCGAGCTTGCCGAAGACCTGGGCGAGCGCCTTGGTCTTGATGGCCTCGAGCTCGAAGGCGTCGACGACGGTGAGACGCCCTTCCTTGGCCTTGAGCGACAGGGCGCTCTTGAGGGCGCCGTGGCGCATCTTGCGCGGCGGCCGGTAGGCGTAGCTCCGGGACTTCGGGCCGTGGGCGACGCCGCCCTTGCGGAAGATCGGCGCCGAGACCGCACCGTGCCGCGCGCGGCCGGTGCCCTTCTGGCGGTAGATCTTCCGGCGCGAGCCCGTGCGGGCCGCGCGGTTCTTCACGGACGAGGTGCCCTGGCGCTTGCTCGCGAGCTGGGCCTTGAGAACCTCATAGAGGAGATCCTCGTTGACCTCGGCAGCGAACACGTCGTCGTCGAGCTCGATCTCGCCCGCGCTCTCGCGGTTCAGGTTGTAGACGGTGGCCTTCATGATTGCCTCTCTCGAAACTGCCTCAGGCGGTCTTGATCTCGACGTCGACGCCGGCGCTGAGATCGAGCTTGGACAGGGACTCGATGGTCTCCTGCGTCGGCTCGAGGATGTCGAGGAGCCGCTTGTGGGTGCGGATCTCGAACTGCTCGCGCGACTTCTTGTCGACGTGCGGCCCGCGAAGGACGGTGTACTTGTTGATGCGGGTCGGCAGGGGGATCGGGCCGGCGACGCGCGCGTTCGTGCGCTTCGCCGTGTCGACGATCTCGCTGGCCGACTGGTCCAGCAGGCGGTGGTCGTAGGCCTTGAGCTTGATGCGGATCTTCATGTGCTGCTCACTCGATGATGTTGGAGATGACGCCGGCGCCGACGGTGCGGCCGCCCTCACGGATGGCGAAGCGCTGCTTGTGCTCCATGGCCACCGGGGTGATGAGCTCGACGGTCATCTTCACGTTGTCGCCGGGCATGACCATCTTCACGTCCTCGGGGAGGGTGATCTGACCGGTCACGTCCATGGTTCGCATGTAGAACTGCGGCTTGTAGTTGGTGAAGAACGGCTTGTGGCGACCGCCCTCCTCCTTGGTGAGGATGTAGACCTCGCCCTCGAACTTCTGGTGGGTCTTCACCGTGCCGGGCTGGGCGAGGACCTGGCCACGCTGGACCTCTTCCTTGCCGATGCCGCGGAGCAGGCAGCCCACGTTGTCGCCCGCCTGGCCCTCGTCGAGGAGCTTGCGGAACATCTCGACGCCGGTGACCGTCGTCTTCCGGGCAGCCTCGAAGCCCAGGATCTCGACCTCGTCGCCGGGGTGGATCTTCCCGCGCTCGATGCGGCCGGTCACGACCGTGCCGCGGCCCTTGATCGAGAAGACGTCCTCGATGGCCATCAGGAAGGGCTTGTCGACGTCCCGCTCGGGGGTCGGGATGTACTCGTCGACGGCGGCCATGAGCTTCTTGATCGACTCGACGCCCATCTCCTTGCCCTGGAGCGCGAGGAGCGCCGAGCCCGGGACGACCGGAGCGTTGTCGCCGTCGTAGTCGTACTTGCTGAGGAGCTCACGGACCTCCATCTCGACGAGCTCGAGCATGTCCGGGTCATCGACCGCGTCCACCTTGTTCAGGAAGGCGACGATCTTCGGCACGCCGACCTGCCGGCCGAGGAGCACGTGCTCCTTGGTCTGCGGCATCGGGCCGTCCACGCCGGAGACCACGAGGATGGCGCCGTCCATCTGCGCCGCGCCCGTGATCATGTTCTTCACGTAGTCCGCGTGACCCGGGCAATCGACGTGCGCGTAGTGCCGGTTCTCGGTCTGGTACTCGACGTGCGAGGTCGCGATCGTCACGGTCTTCGTCTCGTCACGGACCGTCCCGCCCTTGGCCACGTCGTGATACGCGATCGCCGTGCCGCCGTGGGTGTCGGCCATGACCTTGGTGATGGCCGCGGTCAGGGTCGTCTTGCCGTGGTCGATGTGACCGATGGTGCCGACGTTGATGTGCGGCTTGTCGCGAACGAACTTTTCTTTACCCATGGTGCTTGCTCTCCTACTTGGAAGCGGAATCTGTGGTGATGCGGCTCAGTAACCGCGGGTCTTGGCGACGATCTCGTCGGCCACGCCCTGAGGCACGGCGGTGTATTCGTGGAAGTGCATCGAGTGCACGGCTCGGCCCTGCGTCTTGGAGCGCAGGTCGGTGGCATAGCCGAACATCTCGGCGAGCGGCACCAGGGCCTTGATGACCTGCAGGTTGCCGACCGAGTCCATGGAACTGACACTCCCGCGCCGACTGTTCAAGTCGCCGATGACGTCGCCCATGTATTCCTCGGGGGTTCGGACCTCCACGGCCATCATCGGCTC
>Ga0207419_1002746_pt1 | contig 11194 bp, 6 predicted proteins | sample ElkSloMetagenome_4_FD_184723 | JGI IMG/M metagenome (GOLD analysis project Ga0207419, IMG submission 184723) | Hot spring microbial communities from Elkhorn Slough, Monterey Bay, USA - MD2A (version 2) | ecosystem: Environmental > Aquatic > Marine > Intertidal zone > Estuary: Microbial mat ... | reverse complement strand
CCCAAGGCAGGTGAGCTGGGATTTTCCATTTTACGAACAACTTCATTGGCATCCCGCCATTCGCCATTCACATCGCTGAAAGTATTTCGACTGCACAATGAACGGTAAAAATTATTGTAAAACCGCTTTTTCTCTCGAGCATCGTTCGTGGTAATTTTTACTCGTTGCATCAAGTTATTCCAAGTGTCAACATTGTTTTGGCGTATAGCTTCAAAATTCCATCCAAAGGGTTTTGAGATTTCTGTTTCAAGGTTCTCGCGAGCATTCTCAATGCTCACATAAGAAATTCCTGTACGTAATTGTACAACATTTTTCTGTTTGGTATCGAACTCAACGATCGCCCCAACATCTTCGGCATTTTCAATGGTTAACTCATCTACTTGCTGTGTACCATCTTCTGTCCAAACTTTAAAGTCGGCAATTGGCCTATCGAACTCAGCTACAAAATACACAGTATATTCCTGTGAAATTCCACCTGACCAAGTATTCGGGCAAAGTTGCTGACTGTAACCTTCAACTGTTTTTTCACCAGTCTTTTTTAAATATGCTCTAATGGATTTATAAGTATATTCGTTAGGGATTACCAAGTCCATCAATACTCGAGAACCTTCTTTGTGTTTTGGAAAAGTATATCGCTGAAAACCACAACGTGTAGTTGCCGTTAACTCCGCCTGAATGTCATAATCGATCAAATTAGCCTTGTAGTAACCAATTGGCGCTTCTTCGGTAGATTTATCGATACGTGAGCGGTATCCGCTGTCCACATCTTTTTCATCACCCACCACTGTTTGTAGTGGCCCATTTGTAGGCATGCATCCCAACCCTGCAATTGTCCATTCATGGATGTGTGAAAAACAACCTATCGACTCAAAAGTAGGTTCATAGCCTGCTTGCCAGCTATCGTTTTGGTTATCGGGACTTAGTTTTACCATGCTAAATGGCATCCATGGCCCAGGTGCGATCATCCAGCGCGAATGAGCTGTACCCATTTTTGTATCTACATAATCCGCTGAAGTCATTTGCTTTTGAGGTTTGCGTACCACCTTTCCTGATTGTACCTTTTCACCATCAACGAAGATTTCATATTCGCTCTCTAACCTAGTCTTAACAGCAGGCATTGGAGCTTCAAAAGCATAGCGTTTTTTTTCAATTATTTCTGATAGAATCTCTTCATCATCAAGCCTTAACTGCAATTTTGACCTGCCCGAAAGATGCTCAACATCGACCAATAGTACTTGTACATTTTCGTTCTCATAATCAGCAGCCTTAACATCACGTACAAAAACATTATTATGTTCATTTAAACGGGTACCTTCAGGTGCATCTAGTTTAACCTGGTCGAATCTTAACCACGAGCCTTCTAAAGTGGTTAAGTTGATTTCGTTCCCACCAACTTTTATCCATTCATTTTCAATCGGAATCTCAATTAGGTATTCTAATGAATCAGAGGTTATACCGTCAAGTCCACTGTTTGCATTAATGATAGGAATACGATATTTCCACGATTTACCGTTTACGGTAACTTTTAAAAGTGGTAAATCTTCGGGATTACAATCTACAATGTCGATTATAAGCTTGTAATCACCTCCTTTGGGGGTTTTATCAATTCCAAACAAAATATTCAGTGTGTGTGAACGCCATCCCGCAGTTCCCCATGTTCCACCCCAGGTATCACTGGTTCCCGGCAAAATATATGGAAAATCAGTTTTATCTTCTGAAAACCCGATCAGAAAATATTTGTCTTCCCAACCAAAATCTTTTTCAACAAACTTTGAATAGCCGTTTGGGGCAAGTGCAAATTCCTCAGTGCTATTATTGTTCTCGCCTATTTGCCAAAGGATTTTATTTTTGGTTGTACAAGAGTTGAAAATCAATCCAAGAACCACAGTTAATACTATTATCCTCTTCATCGTTTTTTTTTTCAGGAGTTTAAGATTGCCTGTCTTTATATTTTTCTTATAGTTCTAAAAGCCTTGCTTTCAAATCAATGACAACATTAGAATATTCAGCTTGTTGGATAAGATCCTTCATTTCTGCTGAATCATTTTTTAGGTCATACCACTCCTAGCAGTCTATTCCATCATAAAAATGAATTAGCTTGTACCTAAGAAAAGTAAGAAATTCTCGCGATTTCATTGTCGATTATTTTTGATCTGCATATTCCTCAAACATTTCAATTGCCTTATAAAGTACCCCAGCAGAACCTCTGAAGGTGCCTGAGCCCTTGGGTTCATTTTTAACTGTGTACCACTCATAAAACCCATCATTGTCTTTTACACGTTTTACCATGGGCTGTATGTGTTCGTAGGCTTCTTCAACAAAACCATTTTTGAGTAACTGCTGAATCATACGCCCACCAAACCAGGTCCAGTCGCCGCCATTTTGATAGCCATACTCATACATTCCTTTGTTTTCGAATGCCCATGCAGGATATGGAGGATACAACGTTAAACCAATAGAACCTGCACCCGAGTCTTTTACATTATCAAGCATTTTTTCGAGAGATATTTTTATTTGTTCTTTAGAGAGCAGGTCTGCCTCAATGGCAACGGCAGTTCCACCGTGGTAATAAATTTTGTTTTCATTAAAATCATCAGGGTATGGTGACCCATCCAAATATACATGTGGAATAAACTTATCGTTTTCCTCATCCCATAAATATTTCATGGTATTTTCCGAAACCTTATCACGAATACTTTCCCATTTTATCTTGGTCGATGGAACAAGCTCCATCATATTGTTCAAGGCAATTATAAACATCGCATTGTCATAAATATCAATACAGAATTTTGTATTTTCGGTAATAAAAACGCCCCATGGATGGCAATGCTGCACATCGCCCCAATCTGCAGTTGTAGCACCCCAAATTAGACCGTGCTCTTTGCTCCAACGGTGATTTAGTAAAAATTCCATCGACCATTCCAAACGCTCTGAAACTGTTTTGTTACCAATTTTTTCATTCAAGAAACTAGTATCGCCTGTTTTTTTCACGTATTTGTAAACGGCTTGTACCAATGAGGTTTCATGGTCAGTCTCAACAGTGTTTTTATGCCCTGCATAGTTTGGTTCCAGATCAGTAAATACATATTTGTATCCTCCCTCAGTTTGTTTGGCTTTCTCTTTGGGTATAAAGCCATCAATTATATTTCCGTCTTCACGTTGCAGGCGAAAAAATACGCGTAAATTTTCTCTCAAGTCTTCTTTAGGATGGACTTCTGCCGAAAGTTCAATAAATGTATTATAGTCACGGATCCAGACTTCGCCATAACCGTCGCCTGCATTAAATCCAGTTCTCACTACTTTTAAGGCTTTACTTTTTACAAACTCAAAATCTTTGTTTGTTTTTATTTGCTCGGCCAAGCCACGCTCTTTCTCACTTTCAGAGTTTTTATGCTCAGTACAACTTATCATTAGTAGACATGCCACTATGGTTATTAGCCTATTCATAATTTTGTTCTGTTCTAAATTAATTTGTAATTCTTAAGTACTTTTTCATTCTACATCTACTTCATAAAAGCTTTTATGACCATAATTTCCGTACTGGAGTCATTGATGATCTTGTATTCTTCTGCTGCGGCAGGGATTACAAATGACTCTGCATACTTAAATTGCTGTTTCAGTCCATTTTTGGTTTCTATGGTCATGGACGTTCCTTCCACTAAGGATACAACATGAAATGTATTTTCCGTTTTTACTGAAACTTCAGTTTGTAAATGGATGCGGTGTACATCATATGAATGATCTTCGTGGGTAGGTAAATGGTACAGCTCCCAGTCTTGGCCCTTTTCAAGAAGTGCTGGTTTTGAGATAAGTTTATTGGCTACATATTCCCCTTTGCGCTCAAAAGCTAGGTTCTCCATACCTCGCTTAATATTTAGTGGGCGTAGGTTTCCTTCTAAATCTAACCTCACCCAATCATACATTTTAAATGTAAAAATATACGGTGTCGCACTAATTTCTAATACCAAATTATCAATGCCCGATCCATGGATTGTTCCAGGAGGGATCAAGAATAAATCATGCTTGTTAGCACCCAGTTCTTGCACGTACTTTGTTATATCAAATGCTTCTTTCTTCTCAAAACTATCCTGTAGGTCTGCCTCGAATGCCTCAGGGTCTATATCTTCTTGAAACCCTAAATAGCATCTTGCCCTTTTGGTAGCATCAAGAATATAATAGGTTTCTTCTTGGGTCATATTTTCTCCGAAATGTTCTTTTATGTATTTTAATCTTGGATGTACCTGAACTGATAAATTTCCTCCATCAAAAGTATCTAGAAAGTCAAATCTAAGTGGGAACTCATCTCTGTACTTGTTGGCATGTTTACCCATCACTTCTAACTGGTTGTGATACATTAAACAATCAAAAGACACTTCTAGTAACAGGGAATCGCTTTCAAATAAAATCCCATTCTCGGGAACAATCAACTCAAACGACCAAGCATAATTTACTACATCTTTATTTAGGCCCTCTATCTTATCTTTGATCCATTGGCCACCCCAAACACCTGGCTCAAACCAAGGCCTTACACGAAAAAGATTTTGTGCCATTACCGACAGTCCTTTCCGTAAATCATTTCCTTTTATAAAAGTGATGTCTTGTGGTCGTTGTCCATCAACCATCCAATCTATCTTTTTAAAAATGTCTTTTTTATGCTTGTTGAGTACTATCCAATCAATAAAGTAGTACTGCTTATACATTACCTTAGGTTTTTTGCTGATGGATGTTCCCAAGTTTCCAATACTTCCTGCTCTAGAGCGAAATTGGAGTTCATTTTTCGGAAGGTCGATATAGATCAATTTCCCTTCCCATTTTATCAGCTCAGCCCCCACTCCATATACTATGTTGATATCCGAATCAGGGTCTTTCTTTAAGTCTTTGATTTTTGAACTGTCAAAATAATCGGTAATCGATAAAGTAGTCCGTTTCCCAAAAATTGGGTCGTCTCCTCCCATAAAAGGCTCAACCAAACTTTGAATTTCCCCTTGAGATTTTAGTGTTTGATTGAAATCTATCCAATTCACTTTTTTCCCTAAGCTAGAAAAATTAGCTTCCAACGTTTTACGTATCGTTTCAAAAAATACTCCGATGTAGCCATCTATTAGGATGGTCTTTTCTTCTGCTAGTCTTTTGGCTAATTCCTCAAAAGTAGAGAGTATCTTTTCGCTTCCTATCTCTAATGAGGGATAAATATCATACCCTTTGGGTTTGTTTCCTCGTCGCATCGGGAGCAGAAATTGGCTGCTATCTCTTAATGCTTCTTTCGATGTTCTATTTTCAATCATTGTATTAAAATAGTGTCAGTGATTATATCCTATTTCGTTACTTTTTTATTTCTAATCTGAAGTGAAACTACCAGGATTATAGCGCAAGCAGCTACTAAAAAAAATGAGCTTGTCATCACCCCGGCTACATCTGATATCCAGCCCATAAATGGTGGAAGTACCGCACCCCCTGAAATAGCCATGATCATTAATCCTGAAATCTCATTTGTTCTTTCAGGAAGCCGGTCTACGGCTAGGGAAAATGCCAGTGGAAAGATATTGGCAATACCAATACCGATGATAAAAAGTACTACTAGTGCTACGCCTTCTGAAGGTGCAAATGAAAAAGATAGCAATGCTACCGTGCCTAGTAAAGATGATCCAATAAAGAACGATTTAGAGGGTAACCTAAGCAAAAGTATTGCTCCCAAAAATGTACCTAACATTTTGCCTAAGAAAAAGAGGCTCCTGCCCGATTCTGCAAGTACTTGCTTAGAATTGAATTTCTCAAGAAAAAACTGCCCTGATACCGAATTGACCCCTACATCTATACCTACTACCAAAAATATACAAAGGACCATAATAGCGATAAAACTATTTTTTAAAAGGCCAAAAGATGATAAAATAGAAGCCCTTTTTTCTATGTTTCTGCTCTCATTGATAGGTACGCTGCCCAACCATAGCATAGATAGCAGTGACGTAGTACCAAAAACTATAAATATTAATTTCCAATCTCCGTATTGGGAAGCCAGCCAACCTGCTAAAGGAGCCGCTATTATTGAACCCAAGGCTTTAATGAATTGCGAAAGACTCAACAAACTTGATTTTCTATCCGAGGGAATTACATCAATTAGTAGTGGGTTTGCAGAAACTTGAACTATGGTGTTGCCAATACCCAACAAAGCAAACCCAAATATGACCATGATATATGTATAGAAGAAATAAGGGACCACCAATCCCAATAGTGTTATAAAAATCCCAAAGTTCAGTACGTTTTTTTTGCCATATTTATCTTGTAAAATCCCAGTAGGTACAGACAAAAAGAAAAACCAAAAAAAAACAGCCATCGGGATCAATTGTGCCAGACTATTACTCAATTGTAAATCAAGCTTTACCCTGTCCACCGAAATACCCACTATATCACAAAAACTCATAACAAAAAAGGTCATGAAAACAGGGATCACTCGTTTATAGCTTATGGTTTTTGCACTCATTTTAGTAGGCTTTGTTTACATATATGCTAGTAGTGGTCGTACTTTTTGATAATAGTCATCATCTATTAATCTCGCACTCCCTACAATGGCTGCTACTTCTTTTAGTTTAGATACCCTAATATTAAATTGATGACCGTTACGCTTCATTTCCTCTTGCATGGCAGGTAGAAAGAGATCGATCGCATTTGCTATATTTCCCCCGATTACCATCGTATCAGGAGAAAATTTTGCTAACCATTCACTCAGGCATTGTATGATACCCGAACCGAAATCTTCATATACTTGACGAGCCTTATTATCAGTTCTACAGGCACGTGCTACTTCTTTAGCACCTTTTACTTTAATGCCAGACGCTACCAAATAGTTAGAGATGATACCCCTTGTTGAAAAATAATCATCTGCTATACCCTCCTTCCAAGGCAAATTCCACACACAACCGTTTGTAGGAACAGTCTCATCATTTACTGCAGGTAGGCTGTCGCTAATAAATGCAGAGCCAAAACCTGTTCCCAAAGTTATGCAAAGCGACTTTTCTGAATCTTGGGCACTCCCGACCCAGTCTTCTCCAATGGCAAATGCGGTTGCATCATTGATAAATCTAATTTTAAAATCTTTAGGAAGCGCAAGTTCTTTTCTCAGTAAGTCAGGAATACTGATGTTCTTAAAATTCTTGAACTTTTCATTCTGCCCAGTAAAGAGCGGTATTCCATTCAGATAATCAAAAGGCCCAGGCATGGCAAATCCAATGCCCATTAAATTTTCTTCTCCAATAATGGCCATACTATTTTGAATGGTCTTACTCCATGCCTTAATGATTTCTTCTGCAGATGTGCCCGTATCTATGTTACTTATACTAAATGATGAATTTACGTATTCAATCTTTTCGAAATTAAACCCCGCGCAGCTAATATGGCTCCCTCCTACATCAATCCCTATGGCAGTTGAACGACTCATTTTTTATTGTTACGATTGTTAGTGCAATTTAAAAATTTATACAATATGTTCAAACATATGAACATATAAAAAATCTAATTTTCTCCTAAAAAAAAGGATAACACCTAAACTGGGCGTTTTATAGCAATTTCGTAAGTGAATTGATCGGCACGATAATGCCCAATATTATATTCTAAAGGCTTATCTCCCCTATCGGTAACTATCCTTTCTCTAAGTAGTATCAGGTCTGTAGGTTGTAAATTTAATTTTTCATAAATGCCAGCTGCTGTAACTGCCTTAATGCGCTCATAGGATGTAGAAGGAACAAGGTGATAATCTTGCTCAATAATTTCATAAAGCGGTTTAGTGAAATCTTCTTTCCCCGTAAGCCCAATACGTGGATGGAAATAACTTTCAAAGTAAACGATCGGGGATTGGTTCAATCCTTTCAATCGAGTCAATTTGAGAACTTCAATACCTGCTTTTAACCCTAATGCTTCAAGAATGGCCGCTTTAGGTTTTACCCAAGCAATTTCGGTTTTTAAATTTTCAAAGGAAATGCCCTTATAATGCATTTCTTGGGTGAAAGAATGCCACTCAGAAAGATCTGTACTTATTTTGGGCACAGCTACTCTGGTACCTACTCCTTTTTTTCGAACAATCAACCCTAAGTTTTCAAGCTTATTGGTTGCTTGTCGGATTGTATTTCTTGAAACTCCAAGCTTCTTTGCTAATTCGACTTCTTTGGGTAAAAATCCGCCATCTGCGTATAAGGGCTGCTTTATTAGTTCCCTTAACAGTTGCTCTACTTGTACATGAAGCGGAATGGGGCTCTCATGATCAACTTCTATTTTCAAGGCTTCAGCTTTTGGTTCGTATCTACAAATTAATTCTAAAAGGGCGTTTGTTGCAACTCTCTTGTTGTAAAAGCGCAGAGTACAAAGACGAAAAATGATAGTTTCATACTATTTGTATACATATTATGGCTCAAAGCCATTTTCAGGATTACCTTTGAATAGTACAATTTTTATAATTTATGGACAGTCCTTTTTAAAAAAAGTCAAAGATCTAATTACTATACATCATCCTCATTTATAAATGAGGATGTACGAAAAGCGCAGTGCACGGCGCATTTGAAATGTGCTACTCAAGCATCCGCAATGCAATTGGCGCAATGCAATTGTGGACGATATAATTATTGTATGTATAGTTAGATAATATAGACAATATGCGATGAAAAATTGAACATTACTGTAAGACGATTTGACAGATATTTCAACCCATAGTACCTTTCAAAAAAGTGAGGGATTCCGTAATGCAAGAAGATACTATCAAAACTTACTAAAAAATTCAAAGCCCATAAAAAAAGGCCTATCAAAGACAGACCCTTTTACGTTCGTAAATATGAAAAAAATCATGGTTGATCTGGCATTGCCTGTTCAAGGCCTGATGCTAAGAATACCAAAGGGGCATTCCAATTAATGGCAGTTTCATTGGTGGAGTAGCTGCATTGCGTATCGGTATATGACATTGCAGGGAATTTACTACGCGCTACTTTTTTAGGTTCGCAATCGGTTAATACAATAGTATTGGGACCGCCAACAATATATCCGGGAATCGGTTCTTCTACTCCATCGGCCGCAATAATTCTGTTATGTGGCTGAGTGGGCAGTTTATCTCCAAAACCTGTTACAAACGAATAACCCGTAGCATTTCTTCCCAAAATGTAGTCTAAATCGTTCTGTGCAGAAGCTACGTATTTCTTATCTCCGGTTAACTGGTGAGCTACTAACTTTAACATACCATCATTACCCACATCTGAATTACTTCCCCAAGCAAATTGATCCATGCTGATGATATAAGGGCACCTTTCCTCCTTTTCAAGCATCTCATCAGCATAAGCGATGAAATCCTTTTCATACTCATCAAATTCAGCACGTTTTTCAGAAGTAAGCAGGGAAATAACTCCTAGCGCATGCACCACATCCCATTTTGGTGTAATAGGCTTTTGATAATTTTGCATCATGCTCTCTTTGTATTGGGAATCTCCCGTGAGTAGGTAAAGCTCCGAAGCTGCCCAAAACCACTCATCAACGTAAGATTTATCTGGGTAAGCTCCAGTTGAAATATCTTTCGGCTGTACATAAAATTCCTCAGGGTTTTTCTTTGCCCACTCCCATGCGGCTATTGCGCTTGCTTGTAAGTTGTCTGCCATTTCGTTGAGTTCGTACTGTCGTATGATTCGAGAAGCAGTTGCCATGGTCGCTGAAAAGTCGAGTGCCGCCGAAGTGCTTTTTTGTACTACATAACGAGGTTTATTTGCTTCGTGAGGCATAATAAAGCCATCAAAACCTTTGGTAGTCAATTTATGGTAAACCCCTCCATCATTTGGGTCTTGCATGGTCATCATCCATTTTATGTTTACGAGGGCTTCGTCTAGCACATCGGGTAAATCATTGTCCGACTCAGGAATGTTTAAATTTTGACTTTGATGATACTGCTTATTCAAAACGCTACTCTGCAAAATGGTCCACGTAGTAATGCTACTGTTCACTACGTATTTTCCGTAGTCTCCCGCATCGTACCATCCGCCTGGCGAAGAAAAAGTAGTTCCTGCTGGTCGCGCATCACTTGCTGCTGATTCATGCACAATTACAGCAGTATCAAAGTGTCCTCCAAGTCTATTCCATTTTCCACCGTACTGTTCTTCAATAGCGAAACCACAGCGCGCATAGTAATACGATTTTAGCGCTGCATCTGCTAGAGTGGTATATAGTGAGTCGCCAATTGTAAATGGGAAAGAACACAAGGTATCATTTAGACAAAGCATAAACGTTCCCTTCTCCGAAAAGCTAGAAAAATCGGCAATGCCCACAGAATCGCCCGAAAGTTCCCAGTATTTTTTTTCAGCTATTTCATCTTCAAAAACCACTTCTCCTTGTGTATTTTTCAATTGGAAATTACTGGCATCATCTCTCACTAATGCCTTTTTATTTGCCTTAGTTGGGTAGCCTACTTGGTTTATCAAAATATCTTCCGAAGTGCTAATTTTTATTTTTTCAGATGGCTTATCGCAACCGATTAATAAAATGCTCCCGATGGAGAATAGAATGGCAATTAGCTTATAATTTTTCATATTTGTTTTCATTTTCCTAGTTCAACTTCTATTATATGTTCGCCTTTGGGTAGTAAAGGGACCATGTTCTTATCTTCTATTTCTTTACCATTTACTGTTAACTTTTTCACCCCTTTGCTCACGCCTTCGGGGTTGATAACAGTGATGTGATAAGTAGCTCCTCTGAATTTTCGAGTGACTTTATAAATATCCCAATCGGTAGGGATACAAGGATCAATTTCTAGTCCGTTGTAGTTTGGTCTTATACCTAAAATGTACTGACTAATGGTATAGAAATTCCAAGAGGCCGTACCTGTAAGCCAAGAGTTTTTAGCTTCTCCAGGTCTAAAAGCATCTTTCCCGGCAATCATTTGGGAGTAAACATAGGGTTCGGTTTTGTGTAGATCGCTAATATCTTCCAAGTAAGCAGGGCATATCTTTTTGAAATATTCCCATGCTTCATTGCCCCTGCCAAGTACAGTTTCTCCAATCATAACCCACGGATTGTTGTGGCAAAAAACTCCTGCATTTTCTTTGTATCCTTCGGGGTAAGAAGAAATCTCACCATACTCGATATAGTATTTAGAGAAAGGCGGATTGTTTAGCACAATTCCGTACTGGCTATCCAATCGTTCTTTTACCGAGTCTAAAGCCTTTTCAACCATACC
>Ga0207419_1002745_pt1 | contig 11195 bp, 7 predicted proteins | sample ElkSloMetagenome_4_FD_184723 | JGI IMG/M metagenome (GOLD analysis project Ga0207419, IMG submission 184723) | Hot spring microbial communities from Elkhorn Slough, Monterey Bay, USA - MD2A (version 2) | ecosystem: Environmental > Aquatic > Marine > Intertidal zone > Estuary: Microbial mat ... | reverse complement strand
TTAAACAGAACAGAGACAAATTTGGATAATATTTATAATTTTTCAGGTTTAAAGTATTTGGAGTTGATTTACAATGGAACCAAAAGATCCAGAATTAGTCGAAAAGATTCGTCAACAGTTTGAGTCCGCACCCTATCCGAAAATCCCCTTAGAAAAATCTCCCAAAGAGTCTTATGACATTCTCTATATTCATAATTTAGTCACGTCTTATTATTTAAGAAATCAAAAAGTTATTAATACAGAAGGAAAAGTTATATTAGATGCGGGTTGTGGGAGCGGGTATAAATCGTTAGTTCTGGCTGAAGCTAACCCTGGCGCGAAAATTGTGGGAATTGATTTATCGGCAAAATCTGTTGATTTAGCCCAAAAACGATTAGAACATTACGGCTTTACCAACTGCGAATTTCATGCGATTCCCATCGAAAATTTACCCGAACTGGGGTTAGAATTTGACTATATTAACGCCGATGAGGTGCTGTATTTGTTGCCAGATATTGTCGAAGGATTAAAGGCAATGAAAGCGGTATTAAAGCCAGAAGGAATTATTAGAACAAATCTTCATAGTTCCTTTCAGAGAGCGGTTTATTATCGAGCGCAAGACCTGTTTAAGTTCATGGGGTTGATGGATGAAAGTCCGGGAGAGATGGAGATAGAAGTCGTTCGAGAAACGATGGAAGCTCTGCATGATCAGGTGTTGATTAAGATGCAAACTTGGAACCAAAGAGTCAAAGACAGTGACGAAGCAATGCTGGCGAACCACTTATTAATGGGGGATAAAGGCTCAACAATTCCCGAACTTTTTGCGGCGTTGAGAGAGGCTGAACTTGAATTTATCAGTATGGTGAATTGGCGCTATTGGGATATAACAGGGTTGTTTAAAGAACCGGATAATTTACCCGCATTTCTGGCGATGAGTTTACCCGAACTTTCCACAGAAGACCAGCACCATTTGTTTGAACTGCTACAACCCATTCACCGTTTGTTAGATTTTTGGTGTGGTTATCGGGACGCCGCTCATTCTGTCGAACCTGTATCAGACTGGAGTGATAACGACTGGAACACTGTCACCGTTCATCTACACCCACAACTAAGACATTCTAAAGCAAAAGAAGACTTAATTCAATGTGTCCAAACCCGCAGACCGTTCGAGATGAGCAAATACGTTAAACTTCCGACTATGGTTGCGCTTCACCAAGAAAGTGATGTGGTCGCGAGTTTGCTTCCCCTCTGGGATGAACCCCAACCCTTTCTGAGTTTAGTAGAACGATGGCAAAAAATCCGCACTGTTGACCCCATCACCCTCGAACCCGTGAGTCAGCAAACGGCTTTTGAACAAGTGAGAGAACTGTTGAGTGACCTCGATCCCTTTCTGTATGTGCTTTTGGAGCGTTCCGCCTAAAAAGTCAAAAAAATTTCTGAGGGGTGATATGAAACGGAAAGTGACTGGGTAAGTTAGGGATACGAAAACAAGATATCCATTATCCTAACCCCAAGGAGAAACTACTATGAAGACCGAATTTAAAGCAAAATTCTTACAACACGTTGCTAAGAGAAACAAAGAAGCGGGTTTCACTCTAATTGAACTTCTGGTTGTTATCATCATTATCGGTATTTTGTCCGCGATCGCGTTGCCTTCTTTCCTCAACCAAGCCAACAAAGCCAAGCAGTCTGAAGCCAAGCAGTATGTTGCTTCTCTCAACAAAGGTCAACAGGCTTACTTTACAGAAAAAGGTACATTTTTAACTGACTCTCAGAATATCGCCGTTTTGGGTGTGGGTATCAAAACCCAAACCACTAACTATAAATATTACTGTAGTGGTGATGGTCAGGCTGCTGTTTGTATTGGAGAGTCACTGAACCCTAATGCACTCAGCAGCTATGTTGGAGCAGTTTACTTAACAGGAACTCCCAAGACATCCAGATCAGTGCTTTGTGAAACTACTTCTGCCGGACTTCCTCCTGCTGTGCAAACGAACGATGCTAATCTCGTCGCTGGTAAAGTTCCAGATTGTTCAGTTCTTGATGCTAGCTTACAGAATGTTGGTGGCTAAAGATTCTATCTGTAGGATGGTTATATTCGCAAGTAGAATTTGAATAGATTCGATTTGGGTGGGTAGTTTAGGCTACCCCCTATCTTTTAGATAACCCATTAAATATTAGTTTCAATGTGTTTTTCAAAAAATCAAGCTGGAGATTTACAACAGCAAGCTTATCAATATTTGGTAGAGGGAAATTATACACAAGCAACTACCCTCTATGAAGAAATTATAGAAGTTGAACCTCAAGTAAAATCTCATTACTGGTATTTGGGGTTAGTGCTATTGTTGCAGGGACAAGAAGCAGAAGCTCAAACCACTTGGCTGTTTGCAATGACAGAGGGTGAAGATCAAGAAATAGAACAATGGACAACAGAGTTAATTCAGGTTTTGCAAACGGAAGCCGAGCGTCGAGAATCTTTAGAAGATTGGGCTGTGGCTTGGGCTATCCGACAACATATTAGAGAAATTATTCCCATTGATATTGAGAATTTACTACACTTAATTCAGTTGAGCATCAAGATAAATAACTATACAGGAGAGGAGTTAATATCTTTTGGAGTTCTGGAGTTATTACAGTCTGAACCACCGATAGAGGTCAATCAAGAGCAGTTGATGCAAGTGCTGCAAGATGTCTTACATGATGCTCCTGATCATTCTCAAACACTAGAATTTATAGAAGTCTGTCTTCCTTATATTCCTGACAATCAAAAATTTATTGATATTTTGTTAGAAACAGGGTTTAAAGAGGCTTCTATTCAGGGAAATACAGCTTTAGCTGCTAAAATCACTGAGTTTGGTTTACGTTTAGAACCTCATCACCTTGAACTACTGCCTAATGTCGCCAGTTTTCATCAGAATGCTGGCAATGAGTCGCGCGGAATAGAACTGGCTGAACTCTATTTATCTTTGGTCGATAACCTAGCAAAGAAAGTCTTCGCGAGTCATTTAGTTTTGCGGGGACTAATGCACGCAGGCTCTAAGTATATCAAGAAAGCAAATGCCTTTTTAAAAGAACATGAAACCCTGCTGAAATCTTTGATCGAGTCTGATCCAACTGAACTCGATCAAGGAACGACTATCCGGTTGTTTAGTACCTATTTTTATTTTCCCTATTTCCGTGATGTTCCCCAAGAAAATCTTGCCCTCAGACATCAAATTTCTCAAGTTTGTCAAAAGAATATTGAAGCTTATACCAGAGATAAAACAGAGAAGTATCACCAAAAAATCTTATCACGTCAAAGTCTAGAAATTAGCGATAGACCTTTGAAGATCGGTTATCTTTCTAATTGCCTTCGTGTTCATTCTGTAGGATGGTTAACTCGATGGCTGTGGCAACATCATAATAGAGATCAGTTTCAAATTTATGCTTACTTAGTTAGCTCAAAAGGCCGAGAAGACCCTTTACAAAGCTGGTATATTAATCAAGCAGACAAAGCTTATGAGTTTCCTATGGAAGCCTCAGATATTGCCGAGCATATATCTGAAGATGAAGTTGATATTTTGGTAGACCTTGATAGCATTACTTTCGATATGTGCTGTGAAATTATGGCAGTTAAATCAGCCCCTGTTCAAGTAACTTGGTTGGGTTGGGATGTCTCAGGTGTACCTGCAATTGATTATTTTATTGCCGATCCTTATGTGTTACCAGAGGATGCTCAAGAATACTATCGTGAAAAAATTTGGCGGTTGCCTCAAACTTATATCGCAGTTGATGGTTTTGAGGTGGCAACACCAACGATTCGTCGGGATGACTTGAATATTCCAAGTGATGCAATTGTTTACTTGAGCAGTCAAACAGGCTATAAATACAACCTTCAGACTGCACGTTTGCAAATGCAGATTATTAAGGAAGTGCCAAATAGTTACTTCTTAATTAAAGATTTAACCAGTAGAGAATTTCTCAAAGATTTCTTTATTCAACTCGCCGAAGAAGAGGGAATAAATCCTGATCGCTTAAAATTTTTACCAGGAGTTCCGCTAGCAACTCATCATCGAGCCAATTTAGCGATCGCAGATATTGCACTCGATACGTTCCCCTACAATGGTGCGACAACAACTTTAGAAATGTTGTGGATGGGAATTCCGATGGTGACTCGTGTGGGTCAACAGTTCGCCAGTCGTAATAGTTATACAATGATGGTGAATGCGGGTATTAATGAGGGGATTGCTTGGACGGATGAGGAGTATGTTGAGTGGGGTATTCGTTTGGGAACCGATGAAGCGTTGAGACGGGAAGTGGCTTGGAAGTTGCGAAAATCCAAACAAACCGCCCCGTTGTGGAATGGGAAACAGTTCACCCGTGAGATGGAAAAAGCTTATCAACAAATGTGGCAAATTTATTTAGATTCTCGGGGTTGATGTTGACCTCTCCCCCAACCTCTCTCCGATCCCCTCTGCTTCCCTTTGAAAGAAAGACCCGCCAGAAAGACCCGCCAGAGATTAAAATCTCTGTCTAATATACATAAAGTCCTCTTAAGAGGACTTGGGTTTTTAGACGGGGAATTTATTCCCCGGTTTTAGGATTAGAATGAAACGGCTCTGCCTTTGAAACTTTGAAAGCCAGAGATTAAAATCTCTGTCTAATACATAAAGTCCTCTTAAGAGGACTTGGGTTTTTAGACGGGGAATTTATTCCCCGGTTTTAGGGCTTCGCTACGCTCCCGATGAAAGATTCTCGAAAATTATTTAATACTATAACTCCCGAATTTGACTCAATGTAAACACTTGCTCGCAGGTTAATTCTAACTCGGGAAAAGTAGAAGAAATAATGCGATCGCTTCCGGTAAAACACTGGACTTGATATTCACCCTCAACTAACTGATAAACAAAAATTTTCGGCTGTTTGGGATTTCCTAAAAGGGTGCGAGAACCTATTGCCAAATAATCAACAATCCAATATTCAGGAATTCCTAAGCGTTGATATTCATCTCGTTTATCGATATAATCATCCTCCCAGTTGGTTGAAACCACTTCTACAGCGAGTTTAATGGGTTCTGTTAACGCGCCATAAGTTCGCACGTTACTATTCCAAACTTCCGCTTTCACTACACCAACATCAGGATTTCTTCCCCGTTCTTCTCCCTCTTGAGTTGTGGTTTTAATAATGATATCTTTATCAACAATATAGTCTAAATTTAGGCGTTCGCTTTCTCGATCAAAATAACGAACTAGAAACCGAGCCACATTTTTATGAGCGCGAGTGGGTTCCACTTTTACGACTTCTCCGTTTACCAGTTCGTACTGTCCAAAACCATCGGGATACTGTTCTAAAAATTCGATAAAGGTCAGCTTGTTAGTTGCGGTTAATGTCATGGCTTTTCAAGAAAAAAGCAGTTTTAATCGGATATATTTTTTGATTGCAGTTGCAGAGATTTAAAGATACTATCAGGATTTTTAATCGTAACTTACATGACTCATTTTATAATTTTTTATGAACTGTAGGGGTGCAAGGCTTGCACCCTTCTTGCACCCTTCTGTCTTTATCTTAAACTGTCTAATTCAACGGTTGGAAGATTCTCAACTTGAGCTTGTTTAATAGCATCCTTATTCTCATGTTGTAGGACAATTCGACCCTGTAAATGAGGAATTAAAGCTGACCATTGAATCTCGCTTAATTCTCCAATTAATGTAATGTTCGGTTCATCAGCAATTTCTAATTCTTCTTCCATCATCAGATTCATAATAATACTAGAAAGAGCTAGATCCGCTTCTTCTCCAGAAATATTGCTATTATCTATTAGTAAAGTCATTTGGTCACTTTTAGGATGAGTCAGAACAGCTTTAATAACTTGTCCTAATTCTATACTGAGAGATTCTTCCGGTTGTGACCAATCTGGGAAAACAATTAAATTAATGTCACTTAAATTAAAGGGAAGTTGATTTGGTGATGTTTGAGTAGTGCTAAGACTCAAGTTGCTATTGATGCGATCTTTAATCCGCTCTAAAATAGGCAAGGAACCAAGTCCCTGTTTCACAAAATCAGGATATTGAGATAAAACCTCAACGATATGATTGGCAAAATTATAACGTTTGTTATCGCCATATTTCCAAGTGATATACTCTAACAATTCCAAAGCGTAATCATAAAAATTTAGAATATCTGCAATACAGGCTAACTTGACGAGCTTATCTGGACTATATAATGTATTTGCAGAGTCTTGAATCAGATCACGAAAATAAAAAGCATCTGTCCAAATTAATTGACCTGGATGTTCTTGAGAAATCAAACCCCCTCTACGGCGATGATCTCGAAATATAGTTCCAAAATCAAATAACGAGAAACCTTGTTCTCTTAAATGGATATCTACATCACTAAACAAAGGTTGATTTTCATAAATTCTAATAAATTCTACTTCGACTTTAAGAGCAAGCGTTCCTTTTGATAAAATTTTGGAAGCACCTTTTAAAATATTAAGTTCGGCTCCCTGGGTATCAATTTGTAAAAAATCAATAGTATTAACACCTTCAGATTGACAAAAATCATCTAAAGTTGTTGTTTCTACTTCTTCGGTAGAGACTAACTTAATGAGTTCAGAATTTCCAACAAATCGATCAATATAGGATTGACTAGGAGGATATAAAGAACTACAAGCGGGATACTGAGTAACGTGAAGTTTTGATTTTCCGGCTTTGTTCCAAAGACCAAGAGGAATATGTTTTTCTGTCCAGTTCGTTTGTTCGGCTTCCTGCTTTTTATTCATCTGTTGACAAGCAGAAGAATCAGCATCAAAACCATATATCGTTAGATTGGGTGCTAGTAACGTCCAGCCTTGACCTGCATAGTCTTCTCCTTCTAATTTCCGAGAACCAATGATTCCGATAGTAAAGCTAATCCCATCTAAATGGCCGCTTTCCTTTAACTTAGAAACAAATAGTGACATCTTGAGTTATTCCTGTTTGATGATGAGTGCTTCTGTGTTAATTTGGCTACAGACTTTCATTTTTGTTCGATAACTTATTTAATGTGCAGATCGGCTAGACTACTTAAAGTACAAGTTTTAAGTTGATCAGCATCGATAGTCGAAATCACCTCACTATTCTCATTTTCTAGAATAATACGGTTTTGTAATCGAGGAATTAGAGCAGACCATTGAGCATCACTCAATTGTCCTATTAATGAAATATTCGGTTCATCAGCAATTTCTAATTCTTCTTCCATCATCAGATTCATAATAATACTAGAAAGAGCTAAATCTGCTTCTTCCCCTGAAATATTGCTACTATCTATCAGTAAGGTAATTTGGTCACTCTTAGGATGAGTAAGAACTGATTTAATAACCTGTCCTAATTCTATACTAAGAGATTCTTCTGGTTGCGACCAGTCGGGAAAAAGAATCACGTTATATTCTCCCAAGTTAAAACGCTGTAATGTTTGATTAATTAAAGCCGAACTCACAGTATCAGCCATTTTTAACCAAGTGAATTTTTGAACTTGTTGCAGTCCCGTTTCGATGAGTTGATGACGAACTTGGGGTTTTTGGATCTCACAAAGCGCATTCGCCATTGTATTTACATCCGTCTCATTCACATAAATTGCTGCTTCTCCAGCCACTTCAGGAATAGAGGAGTTTTTACAAGTAATTACTGGACAACCACAAGCCATTGCTTCAGCTACAGGCATCCCAAAACCTTCGTATAATGAAGGATAAACTAATGCAACGGCACCCGAATAAGCGATCGCAAGTTCTTCATCACTGAGTTGGAGAGGATGAACCACACAACCCGATGTAAACTGTCTGTATTCTGCACTCAACCAGAGACTACTTCCACCTGTACAGACAATCTCAAATCCTTGTTTACTGTAGAGTTGATCAAAGGCTTGGAAGAATAAACCCGCATTTTTATAGTTACTTCCAGCACCGACTAAAATAAAGTAGGGTTTGGTAATTCCAAACTTCATTTTAAACTGTTGAATTTCCCCTTGAGTTGCAGGTGAGAAGGTATTGGAAACGCCGCAGTGAGCAACAGTTACTTGTTCGGGTGAAATTCCCGAAAAACACTTCACCAAATCAGAAGCCGTATTTTCTGAGATGGAAATATAGGCGGAGGCGTGGCGAATTGCATGATGTTTTTCGCGCCACATCGGTTCATTGAAATCTGCACCCAACACTTCAGGAATCATGTCATAAGCCATGAAAACGGATGGCGTTGAAATCGGAGTTGTGTAATAAGTTGAGATGAATAAATCAGCCCCTTCTTCATCACAAATTTGTTGCAATATTTCCCTATCTTGCTCAGTTGCACCATAATTGTATAGAGGAATACTACGATATCGAATATTTGGCAGCTTGGGGACTGTATCGCCTCGATCAAGCACTACAATATATTGAGCAAAATCAGTGTTTAACCATTCTTGTAGTAATGACTTCCAAACTCTGGCTATTCCCGTGTTATAGAGTTGAAAAAATACACCATCTATAATAATGGTGGTTGTCTGAACTTCTGATAATTGTTGATCATTAGTCTGATACAGACTTTGAGTTGGTTGTCCTAAATTATATTTTTTCCGAATGGGTTGATGATAAAGGAAAGATGTTTCTGGTAAATCTATGTTAAGTGAATAATCTTCTATATTTTTATTCAACTCAATAATTGCCACAGAGTTAGCACAAGAGAAAGGCAAGTTATATTCAATACCTTGAAGTTCATCTTGTGGTGCTTCTACCCAAACCTGATAAGGGTTATAGGTATTGGTTTGCATATCGGTTTTTTTAAAGAAGCTTGTATGACAGTCAGATTTACTGATCCCATATTTACCTGTAAGTAGTTCTAAATATTCTTGACTAAACTGAATATACCACTCTCCGTCAATCAATTTACCGAAAGGAACAGTAACTAATGCTTTTCCGTTGATAGCTAATAAATCATATATTTTAGCGATTGCTTTTAGGGGGGCTTCTCGATCACGTCTAACTATCGTAGACTCACCATAAGCACCAAAAGGAGCTACTCCCTGTCCAATATGTTCTACCGTAGAAATTGAAAGAATAGCATCATATTTCTCTGTAGATGGAATCTCCATTAAATCTATTTGATCTACACCTATATCATCTTCAAACTTATCTACTATTCTTCGGGATCTGATATTTAAGTGTTCACTCAAGGAATTTTCATAGTTAGATAAAACATTGCCTACTTCAAGCATTCTTGCTCCTTTTTGTGCATTAGCAAGAAAGTCAAATCCTATTGAAACTTCTACACCTCGTTCACTAGGATTATTATATATGATACGATTGTAATAAAGTTTTTTGCCTTTAAATGTAAAAGTATTACTCCATTTCATAACTATTTTTCCTCAAATAAAAATCTGCTACAATTGACCGACAAAGTAATCTTTAATTAAAGATTATTACAAGTAATATGGATGTCCAGCTTTTGCTTTGCTAAAAATCAAAATAATTCATCAGTTTTTTATAAACAAGCAACTACTTAGAGCATAATTTACTACTTTAGAGCAATACTTGTTAGTCTTGATTTAACTCAGCTAATAACGCCTGATAATCTTCTCTTTCTGGACTCAACTCAACCAACTTTTCTAACGGTTCAATCGCACCTTTTGTATCGTTTAGTTGTAGCCGAACATTAACCAAAGCTTCTAACGCAGTTAAGTTTTCAGGTTCTCGCTGTAACACACTTTCATAGCCTTTTTCCTGTGCTTTTAACTGCACTTCAGCAGACTCAACTTCTATAATTTCTGGTTGATTTTGTTGCTGCAAACCACTCTTAAACAGGGGAACAAGAGTAAATAACATTGAACCCCCAAACCCAATTGTCCCAATTAATGCAATGAGCTTTTGTTTGCGCTGAAGACTGCGTTGACGCGACTCCATATATTCTCGTTCTGAACTGGTCATACTTTCCTCTCTCGGGTTGCTACAACTGCCTACTTCCTTAAACTACCCAACTTGTTCTCAAAAGCGATCGCGCTGTCCGACAAATCACGCCTCGAACTCAACCCACTGCCTGAACTATCATAGATGATGTGCGATCGCCTTTTACTTATTTTACCGCGAAAATGGACGTTCAAAAATTTATTCAACAACTCCCGAACTTCTATGAAAACTGGGAACATGAGACGGTTCAGCCCAAATCCGATCAATTTCAACAGCGACTCAAACAAATAAACCCAGAAATTTCAGTTAATCTCATGCAGTTGCTTAACGTTGCTGTTGGTTGTCTAGAAGCCTCGGAAATGTATTGCGAAGTCGGAACTCAGGACGGTGTTTCATTGATTGCTGCATTATTCGGTCATCCTGAACAGATGGCTTATGCAGTTAGCGAAATATCCGATGATAACAGTTTAGAACAACTTGTAGAAAATGTACAGCATTTTAATTTAGAAGAACAGATTATTTTCTGTAATCAAGATTTTGAGTCGTTTTTATTGGAACTACGAGAAGTTGAAACCGATTCTCAAATTGGAGTTTACTATTATCAGGGTTTATCTGATTATCGTTCGGTTTTGATGAGTTTGCTTTTGGTTCGGCTTTTTTTAGCCAATCAAGCGATTATTTTGGTTAATTCTGCGGATAAAGGTACGGTACAACAAGCGATTTGGGATTTTATGGCAGCTTCTCCCCAATGCCAAATTTTGTTAGAACTTTCTGACTCAATTAACCTGAATCAAATCTTAGGAGGTGAAATTCAAGTTTTAACCTGGAATGCTGAACAAACGTTTAACTATTCTGTTTCTACCTTTCAGGATCAACAATCTCAAATCGTTATTCATTCGATTCAAAATTTACAACAGTTCAAGCCGGAAGTCAATATTAGCCAAATTTATAATCAAGCCATTCAATCTCACGAAAACAAACAATATGAAATTGCTGAAAAACACTATAAACAGTTTCTCCAATGGCAACCCAACAATGCTGAAGCATGGCATCAACTCAGTATCCTTTATTATCAAATCGAAAATTATGTAGAATCCGTTCAAGCGATTTTAAAATCTTTGGAAATAGATGCTTCTATTGCAGTTAGACATTATCATCTAGGATTGGGTTTAGAAAGACTAGAAAAATATTCAGAAGCAATTACCGCTTATCAAACCGCTATTGAACTTGATAATAGTTTAATCTACGCCTATCAAAATTTAGGCAATCTGATTAAACAGCAAGGTTCACTCACCGAAGCCGAAACGATTTATCGAAAAGCAAT
>Ga0207419_1002744_pt1 | contig 11195 bp, 9 predicted proteins | sample ElkSloMetagenome_4_FD_184723 | JGI IMG/M metagenome (GOLD analysis project Ga0207419, IMG submission 184723) | Hot spring microbial communities from Elkhorn Slough, Monterey Bay, USA - MD2A (version 2) | ecosystem: Environmental > Aquatic > Marine > Intertidal zone > Estuary: Microbial mat ... | reverse complement strand
GATTTCGGAATCGCCAAGGCGCTGCAGGCCGACGACGACGAGGCGGCGGCAACGCGGGTCGGGGAGGCGGTGGGCACACCCGAATACATGAGCCCCGAGCAGGCCAGCCTCGGCGAGCTGGACGTCGATACGCGCAGCGATGTCTACGCCCTGGGCCTGGTGCTTCACAACCTCCTGACCGGTCGCCTGCCGATCGAACCGGCTACCTTGACCAGCGCGTCCTTCGGCGAGCTCTGTCGCCGGGTTCGGAACGATCCGATCGAGACGCCGAGTCGTCTCCAGGCCGCGCCCGACCAACCGTTGAGCCGGCGGGCGCTTCGCGGGGATCTCGATCTGGTTCTGCTCAAGGCCCTGGCCAAGGATCGCGAGCAGCGCTACCCCTCGGCCCTGGCCCTGGCAGAGGACCTGCAGCGCTTTCTCGATTTCGAACCGGTGACCGCCGCGCCGCCCAGCCTGCGCTATCGCACGGGTAAATTCATTCGGCGCCATCGTCTGCCCGTGGCCCTCGCCGCTGCCGCGAGCGTCGGACTCGTGGCCGTGGCCGCCGTCGCCCTATGGCAGGCCGATATCGCGGCCGCCGAGCGCGATCGCGCGCAGATCGAAGCGCAGCGCTCGGCGGCGGTCGTGACCTTTCTCCAGGACATGCTGGCCTCGGCGGATCCGGCCCGGGCGCAGGGCCAGGAGCTCACCGTCGGCGAGCTGCTCGACCAGGCCCGCGATGCCCTGCCGGCCTCCAGCCTCGACCTGCAGGCGCGGGCCGCCGTTGAAGAGACTCTGGCAACGACCTACAACAGTCTGGGGCGACCCGAGGACGGACTGCCCCTGGCAAAGGAGGCCAGCGAACGGCTCCGCCGGGAGCTTGGCCAGGATCATCCGCTGACGCTGGCCGCACAACACGCCGAGGCCCGCTTCTACAACTATCTCGGACAGTTCGAACAGGCCGTCGACCTTCTCGAGCGCACGCTCGCCGGCCGCGAGCGCGTGCTGGGTGCCCACATGGACACGGCCAGCACCCTGCATAATCTGGCCTATGCCTGGGCCGAGCTCGGTGAGGTCGAACGCGCGCTGGAGATGGACCGCCGCCAGCTGGCCATTGTCGAGGAGCTCGCGGGGCCAGACAGCCAGGAGGCGCTCGTGACCTCGAGCAGCATCGCACAGGGCCTAACGCTCCTCGGACGCCACGCGGAGGCCGAACAGGAATTCGAGCGAATCCTGGCCGGCTACCGTCAGCATCTGGGTGATCTTCATCCCAACACGCTGAGCGTCATGCATAACCTTGCCTATCTCGCCCGCGTTCAGGGTGAACTGGCGCTCGCTGAGCAGCGCTATCTGGAGGTGCTTGCCCTGCGCCGTGATGTTCTTGGGTCGTCGCATCTCCAAACGCTCAACAGCGCGTCGAATCTTGGATCGCTTTATCTTCATCAGGAGCGATGGGTGGAAGCCGAGCCATTGATCACTGAAGCTTTGGAAGGCCGCATTTCTACCTTGGGCCCGAATCATCCCGATACGCTAGCATCGCGCGTCGACCTTCTGCACGCATCGGCCTACAATGCCGATGAGGCCGTCTGGCTTGCTGAAGCCAGTGAACTGATCGCCCTGACCCGCTCGCAGCTTGGCCGCGACGATCAATTGGCACAGCAGGCCATTCAAATTCGGGCCGAGTTTATGGAGCAGAGTCGTGAATGAATCTCCGATTACCCAGCTGCTGAGTGCGGCAGCCGATGGTCAAACCGGGGCCCAGGATCGTCTGATCACAGCGGTGGTCCAACGTCTCGAAGCCATCGCCGGGCGCGAGATGGCGGCGGGCAACAGGGGGCGACTCGATGGCCTGACCATGGAGCCACGGATGCTGGCCCACGACGCGCTGATGAAGATCCTCGATCGCCCGCTGGATTTCGAGAATCGGAGACATTTCTTCGCCTATGCCAGCAAAGTCATGTCGCGTTGCCTCATTGATTATCAGCGTCGACGCGCCGCTCAGAAGCGAGGCGGTGATCAGCTGCGGGTCACGCTTAGTGACGTCAGCGCGGATTCAAGCTTTGATCTGGCTGACGTTCCCGAAGCGCTGGAGGCGCTCAAAGGACTGGACGAGCGCAAGGCTGAGCTGGTCGAACTGCGCGTGTTCTGGGGCGCCAGCATGGAAGAAATCGCCGAAATTCTCGATATTTCTTTGTCCACAGCTGAGCGCGACTGGCGCTTCGCCAGGCAGTGGCTTGCGGCTCGCCTGATCAGCGACGACGCCTAATCAGGCGCTCGAAAAAGCTCTTCAGCCGGGCCATCTCCGGCAACTTTCATCGTAATTTCAAGTTAATTTCAAATTAGGTCGTGTCCGACGCCCTAGGCTTTGGGTAGGGTTTCGCCACCGAGTCTACGCAAGGGGGAAAGGGATGAATCAATCATCATCCTTCCCGATTGGTGGCTTCTGGACGGAACTAGAGCGAGGTGCTGCAAGACTCTGAAGATGATCTTGTCACCTTCTGAGTAAAACGACCAAATACTAAGAGTAAAAACAAATGATTGATTGCCGATATTTCGCTTTTGGCCTTGCCCTGATTCTGACTCCGTGTTCAATGACGCTTGCAGATGCTCGTGCAGATCCGAGGCTATCAAATAGCCTTGGCGCCTCTGACTTAGATGAAATCCGGGCTCAAGTTCAGATCAATCGTGGTTCAGAAGATTTGCCGCCGGTGCAGCAGGCCTATCTCAAGGCCTCGAATACGGATGAAGGCGACCGCTTCGCCTGGGATGGTGCTGTCGCGGTCGATGGCGATACGGTGGTCATCGGCGCACACTATGAAGGCAGCGATTCGACCGGCATTAACGGCGACGAAGCTAACAATGATGCGGATCGCTCTGGTGCGGTCTATGTTTTTGTACGCAGCGGTGGTAGCTGGAGTCAGCAGGCCTATCTGAAAGCCTCGAATACGAACGCTCTGGATCAATTCGGCAGATCGGTCGCTATCGATGGCGATACGATTGTAGTGGGAGCTAAATTTGAGTCCAGCAATGCTACCGGGGTGAATGGTGATCAAGACAACAATATTGCGAGCGCTTCGGGCGCTGCCTATGTTTTTGTACGCAGCGGTGGTAGCTGGAGTCAGCAGGCCTATCTAAAAGCGTCGAATACGGGCTTCGTCGACCAGTTTGGAATTTCGGTCGCCATTGATGGGGACACGGTAGCGATTGGCGCGCCCTCTGAAGACAGCAACGCGAAGGGAGTCAATGGGGATCAATCGAATAACCTGGCCAGTGACTCCGGCGCGGTGTACGTCTTCGTGCGCAACGGCGGTAGCTGGAGCCAACAGGCATATATCAAGGCATCCAATACCGATGCGGCCGACGAATTTGGCAGTGTGGTGGCCTTATCCGGTGACACGCTTTCGGTCAGCGCAAGATTCGAAGACAGTAAGACCACCAGCGTCAATGGGAACGACAACGACAATGATGCCGAAGACGCCGGTGCGGTCTATGTCTTTTTCCGCAGCGAAGACAACTGGAGTCAACAAGCCTATCTCAAAGCATCGAATGCCGAAGCCGGCGACATTTTTGGGCATTCTATCGCTATCGATGAGGACACAATCGTTGTTGGTGCTCACCTTGAAGACAGCAATGCTATGGGCGTCAGTGGCGACGAATCGAACAATGATGCCGAGTTTGCTGGCGCGGCCTATGTGTTTACGCGCAGCGGTGGCGACTGGAGTCAGCAGGCCTATTTGAAAGCGTCGAACAACGAAGAAGACGATCGCTTCGGGACGGCAGCCGCGGTCTATGGCGATACGCTAGTCATCAGCTCATTTGAGGGTAGCAACGCGACGGGCGTCAACGGCAATCAGACCATCAACTTCGCCAGCAGATCTGGCGCCGCCTATATTTTCACTCGCAGCGCTAACAGCTGGACCCAACAAGCTTATCTGAAGGCCTCGAATACCGAAGTGCAGGATCAATTCGGTGCTTCGATGGCGCTTGCTCAGGATACGGTCGTGATTGGCGCGCGCTTTGAAGACAGTAATGCCACGGGCGTCAATGGAGATCAGGCCAACAATGAGGCAGACGGGGCCGGTTCGGCTTATGTATTTGATCTGGCACCTATCGCCGATACGGTGTTCGTGGATCGTTTTCGAAGTACGCCTTGATTAAGAGATTCCTTGGTGCCGGTGAATCACCTCGATTGATCAAAGCTGTCCGCAAATCGGGCGGTGCCCTTGGTAAGAGGCGACTCAGGCAATGGCCTCTGCAAATGCCAAGGTGCTGTCTTCCAGCGCTTTCAGGTCGTACCCGCCTTCAAGACTGGCGGCCAGTCGACCATGGGCGTGTTGTTCTGCCAGTTTTTTGAGCTCATGCCCGATCCAGTAGAAATCTTCGTCTTTCAGCTGGAGCTGGGCGAGCGGATCGCGCCAGTGCGCGTCGAACCCGGCCGACACCAGAATGATCTGTGGCTTGAAGCTATCGATTGTTGGAAGAAGATGCTCGGACCAGTGCTCTCGGAATTCATTGCTACCTGACTGCGGCGTCAGACTGCAGTTGGTGATGTTTTCGGCACTTGGGTCTTGATCACGACCCGTACCAGGATACAGCGGTGACTGGTGGCTGGAGACAAACTGGATGCCGGGCTGATCCGCCAGGATGGCCTCGGTTCCGTTGCCATGGTGGACGTCGAAATCGCACACCGCGATTCGAGTCAGACCCAGCGCGTCGCGGGCGTGCAGGGCTGCGATGGCGAGGCTTGAATAGTAGCAAAATCCCATCGCTCGACTCGCCTCAGCGTGGTGTCCTGGTGGACGAACTACGGCAAAGGCACTGGTCGAATAGTCTGCTTTCATCACGGTGTCCACGGCTTGGCAAGCCGCGCCCGCGGCCAGTGCTGCGGCACGCAGCGTGCCGGGGCCCAAGTAGGTGTCCTGATCCAGCGCGTGCAGATGGCCGACTTCGTTCAACGTCTCTAAACGATCCAGATAGGCCTCACCGTGGGCACGCCGGAGCTGATCCCGATGGATCGGATTAGCATCGAGCATTCGAAAGTCGCCCAATTGTTCGATTCCCCGCAGCGCGGCCTCTAGGCGGGCTGGGCGTTCGGGGTGATCCTCGGGCATAGCATGCCCGAAGCAATCCTTGTGGCTGAAAATGGTCAGGCTCATGAATTAAAGAATTTTCTTCTAGCGCGGTTCTAAGTGAGGTTGCGAAAGGTCAGCGTGGCCTTAGCGCTCTCGCTTGTGATCCCAAAGGACCTCTCCCGCACCAGAGGCGCGAGCCACGGTGCGGGCGATCACGAACAGTAGATCGGACAGGCGATTGAGATAGCGGATAACGGGCTCATTGACCGGTTCCTGGCGGGCCAGCGTGATCACGCGTCGTTCGGCGCGCCGGCAGGCGGTTCGGGCCAGATGGGCAGTGGCCGCCGCCGCGCTTCCACCGGGAAGGATGAAATCCTTGAGTGGTGGCAATTGCTCGTTGAGACGATCCAGTTCGGTCTCGAGTCGATCAATATGCTTGTCAGCGATCAGCTCCATGTTCGGCATGCATAGTTCGCCGCCTAGGTCGAAGAGATCGTGCTGCACGTCCAGCAGCACGGCCTCCAGATCCGAGTTGTCCAGGTGGGCGATCAAAAGTCCCACGGTGCTGTTGAGCTCGTCGGCCGTGCCGTAGGCTTCTACTCGAAGTGAATCCTTCTGGGTTCGCGAGCCGTCGCCGAGACCGGTCGTACCGTCATCGCCGGTGCGCGTGTAAATTTTAGAGAGTCGGTTGCCCATGTCTTTGTTATTTGTTTAGTTGGTTGGTTTAGTTAGCGGCTTGATCCGCTTTCAGGGTAACGATCGCGGGCGGCAGCTCAAAGTGCTCATCGGCCGGCGCCCCTAATGCGATGGAGTCGATGATGAGCTGTTGCTGCTGACCCATAGTAGTGACTTCCGTCATGGCTGGAAGGATCATTTCGACGCCGTCGCTCTCGAAGGTCCTGTAGTCACTAAAAACAGTGGTGGTTTCCATAACGCCCATCGGCGACTCAACCTGGCTTTCCGAGGCAAGAAGCAGGCCGCTGTCAGTCGAGTAACAGTCGCTGGATTCACGTCCGGATTCCCAAACCACGTCCACTTTGTAGCACGTTCTGCCATCGTATTCGGCGGTGCCCACGGTTTGCATGGAGTCGACGAATTCCTCGGCTCGCATCAGGGCGCCGGGCTCGTTCGCCTCGATCTGCATCTCCAGCTCGGCACCGGTGATCAGTCGCGGCCCCATGAAAGGATCCACCGACCAGGCCTCACCGTCCTTATAGCCAGACTGGATGGTTCCGATTCCGGGCAGTTCGATTTCGATGGCGCGCTCGGTCGGCATGCGCGAAAACAGCGTCATCTGACCCTCCATGCCAGCGGCGGGCATGACGAACCGGCCCTTGGTGGTCGATTCCATCTGATGCTCCAGGGCGTCCTGACCGCCACTGGCCGCGATGTGTTTTTCGACCAGGCTGCGGGCTCCAGGCAGATCGCTGTCGGCGTAGATTGGAGCAGATAGCGCCAGGGTAGACAGGGTCAGAACCAGAGTGAGGCGATGAGATCTCATGAAATGTTCTCCGGGGGAATTAGGGTGAATTTTCGGTCTGGCTGTGCTCTATTGAGGAGCGCCATCCTGACGGTGTGTGCGAAGCCATGCAAGCGCTGCGTCCATAGCGGCGTCAACGCCCTGGACCAGGTCGCTGCGGCGCGGCGCGATGATTTCATCGGGTGTCACGCCGATGCCTTCGATACGTCGGCCCTGTCCATCAATGTAGTCGGCGAAGGCATACATCAGTCGGTCACCGTTGGGCAGTGGCCGCATCTGAGCGGGCAGCGCCATGCCGGGGGAGCGTGCACCGAAGACCCGCGCGCGTCCGACGGACTGCAGGCCGGCGGCAAACATTTCGCTAGTGCTAGCCGACAGCGAGTCGATCAGGATGGCGATCGGCCCGGTGAAAGGGGTCAGTCGGGATCCATCGCTGGCCACGCGCCGCGGAAAGGCGCGAAAGTCAATGCGCCCGTCTTCGCGCATTAGCTGGCCCAGCAGGACAGGCTCATCGACCAGGTGAGACGCCAGCGGCACCATGGTGGTCAGGACCCCACCCAGATTGCCGCGCAGATCGATGACCAGGCCCCGGCATGCAAACAGGATGTCGCGGTCGAGCAAAAAGCGCTCCAACAGCTGTGGAACCCAGGTCGTGAAGCTGATTGCCGCGTCACAACGGTCGCGTTGCCAAAAGATGTCCGTACGGTAAGAAAATGGCAGGCTCGGGAGGTTTCCGAGCTTGATCAGATCGACCTCGCTGGTTTCCGTGCGGACCGTGACGACGTGCGAGTTACCCTCGGCATCCTGCAGCGTCAGCGACAGCTCTTCGCCGGTATCGGGAAGGGCGATGCGGCTATTTGCCGAGGCTTCTAGAATGAGTTCAGAGCGTTCGCGCGCTGCGGGATCTTTGATCTCCAGAGCCTCGCGAATACGTTCATCAAGGGCTTCGTCGCCTATGGCAGTAAGTTCCCAGCCCGGTTTTAGTAGATCAGCATTTGCCTCGCCAACGCGGTCGATAACCAGGCTGCCGTCGATCAGGCGCACGCCGAGTCCCGTGGAGCGGTTGCGCGAGCGGCCCGGCATTTGTGTCTCGTCATCTGCCATCGTTATCCGAGAAGAACTCGGAATGCCGACCGGCGGCAGCACCAGAAAATGCGACTCCCCTATGCCGTCGAGCATCCGGTTCAAAATCTCACGCAGTTCAGTCGGGCTGGCATCGGCAGCTTGCGGTCGATATCTTTGTCTGGACTCGAGCCAGTCGGGTTCGATTCGGTCATAATCGTAGTAATCGTCCCGGACATGCATCCAGACGGCATCGAAGGTCTCGAGCTGATGGCTGTCCTCGACCTGCAGCTGGCTGCCCGATCCGTCGGAACGGCCATCGTCACCGCGGGCCGCGCTGAGCGGGATCAGGGTTGCGGTCAGAATCATGGCCAGGCCGACGAGCAAGCGCTGAAGCAGCGATCGACCGCTCAGGGAGACGGCCCAAATGATGTGATCTCGAGCAGGATCATGGGTGACGCTTCGCTTGATCGGCGTGACTTCGAATTCAGAGCTGTGTCTGCCAATCTGATACATCAGCGCTAGTGTATCTAAATCGCGTGCTCGGCCCGCAACAGGGTCTGACCCATCCAGTGGGATCAGGCATAATCAACGCGCTGTTCCGCGATAAATCCAATCAGAATCAGGGAGATCGACCATGCAAGCTATTCAAATGTCCCTTGCCATGCTCATAGTGGCCTTCAGTGCGTCGGCGCTGGCGCAGAACCAGGGCCGGGTGCTGGTCAACGAGCCCGCCATACTTTCCCAATTTGATCGGATTGAGCCGGAAAACCGCATGGTCGCCGATCGGCTGGAAAACCTGCTGCCCGGCCTGATGGAAGAGACCGGCATCGAGCTGTGGCTGATCATCAATCGCGAATACGCGGAAGATCCGGTCTACTTCACCCTGGTGCCGCAACCCTCCTTCGCCGCGCGTCGCACCACCATGCTGCTTTTCCATCGTCAGGCCGACGGCACCGTCGACCGCCTCAGCGTCAATCGCTACCCGCTCGGCGAGCCCTATCAAGTCGGCTGGTCCGGCGGCAATCTTGACGAACAGTGGGCGGCCCTCGGTGACATTTTGGCCGAACGCGACCCCGAGACCATCGGGGTCAATATGTCGTCAACCTGGCCCGAGGCCGACGGCCTGACCCATGGTCTGCATCAGAAACTTGTTGCCGTCTTGCCGGAGGGCTTTGAGGAACGCGTCGTTTCAGCAGAGGAATTGGCCGTGCGCTGGATGGAAACCCGATCCGAGCCGGAACAGGCCGTTTATCCGCACGTGGTCTCGATTGCCCGTCGGGCGATTGCCGAGGGCTTTTCTAATCGCACGATCACGCCGGGCGTGACCACCACCGATGACGTCGCCTGGGCGCTGCGTGACTATTTCGAGTCGCGGGGCTTGAGGATCTGGTTTATGCCCTATGTCAATATTCAGCGTCCGGGCGTCGAATGCGAGGCTGATACCCCCTTCTGCGGGATTTCTGGCGTGATCCAACCGGGCGATGTCTTGCACACTGATGTCGGTATCTGCTACCTGAAGCTCTGCACCGATACGCAGGAGATGGCTTACGTCATGCGCGCCGGTGAATACGAGGTGCCCGAGTTTCTTCAGGACGCGCTGGCCGAGGGCAATCGCTGGCAGGACCTGCTGACCGCTGAGTTCGTGACGGGCCGCACCGGCAACGAAATCCTGGCCTCCGCTCAGGACGCGATGAGCGGAGAACCCTGGTCGTTCAACGTCTACACCCACCCGATCGGCTTCGTCGGCCACGGCCCCGGGCCGACGATCGGCATGTGGGATGTCCCCGGTGCGATCCCCAACACCGGCGACTGGCCGCTGCACCCGAACACCGCCTACGCCATCGAAGGCAACATCGCAGTCCCGACCGAGGAGTGGGACGGGCAGCACGTCCAGATCAAACTCGAGCAGAGCGCGATCTACACCGGGGAAGAGGTGATCTACCTGGCCGGCCGCCAAACCGAGTGGCATGTGGTTCGGTAAAACCAAGGCTCAAGGCGAAGGGTGAAAGGGTGAAAGGGTGAAAGGGTGAAAGGGTGAAAGGGTGCATCACCATGCGGAAACCGGAAACCTGAAATTCCACCCCTGCCGTTAGTCCCATTTACTGCGAGTTCTCGTCCGTGGCAAATTATCGTTATCGACCTTCAATCGGAGTATGTGATGGGCCAGACACGTCGAGATCTGTTGAAGCTGAGCGGCCTGGGGCTGGGGGCAGTAGCTCTGTCCGGCCTCGGGGCCCGGGTGATGGCCCAGGGGCAGGTCGGTCAAGTCGATCGGCCGCTGAACATCCTGATCCTTGGAGGCACCGGGTTTACCGGGCCTTTCCAGGTGCGTTACGCGCTGGCTCGCGGGCATCGGGTGACGATCTTCAACCGCGGCAATCGATCCCTGGACTGGCCTGGCCCGGTCGACGAGCTGGTCGGCGACCGCAACGACGGCAATCTCGATGCGCTGAAGGACCGCCAGTGGGATGTCTGCATCGACAATCCGACCACGCTGCCCTTTTGGGTCCGCGATGCGGGTGAGGTCCTTCAGGGCAACGTTGGCCACTACGTATTTACATCGACGCTGTCGGTCTATGCCTCCAATGCGGAGCTCGGCGCCGACGAATCGGCGGCAACGCTCGAATACAGTGGCGAAGATGCGATGGCCGAGACCATGGAGTCCTTGCGCGCCAACATGGGTCTTTACGGACCGCTCAAGGCCGAGTCCGAGCGCGAGGTCGCGCGCTGGTTTCCGGACCAGCACACGATCATTCGTCCGACCCTGATCGTCGGCCCGGGCGATCGTACCGATCGGTTCACCTACTGGCCGCTGCGGATGGCGCGCGGCGGACAGGTGCTGGCGCCTGGCGACGGCAGCGATCCGGTTCAGATCATTGATGCGCGCGACCTGGCCGAGTTCACAATTCGACAGGCAGAAGCGCAGACCGGCGGCGCCTTCAACGCGGCCGGACCCGATTACGAATTCAGCTTCGAAGCGATGCTCTACGGCATCCGCGCCGTGACCGGCGAGGCTGCAGAACTCAACTGGGCCCCGTCTGAGTTCCTGGAAGAGCAGGGCATCAACCCCTGGTCGGACATGCCAGTCTGGATTCCCAGCGAAGGCGATTACGCCGGCTTCAGCAGCCGCTCAAATGCCAAGGCCATTGCGGCGGGCATGACCTTCCGCCCGTTTGCCGACACCGTTTCAGCCACGCTGGAATGGTTCCGCGAGCAGCCCGATGAGCGTCAGGCGGAGATCCGGTCGGGCGTCAGCGCCGAGCGCGAGGCCGAAGCCCTGGCCGCCCTTCGAGCCTGGTCATGAAGACACTGGCGCTCTTGATCGGCTGGTGCATTCTGTTCGTCCTGGCCTGGCCTCTGGCCCTGCTGGTGCTGATCGTCTGGCCCCTGGTCTGGCTGATCAGCCTGCCGTTCCGCCTGCTCGGGATCGCTTTCGAGGGCGTGTTCGCCTTCCTCCGCGGGCTGATTTTTCTGCCCGCTCGGCTGTTGGGTCAGCGCCCCGGGATGGGTTGATACAGGACAGCCTGCCGCTCGCAGTCGCCACTCTCGAGCGCAGCGTCGATGATGCGCTCAAGCAGCGCCGCGTTATGTTCATTCTC
>Ga0207419_1002743_pt1 | contig 11198 bp, 13 predicted proteins | sample ElkSloMetagenome_4_FD_184723 | JGI IMG/M metagenome (GOLD analysis project Ga0207419, IMG submission 184723) | Hot spring microbial communities from Elkhorn Slough, Monterey Bay, USA - MD2A (version 2) | ecosystem: Environmental > Aquatic > Marine > Intertidal zone > Estuary: Microbial mat ... | reverse complement strand
GTGCCATGCCACTACACCCCACACCCCACACCCCACACCCCACATCACGGCAATGGTGGATTATTGGCACGATACCAGGCATCAAGTGCTAGTTGATGCACCTCCCGCCAGGATAAATTATAGTCTCGTGCGATCGCGGCACAGTCTTCATATTCCGGTTGGACATTGGCGATGGCATTTTGAACTCCTGAGGCGCGACTGGCAACTTTTACCCGCACCACCCCATACGTCGTCTCGACTCCCTGAATTGCCCGTTGCAAAATCGTGCGTTGCTGGGTAAAGTGGCGAATACCCAGGGTTGTGGTTTCCCTAAATAAAATATCTTCACAAACGGTTAATTTTTCCGGTGGGCAAATCACTGTGAGTAATATCCCAGGACGAGATTTTTTCATGCCAATCGCTTGGGTAAATACATCCAACGCCCCAGCATTAAATAACACCTCAAAGACATACCCAATCACTTGGGGATTTAAGTCATCAATTTGGGTTTCTATCACACAAACCGTTTCTTGGCAAGGGTCATCATTGATGAGATTAGCTGTATCTCGTCCCTGAAGCTGAATCCCAAACTCGGAGGCTTCTCCAATCCAGAGTCGCAGGATATTGGGAATCGCTAATTCAATGCTTCCCGCGCCATGACCAATTTTGTGCAGAATCATCGCCGGAGGAGGTCCAAATTGAGTGGCAAGGGTAACCGCAATGGCTGCACCCGTGGGTGTGACTAATTCGCGATCGATACCGTTACTATAAATAGGGACTTGCCGAGATTCCCACAATTTTAAAACAGCAGGAACAGGAACAGGCAATCGACCATGAGCAGCTTGTACTGTACCACCTCCTGTGGGTAAGGGAGAACAGTAGAGTCGGTCAATGCTCAACCAATCCAACCCCAAACAAGTGCCGACAATATCCACCAAGGCATCTGTCGCGCCTACTTCATGGAAATGCACGGTTTCGGGTGCCATCCCGTGAACAGCCCCTTCTGCTTCCGCCAAGTTGCGAAAGATTGCCAAACTCCAATCGACGACTTGTGAAGGTAATCCGGCGGTTGTAATTAGGTGTTCAATATCTGCCAGGTGTCGGCTATGCTCATGGTCTGACGGTTCAGCGTGATCATGGTGATGGGCTTGAGTGAGCAAATTCACATGGACTTTAGTGGCTAATTGACCTTGGCGGTGGACTGATTCTGACTTTAACCAATACTCATGGTCAATTCCCAACCCTTTTAACTTTTCACTTAAATACTCTAACGGCACTCCTGCTGCCACGAGTGCCCCTAAGCACATATCACCAGCAATTCCACTCTGACAGTCAAGGTAGGCGAGCTTTGGCATTATGTTTTGAATCCTGAAGGGTCTACGTCTATTCTAGGGAACGGGGAATGGGGAGCTGGGGGAGATGAGGGAGATGGGGGAGATGGGGGAGCTGGGGAAGCTGGGGAAGCAATGTAGAGACGTGCCATGGCGCGTCTGGGAGCTGGGGGAGATAGGGAAGGAAAGGACGAATGACGAATGACGAATGACAAATGACAAATGACCAATAACGATTAAAAATGCTTTAAGTATTGTTACTTTGGCATGGTATGATTGCCTATGGCTAGATGCGATCCAGCCAAATTTAGATGGACTAGCGTTTGCTGCTGCCTGTGAACTTGTCAGACAACTCTGTACAACCTAAGCCCACACCGGAGGAAAGTCCGCCAGGGAGTTCTCAGACTTCCCCTGAAAGTTCCTCAATGCAAGAGTACTACCAACTTAAACAAACGTTGTTGGCGGTGACTCTAGTAATGACAGGGGTGATTTTTGTCTCTGTCTGGATTTTCTACTCACTCAACATCGCCTTGAATTATTTGATCGGGGCGTGCGTTGGTGTGGTTTACTTGAGAATGTTGGCGAAAGACGTTGAGCGGTTAGGTGTCCAAAAGAGGCGTCCGAGTTCGACTCGGTTGGCTTTATTGATTGGGCTATTAGTCGTTGCCAGTCAATGGCAGAGTTTACGCATTCTGCCCATATTTTTAGGATTTCTGACGTATAAAGCTGCGCTCATTGCTTATATACTGCAAAGCACCTTGTTGCCTACGTCGAAGTAAGTTCCCGTTATCAGGACAGCAAACGCTTCCGAAAAGTAGGGTGGGCTACACCCGAACTCAACGCCTGTGGACAAAGGAGTAAACTCCCTTGGATGAAGCAGGAAACAGACTTAGCAATTGTTCGATGGACAATTGTTAATCCGTTCTGTGTAGTCGTTTCAACCAAAGGATAGAAGATAGCTGGGGAAATCTCCGGATGGAAATCATAGATGGTTTGGCGTTCTATAATGCTTTCCCCCTTGCTGAATTAGAAGTTGGTCAGCATCTGTACTGGCATATTGGTAATTTGAAGGTTCATGGTCAGGTGTTTATTACCTCCTGGGTCGTGATTGCCATTCTTGTCATTGCCTCGATTGCTGCTACCCGAAACGTTCAGCGCATTCCTAGTGGGCTCCAAAATTTTATGGAGTATGCCCTGGAATTTTTGCGGGATTTAGCCAAAAATCAGATCGGGGAAAAAGAGTATCGTCCCTGGGTGCCCTTTGTGGGGACGTTATTTTTGTTCATTTTTGTGGCAAATTGGTCTGGGGCACTTGTTCCCTGGAAGCTGATTGAGCTGCCCGAAGGTGAATTAGCGGCACCAACCAGTGATATTAATACTACAGTGGCGTTTGCGCTGCTGACCTCCTTAGCGTATTTTTACGCGGGTCTGAGCAAGAAGGGCTTGGGGTATTTTGCTGGTTATGCCCAACCAACTCCCATCCTGCTGCCGTTTAAGGTTCTGGAAGATTTTACCAAACCTCTCTCCCTCAGTTTCCGTCTGTTTGGCAACATTTTGGCAGATGAACTGGTGGTGGCAGTATTGGTGCTGTTGGTTCCGCTGTTCGTACCTCTCCCGGTGATGGCATTGGGTTTATTTACCAGTGCGATTCAGGCGCTGATCTTTGCTACCCTAGCAGCGGCTTATATCGGGGAGGCGATGGAAGATCATCATTAGCGATTTAAGGCTAGTGATCAAGATTTGCTACTTCCGTCTCGTGAACAATCCAAGAATTCGGCTGTGTCTAGCGAATTAGTTTAGGGTAAGCGTTTCACGCACGTTTGTTTGTTATTTAGTCAAAAATCAAAAGCGAGGAAAAATATCATGGACCCATTAATTTCTGCTGCATCTGTTATTGCTGCTGCTTTAGCTGTTGGTTTAGCGGCAATTGGTCCGGGAATTGGTCAAGGAAATGCGGCGGGACAAGCTGTAGAAGGGATTGCCCGTCAGCCTGAAGCTGAAGGTAAAATTCGGGGGACTTTACTCCTGAGTTTGGCATTCATGGAAGCGCTGACAATTTACGGTCTGGTGGTTGCTCTCGTCTTATTATTCGCTAACCCCTTCTCGTAACGCTTTATGCCACAAGAGCATTCAGACCCTAATGACTGTGGTCTGGATGCTGTTGACATGGAGATCTCACACCTATAGAAGATAGAAGATTGCTATCCCATCCCAACTGAAAAGCTAACGATTTTGTGCGCTGTGGGATTACCAAAACATCATGATACATTGGACAATTTTACTAGCTGTTGAAACAGCAGAAGAGGCAGCCACAGAAGGAGGGTTATTTGATTTTGATGCCACCCTACCTCTGATGGCATTGCAATTTTTAATTTTGGTGGCGATATTGAATGCGGTGTTTTATAAGCCACTCAGTAAAGCCATTGATGGACGGGATGACTACATCCGCCAGAACCGACTAGAAGCACAGGAAAGGTTAAAAAAAGCTCAGAATCTGGCAAAACAGTATGAGCAAGAACTAGCGAACACTCGTCGCAAGTCACAAGAGACTATTGCCGCTGCTCAAGCTGACGCTCAGAAAATAGCGGCTGAAAAAATGGCTCAAGCTCAAGCGGAAGCCCAGGCACAACGAGAGCAAGCCCAAAAAGAAATTGACCAACAAAAAGCTGAAGCGATGACATCCTTAGAACAAGAAGTGGATTCGCTTTCGCGTCAGATTCTGGAAAAACTTGTCGGACCAGAGTTGGTTAAGTAATGTCGGCTTTATCAGGGTAGCGAAGCAGGGGGAAAGCGAGAGGTTAACCCCTAGTCTTTTGTCGGTGGTGTGATCAAAAATAACGCCGGACAAAAATTCTAGCCCGTTTAAACGTTACCCAGCGTTAGCGGTAAAGCCGCATAGCAGTTCTCAATTCAAGCAGGTGTATATGGCTATTATGGGTAGTTTTTCAATGTTAGCTACCGCCGAAGGAGGCTTTGGTCTCAACCTCGATATTTTAGAAACCAATGTAATTAATTTGGTGATTATTATCGGGGTACTGATTTACTTTGGGCGATCATTTTTAGGGAATACCCTATCGGAGCGACGTTCCAGTATTGAAGAATCCATTGGCGATGCCGAAAAGCAGCAGAAAGATGCTGCCGCCGCCTTAGCGGATGCCCAGCAAAAGCTGGCACAAGCGCAAGGGGAAGCCGAAAAGATTCGGGCAAAAGCAGAAGAAAATGCCAACGCCGCTAGAGAATCAATTTTGGCTGCATCGGCTAAAGATGTGGAACGGATGAAAGCGTCAGCCGTTCAGGATTTAAACTCAGAACGGGAACGTGCGATCGCACAACTTCGCCAGCAAGTGGTCGCCCTAGCGATGGAGCGTGTCGAGTCCCAACTTAAAAGTCAGTTAGACGAATCGGCACAGCATACCTTAGTTGACCGCAGCATCGAGCGAGTAGGAGCCAGATAATCATGAAAGGAAGTTCATTTAGTGCTGAGGTGGTTGAGCCTTATGCAGAGGCTTTGATGTCTGTGGCTCAAGAACATAACCTCGTGGATAAATTCGGTGAAGATGTTGCCGCGTTGCTCGATACTTTGAAAGAATCAGAGGAATTGCAGCAATTTTTAGGGAATCCGATTGTCAAAGCCGAGGACAAAAAAGCTGTCTTACAACAAATCGGCGGTGAGCAACTTCACCCCTATCTGGTGAATTTTTTAAAGATTCTTGTAGATCGGCGGCGTATTCTGTTTCTGGCAGACGTATGTAAGCAGTATCAGGCACTTTTGCGAGAGTTAAAACAAGCAGTTTTAGCTGAAGTCGTCTCCGCTGTTGAACTCAATGACGACCAAAAGCAGGCGGTGCGTCAAAAAGTTCTCACCATGACCAATGCTCAAGATGTAGAACTAGAAACCCAAGTTGACGCCGATTTACTCGGTGGTGTGATTATTAAAGTGGGGTCTCAAGTGGTTGATGCTAGTCTGCGCGGACAACTGCGTCGTATTGGTGTGAGCTTGAGTCGCTCGACTTAATGGTCATCGTTCATGGTTCATGGTTCATGGTTCATCGTTGATGGTTTCTGAACATGACGTAGCTTGCTTCTGGCGCAAGCGAGTAGGACGAATGACAAAAGACAAAGGACAAAAAATTAGAGGGATTAGTTGAATGGTAAGCATTAGACCCGACGAAATTAGCAGCATTATTCGTCAGCAAATCGAACAATACGACCAAGAGGTCAAAGTCTCTAACGTGGGTACCGTCCTGCAAGTCGGTGACGGCATTGCCCGGGTCTATGGTTTAGACCAGTGCATGGCTGGGGAACTGGTCGAGTTTGAAGATGGTACAGTTGGGATTGCCCTGAACTTGGAAGAAGATAATGTCGGTGCCGTACTTATGGGTGAAGGGCGCGACATCCAGGAAGGGAGTTCTGTAACCGCAACCGGGAAAATCGCTCAGGTTCCCGTGGGTGAAGCACTAATTGGTCGTGTCGTCGATGCCTTAGCACGACCGATTGATGGCAAGGGAGAGATTCAAAGCGGAGAATCTCGTCTAATTGAATCCTCGGCACCGGGTATTATTGCACGGCGTTCCGTGTATGAACCCCTGCAAACAGGGATTACCGCCATTGACGCCATGATTCCCATTGGACGGGGACAACGGGAGTTAATTATTGGCGATCGCCAAACCGGAAAAACCGCGATCGCGATCGATACGATTCTCAACCAGAAAGAAGAAGACGTTATCTGTGTGTACGTCGCCGTGGGTCAAAAGTCATCCACCGTGGCTCAGGTTGTCGATGCCCTGGAAGAGAGAGGGGCATTAGATTACACCGTTGTCGTTGCCGCTAACGCCAGTGACCCCGCCACCCTGCAATATCTGGCACCCTATACCGGAGCCTCTATTGCCGAATACTTTATGTATAAGGGCAAAGCGACGCTGGTTATCTACGATGACCTATCCAAGCAAGCCCAAGCCTATCGCCAGATGTCCCTGCTGCTGCGTCGTCCACCGGGTCGGGAAGCCTATCCTGGGGATGTATTCTATCTCCACTCCCGCTTGTTAGAACGGGCAGCTAAGTTGAATGACGACTTAGGTGGGGGCAGTATGACCGCGCTGCCAATTATTGAAACCCAAGCCGGTGACGTATCCGCCTATATTCCCACCAACGTGATTTCGATCACTGACGGTCAGATATTCTTGTCGGCTGACTTATTTAACTCCGGTCTACGTCCGGCGATTAACCCTGGTATTTCTGTATCACGAGTGGGTTCTGCCGCCCAAACCAAAGCCATTAAAAAGGTAGCTGGTAAACTCAAACTGGATTTGGCACAGTTTGATGACCTGCAAGCCTTCGCTCAGTTTGCCTCAGACTTAGACAAAACCACCCAAGACCAATTATCACGGGGCGCACGGTTACGGGAACTGCTCAAGCAAGCCCAATACTCACCCTTAGCCGTGTATGAGCAAGTCGCGATCGTTTACGCAGGTCTCAATGGCTACTTAGATGACATTGACGTGGAGAAAGTTAGCACGTTTGCGAATGGACTGCGGGATTACTTGAAGACCAGCAAGCCCCAGTTTGGTGAAATTATCAAGGATAAGAAAGTTATCACCGAAGACGCCGAAAAAGTCCTGAAGGAAGCCATAGCTGAGTACAAGCAGACTTTCTTAGTCTCTGCGTAATGCGTTCATCGTTCATGGTTCATCGGTAATACGCCATGAACCATGGACAATCAACAGTTAACAATAAACAAACTATGCCTAATTTAAAAGCGATTCGCGATCGCATAAAATCCGTCAAAAATACTCAGAAAATTACCGAAGCGATGCGTCTGGTGGCAGCGGCGAAAGTGCGTCGCGCCCAAGAACAGGTGACATCCACTCGTCCCTTTGCCGATCGCTTGGCGCAAGTCCTCTACGGGTTGCAGAATCGTCTCCGGTTTGAAGAAGCTGATTTGCCTTTGCTCAAACAACGGGACGTCAAGTCTGTTGGCTTACTCGTCGTGTCCGGCGATCGCGGTTTGTGTGGTGGTTACAATAACAACGTGATCCGCCGTGCCGAAAACCGCGCTAAGGAACTCCAGAAAGAAGGCATTGACTATAAATATGTCTTAATCGGGCGCAAAGCTATCCAATACTTTGAGCGCCGGGATCAGCCAATTGACGCCAAATACACAGGCTTAGAACAAATCCCCACCTCCACCGAAGCCTCAATGATTGCCGATGAATTGCTGTCATTGTTCCTATCGGATACCGTGGATCGGGTTGAACTGGTTTATACCAAGTTTGTCTCCTTAATTAGTTCTCGCCCCGTGGTACAAACCTTGTTGCCTTTAACCGCTCAAGGATTAGAGGCACAAGATGATGAAATCTTCCGCCTCACCACTCGCGGCGGTGACTTTGAGGTGGAACGGGAAAAAGTGACTACAGAAAACCGCCCCTTACCCCGTGACATGATCTTTGAACAAGATCCAGTCCAAATTCTGGATGCCTTACTGCCGTTGTATTTGAATAACCAGTTATTGCGGGCATTACAAGAGTCAGCCGCTAGCGAATTAGCTGCCCGGATGACGGCGATGAACAACGCCAGCGATAATGCGACTGAATTGATTGGCACGCTCAGCCTGTCGTACAACAAAGCGCGACAAGCTTCCATTACTCAAGAAATTCTGGAAGTCGTTGGCGGTGCCAGCGCTCTTGGTGGTTAGCCGTAGGGGAGGTAGGGGCGCAATGCGAAAGCGCCCGCGCCCAGCACCTATAGTTTAATATTTATGTAGAGACGTAGCCTGCTACGTCTCTACCACTAATATCGCCCCTTCCCAATAATTGCCAGAAGCTGATGAAAACATCAACAGAGCAAAATACCTCAACCTTATACAATCAAGATTATCACCTCTGGCTAGAGACAACGATACAACAACTCCGCTCCAGAGAATTTACCCATGTTGATTGGGAAAATTTATTGGATGAATTGGAAAGCATGGGAAAAAACAATAGAAGAGCGGTTAAAAGTCTCTTGACCCGACTTTGGGAACACTTGCTCAAGCTGCGTTACTGGGAATCAGAAAAAGAATACAATAAAAATAAGTGGAAATCCGAAATCACTACATTTCGGCAACAGATTCGAGATGAATTGTCAGATAGTCCCAGTTTAAAACCTTACTTAGTAGAAATTTTCCCTAACACGTATCAGGATGCCAAAAAAGTCATAGCGCGTTTAATGGATAAACCCATACAATTTTTCCCAGAAGTTCCTCCCGCATCGAGTGAAGATGTGTTAAAGGAAGATTGGTTTTTTGAAGACTTGTAGGGGGTAGGGGCGTCATTGGTGTAAACTTGAACGCCCGATTTTGTCACCCCCTTGATTGCTTGGCTGCTATTCCCCATACCCTACACCCCATTCAGCACCCATAAAGGGGGTAGTTAACCAGGATTTGGTATCAATAGGGGCAGGTTTGACTATGATCTTATGTTTCCTGACAACAGATGTGAATAAACCCGCCCTGCTCCCAAGAATTAACCCACCCCAAACAAGAATGTAGAGACGTAGCATGCTACGTCTCTACAGTGTGACGGGGCTGAATTACCAGCCCGTTTCAGCTTGCTCTAACACATAAGCCGCAACGTCTTCAATGTCGGAATCGCTTAAGCGTCCGATAAAGGCAGGCATAGCCCCTTTGCCATTTTTGGCTTGGTAGACAATCTTCTCGATGGAGTCCATGCCATACTTCTCCAAGGCATCCTTTTTCAGGGTTTTCTGTGCCATAACAATGTTGTTGCCCCCTATATGGCAAGCGGCACAGTTGGCAGCAAAGATTTTGGCACCCTTTACCGTATCAGCAGCTAGAGCCGGACGGCTGAATGCCAAACCAAACACAGCGACGGCGAGTAAAATGATGGACAGAATTTTCTTCAAAGTAGTTCTCCTCTTCTCAAAACAGACAGTAAGTATTATTGCTCAATTATGAATTGCAGCAATGTGGGACAGAATTGACCTAATTCATCAATCCGATGCTATAGGCATGATGCAATAGTGTCTGCCTTTCTACAAATTTTACCAGGATACGCGCCTAATCCAGAGTTTCGTTCCCAGTCAAATAGCCGAGACGCCGGGAGCAGGGAGCTGGGGAAGCATGTAGAGACGTAGCATGCTACGTCTGGGAGCTGGGGGAGAAAAAATTAAATTAGAGCTTGAACGATGAATCAGCAATCCGGAACATTGATTAACTTTCAAGGAAAGATTAAGTTTGAAAACGGTTTGTAATAAATCTCATACTATTTGATACAAAACTCAAATTTTCTCGATTTTTTTTACGATAAATACCGCCAATTGGTGAAGTAAATCACATCTTACTGATTAAAAAACACATAAAATATCCTCAAAGCGGTGGTTAATCCGTGAATCTAAATATATTTAGTTAAGTAAAGGGAAACCTAAAATGACAGCCAAAAAGCTTCATCAGCAAGAGAGTTCTTATAATTATCAAACCAACGGACGGATGAATACAGGATTCAAAGACGCTGTAGGCATAGAAAGTTTAGCGACTCTAGGGATTGGACAACAAAGCTTTGTGAATAGGAATTTGGAGCGAACACTTAAAGAATTATCAGATTTAGAATTTGCCTTAGATCGAGCCGCAATTGTGGCACTTACCGATAAACAGGGTGTGATTCGCTATGTCAATGATAAATTTTGCGAACTATCACAATATCGTCGAGAAGAGTTAATTGGCAAAACCCATCGCTTGATCAAATCGGGTCATCATCCGCCAGCATTTTTTAAAGAATTCTGGACGACGATCGCATCGGGCAAAGTCTGGAAAGGCGAAATCAAAAATAAAGCTAAAGACGGAACCTATTATTGGGTGGATACTACCGTTGTTCCCTTTTTGAATGAACAGGGAGAAATCTACCAATATTTAGCCATTCGCTTTGATATCACCGAGCGTAAGCAAGTCGAGGAAGCCTTGCAACAGTCGGAACTGAAGGCACGACAACAGGCTCAACAACTCGAAGAGGCATTGGAGAAGCTTAAACTCACCCAAAGTCAACTGATTCAAAGCGAAAAGATGTCCAGTGTGGGTCAACTGCTGGCTGGAATTGCTCACGAAATTAATAATCCGGTCAATTTTATTTACGGAAATCTGGTGCATACTCGCGAGGATGTGAACACTTTGTTACAAGTGTTGGCGCTTTATCAGAAACATTGCCCAATGGAGATACCGGAAATTCAAGCGGTTGTTGAGGAAGAAGATATCGAGTTTATTGTTGAAGATTTACCGAAAATGGTGTCATCGATGCAAGTCGGAGCCAACCGGATTCGAGACATTGTGTTGTCTTTGCGAAACTTCTCACGGCTGGATGAGCAACAGATGCAACGAGTTGATATTCATCAAGGGTTAGAAAGTACCTTATTGATTCTGCACAATCGCCTCAAAGCCAAAGCGGAACGCCCGGAAATTGAGGTGATTAAACAGTATGGGGAATTGCCACCTGTAATGTGTTATGGCAGTCAGCTTAATCAAGTGTTTATGAATCTGATCGCCAATGCGATTGACGCCTTTGAAAATCAGCCAGAACCGCGACACATTACAATTTCCACTGCGGTAAAAAGCGGAGAGGATTGGCAGAAGCCGGGGATGGTGTTAGAGTGCGATCGCGCTTCTCAGACGCCGTGGGTGGTGATTACCATTGCTGATAATGGACCCGGAATGCCAAAAGCGACTCAGGAGCAATTATTTGATCCCTTCTTTACAACCAAACCCACGGGCAAAGGGACAGGGTTAGGGTTATCCATCGCCCATAATATCGTCGTGGACAAGCATCAGGGTCAAATCCGCTGTATTTGCCAGGAGGGAAAGGGAACCCAGTTTATCGTGGCGATTCCCTTGGTGCAGTAGGGATG
>Ga0207419_1002742_pt1 | contig 11199 bp, 12 predicted proteins | sample ElkSloMetagenome_4_FD_184723 | JGI IMG/M metagenome (GOLD analysis project Ga0207419, IMG submission 184723) | Hot spring microbial communities from Elkhorn Slough, Monterey Bay, USA - MD2A (version 2) | ecosystem: Environmental > Aquatic > Marine > Intertidal zone > Estuary: Microbial mat ... | reverse complement strand
CCCCGCCCGGCAAGCCTCCCCCCCGATTATCCCATCCCGTCCAGCACCTCGAACGCCGTCGGGTCGGAAAGCAGCGCCTCGAACGACCCGACCGCCGTCCCGGCGAGCGCCACGACCGAGGGTGCGCCGGCCTCGATGGCCGCCCGCGGGAGTCGAAGCTTGACCCGCGTCTCAAGCTCGGCCTCCGTCGGCGGTTCCGATGGCCTGGCCAGCGTGAGCCGCAGCGTCACCGGCGTACGGTAGCCCGACGGGAGGTGGCGGGTGGTCAGCTCCGCGACACGACCGAGCGCGTCTGGCACGGAGGTGTGTTCCCAGACCGGTCGGACGTCGACGACCAGGGAGATCGTCCCGCGCAGCCCACGGTCCGTCTCGTCGAGATACCCCTCGATGGAGGCCGTCTCCCACCTGTCGGAGTGGAAGAAGATGTATGCGCTCCGCGTGGTGTGGCCGGCCCACTCGCCCTCGAACTCGGTCGACGACGTCTTCTGGAGGCCCGACAGGGACCACCCCGCCTCCCGCACCCCCTCCACGACCGCATCGATCAGCGGTTCCAACGTTAGAATCCCATCAGCCATACCGCCTTCCCCTCCTCAGGACCGTCCTCGGACCGCATTGACACCTCCGGACGAAACCCAGCAGTTTCACCGGGGTTCTACTCCCTCGTGATGGAAGTATGAACGTCGTTGACGGGCAACCCGATGCAGACGCACAAAGACAACATGGAAGGCACACTTCGCTCCGCGCTCTCCGCGACGGGTCAGCGGTATACCGAGCAGCGTGCCTCGGTATTCCGCTTTCTGCGTTCGACGGAGTCTCATCCGACGGCGGACGAGGTCTTTTTCCACGTGCGGCAGGAGATTCCCGGAATTTCGCTCGCCACCGTCTACAAGAGCCTCGAGACGCTCGTCGGCGCGGGACTGGCCGCCAAGCTGACGTATGGGGACGGGTCGGCACGGTACGACGGACGGACCGACGACCATCATCATCTCCGCTGCGTCCGCTGCGAGAAGGTCGTGGACCTGCCCGGTCAGGTGGACGATCGTGAGGTGGAACGTCTGGAAGCGTCGGCCGACGGCTTCCAGGTAACGGGCTGCCGGCTCGAACTCACGGGGTTCTGCGCCGAGTGTTCCTCGGAGCCGACGCCGACGCACCGCGACTGACGTCGCGCACCCCTCGACCCCCACGTCGATGATCCCCCGTCTTCCGGATTTCCGGGGGGAGTTGATCGACGATCCCTCGCGGATCGACCCCTGGTCCGGGGCATCCGGACCCTTCTTCCTGCCTCCCCGAGCCGTCGCACGCCCACGCGACGAGTCCTCCGTAGCCGCACTCGTACGCTGGTCGATCGAGCACGAGATCCCGATCGTCCCACGTGGGGCCGGTACGGGAATGCCAGGCGGGAACGTCGGACCCGGGATCGTTCTCGATCTCCGGTACCTCGATCGGGTCGACCTCGTCGACGGAGACCTCGTCCGTGCCCAGGCCGGCGCGATCGCAGCAGTCGCGAGAGAGGCGGCACGCAGCGTCGGGCGTGACCTTCCGGCGCTCCCATCCAGCGCGGAGTGGTGCACCGTCGGAGGAATCGCGGCGAACGACGCTTCGGGCGCCCGCAGTTTCGGGTACGGGCCGGCCCACGCGTGGATCGAGGCGCTGGAGGTCGTCGGGGTGGACGGCGTGCCGCGGACGATCCGTCGGGGCGACGTGCCGGACGAATCCGCCGTCCGCCTCCGGAACGAACTGCACGCAGAGCTCTCCGACGGTTTCACATGGCCCGACGTGCGTAAGAATGCCTCCGGCTACGCGCTGGACCGGTTCCTCCGGACCGGCGACGTGTTGGACCTGTGGGTGGGATCCGAGGGGACCCTCGGTGTCATCACGGCGGTCCATCTGCGGACCTTTCCGACCCCGCATGCCCGGGGCGTGGCACTCGTGGGGGTGACCGCCGGATCGGACCTGCCCGGAATCGTCGCTCTGGCGGCGGACTCGGATGCGGCCGCGTGCGAGTGGTTCGGCGCGAACCTGATCGAACTGGGTGGGCTGGGCGGAGATGAACGGCTGACCGGTCTCGATCGAACGGGCGGCGTCTGCCTCGTCGAGGTGACTGGGGACACGCTCGCGGAAGTCGACCGGAAGCTCGAGGAGATACGCGACAGCGATGCCACGGCCGGAGGGGTCCGCACGACCTCGGATGCCGCGCTGATCGAGGGATACTGGGCACTCAGGCACGACGCGAGTCCCCGGATCGAAGCCCGCGCGGGCCCCTCCCGCCGCTCGACCCAGTTCATCGAGGACTGCGTCGTGCCGGTCCGGGAGCTCCCGGCCTGGCTCGACGGGCTGGACCGGATCCTCCGCACTCACGGGGTGGATGCCGTTCTCTTCGGTCACGTCGGCGATGGAAACATCCACGTGAATCCCCTGCTCGACCTGACCGACCCGGCATGGATGCGGGTCGCGCGGTCCGTGCTCGACGAGGTGGTCGACCTTGTCGCCGAGCATGGAGGTACGCTTTCCGGCGAGCATGGAGACGGGCGACTGCGGGCGCCCTATATCGAGCGCGTCTGGGGTTCGGATACCACCCGCGCGTTCGAGCGGGTCAAGCGAACCTTCGATCCCTCCGGAGTCTTCAACCCGGGCGTGATCCTGCCCCTCCCGGATCAGGACCCGCTCGACGGCTTCGGTGCCGCGCCGGATTTCCGCGAGCGCAACCGCGGTCCCGTGCGCCGCAGGCACGCCGCGGTGTCGGGATCCGGATGAACGGCGCACACACCGCGGGGCGTTCGGCGGGACGTCGGGGGCTCGTCGACCGGTGGCCCGTGGTGCTGGGCTCCCTCCTCGTGCTCCTGGTCCTGCCGGCGGAGGCCGAGTCGGGACGCGACCCGGACAGGCTGCGCGCGGCCGTGGACGCCGTGCTCAATCAGGGCTCGTACGCTCGCGCGGAGTGGGGCGTCTTCGTGGTCTCGCTGGATCGGGGCGACACCCTCGTCTCCCGGAATGCGGATATCGCCCTCACGCCCGCATCCAACATGAAGGTGCTCACCTCGGCGGCGGCTCTTCACCACCTGGGCGCCGACTACCGGTACACGACATGGCTCCTCGCCGACGGACCCGTGGCGGATGGTGTCGTCGAGGGAGACCTGGTGCTGTACGGAACGGGAGACCCCGGGATCGCCGACCGCTTCTTCGAGTCACGTGCGACGGTGTTCGAACAGCTGGCCGACGACCTGCTCGCCGCCGGCATTCGGGAGATCCGCGGGAGCGTGGTGGGCGACGGGTCCCGCTTCGTGGGGGATCTGCGCTCGGCCTCCTGGGAGCCGGAGGACATGAACGAGTGGTTCGCCGCTCCATCCGGCGCGCTTTCCTACAACGAGAACGTCGTCAGTCTGCGCGTGTCACCCGGCGAGCCCGGCGGGCCGCCCGTCGTCGGCTCGGTCCCCGACCATACCGGCCTTCCCGTGCGCAACGAGGCGATCACCGTCACCGGAGCCGCCCGCCCACCCCTGGCGCTCCTGCGGGAGCATCCGGACGATCCGGTTCTGGTCTACGGGGAGATCCGGGCCGGAGGAGCCGACGTCTGGCGTCAGATGACGATCACCGATCCGGCGCTCTTCGCCGCCCACGGACTCACGCACGTGCTGCGAGAGTCGGGGATCGTCGTCCGGGACGCCCCCTCCTCGATCACCGACGGAGATCGTACGCGCGTCGGGAACCCCGGCATCGTCGCGGCCGGCTCGGCGACCCCGACCGTGCTGGCGATCCACCATTCCCCCCCACTGTCGACCTACCTCCGCGCGGTGAACCAGCGGAGTCACAATCTCTATGCGGACCTGATCCTCAAGACGCTCGGGTGGGAACTCGCCGGGGAGGGATCGTTCGAGGCGGGAGGGCGGGTGGTCCGGGACTGGCTCATCGAGACCGGTATCCCGACGACGGGTCTCCGGGTTCTCGACGGGTCGGGCCTCGCACCCGAGAACCGTGTCTCGGCCTCGACGCTGGTCGGCGTCATCGAGGCCACGAGCCTGTCGGATGAGTGGGACGCCTTCTGGGAAAGCCTTCCGGAGGCGGGCGACCGGACGCTCAACCGCAGGATGCGGAGCACACCGGCGGCGGGGAACCTCCGGGCGAAGACCGGGACGATCCGCCGCGTCTCCTCGTTGAGCGGGATGGTTCGAAGTGCCGACGGTGAACGTCTGGCCTTCGCGATCATCGGCAACCAGCTGCCGTCACAATTCGGGGCGAAACGCCTCGAAGACCGGGTCGGCGAAGCACTCGCGCGCTACTCCCGCTGACGCCGTCTGTGGGCCCTGCTCAGCTGGCCGACCGCCCTCGGGCCGAGCGGAGGCGGCGGCGAAGCTCGACCAGCGACATCGTGTCCAGCGTTCGCGCAGCCGTCCGCTCGCTGTTCCACCGGATGTCCACCAGCGACACCACCTCGGCACCATCCAGCTCACTCATCACCAGGTGGTACCGCCCCTTGTAGTTCGGCCCGCCGCGCTCGGCGACCTCGGCCCGCCAGCGAACTCCGTCTGGATCCTCGAACTCGCGCATGATTCCGTGATGTGAGGGCAAATCTGCCGGGCTCGATACCCGGAGCAGTCAACCGGTCTTCTCGGTGGATTCGGCCAGGCGTGCTCGCAACTCGTCGTCCGAGCAGGACTCCATCCAGGAGGTCGCCTCCTCGAATCCGTCCGCGGGAATGGAGGCCTGTCTGGCCGGGCCGTCCCCGGAGCGGGGCACGAACAGCGCCACGACGGCGCCCCAGGATTCGCGGCCGACGACCGCGTCCCAAACGCCTCCACTCTCATCCTTGAATCTACGCACGCGCCCCCTCCATGTGGACCCGGAGGGTAGATGGAACCGCTCCGAGCCTCAAGCGTGACCCGCTTCCCTCTCAGCATCGGCGCGGGCAACGGTCTGTCGCCGCCGTCGGATCCCGGTAGCTTCGAAGGTCCCCCCGCCCGCACCGACCCCGCCCGGACCGACCCATCGAAGCGAACGAACGCCGAGTCCGGCTCGGCCTGGTCGCCCTTTCGTTCATCTGGGGGCTCAACTTCCCCCTGGTGAAGCTCGTGCTCGACGGCGTGCCCCCGCTCGCCTTCAATGCCCTCCGATTCCCGGTGGCGGCGGCGGTGATCCTCCTGTTCCTGCTGCCCGGGCGATCGGTCGGTCGCCCTCTCCAGTTGCCGGATCGAGACGACATCCTGCCGATCATCGGGCTCGGGCTGCTCGGCAACGTCGGATACCAGATCCTCTTCATCTGGGGACTCGATCTCACCCGGGCCGGAAACGCGAGTCTCTTCCTGGGCACCATTCCGGTCTGGACCGCCATCCTCGCCGTGGCCGTCGGTCAGGAGTCGGTTTCACTTCGGCAGTGGGTCGGGATTCTCGGAGCGCTGGGAGGAGCGGCCCTGCTGGTCGTCGGAGGGCAGGGAATCGCGCTGGAGGGCGCGACGCTCGGCGGCGACCTCGTCATGATCGGAGCCGCGGTATCCTGGGCCGGGTTCACCGTGGGGTCGAGGCGGTACATCGCGAAATACGGGCCCATTCTCTATGCCGCCTGGTCACTCTGGATCGGCACTCCGATCCTCGTCGCCATCGGAATCCCCGATCTGCGAATCATGGACCTGTCGACCCTCGGACTGGTCGAATGGGGCGTCGTGGTGTACGCCGGCGCCTTCTCGATCTCGGTCGCATTCGTGCTGTGGAACGTAGGCGTGCGGCGGATCGGAAATGCGCAAACCGCGATCTATCAGAACGCGGTACCCGTCGTGGCTCTGGGGCTGTCGTGGCCCCTCATCGGAGAGGTGCCGGCGACCCTTCAGGTGGTCGGGGCGGTGGTCATCATCGTCAGCGTGCGAATCACGCGGAAGCGGATCCCGGCCCGAGACGGTCGCGGTGCTGTACCTCGGGGAAGTGGTACACGATGACGCCCCGGTCGGTGATTTCGGAACGGACGCGGAATCCGTCGTCCAGCGAGTCCATCACCTTCTCCGCCGCCTGCAGGGAGAGGTCCAGCGACGCGGCGACCTCGGTGACGGTCAGGAGTCCCTTGCGATCGGTCGCGAGCTGGAGAACTTCGCGCTGAAGGCCGGTCTGAATCGACTGACGCCGGTTCTGGAGCGCGTTCCACCCCCAGAAGAAGGTGCCCGTGCCCGCGGCGCCGAACACGCTGCCGACCGCGATGGCGGCGGCCTCCGCCTCGATGAACCCGATCATGATGAGGAACGAGGCGAAGAGCACGATCGCGGTTCCGAGCACGCGTCGCTTCATCCCGCTGCTGGGGAGCGACTGCTCGCGCTGGGCGCCCCGCTGCAGGGGAAGCGCCGGCCCGCTCCGGGCATCGGTACGTGCCTTCTCCCAATTCTCGCCGCAGTTCGGACAGATGTAGTGATTCCGTCGCGCGAGCCAGTAGGCCAGTCCTCCGAGTCCGTAGGTGAAGATGGACACACCGACCAGAAGTCCGACGTGACCCGGTCGAGAGAAGTAGGAAATCCCCTGGCCCCCGTACCCGCACCGCGAGCAGCGCATGAGACGTGCTGGAGGCGGCCCCTGAGACGCCCAGTCGCGCCCGGAGCGCATGGGCGCGCGAGGCGCCACCGAGCCGCATGTGGGACAGCGGTCCTCGTCGTCGCGGAGGTCTTCTCCGCATGTGGTACAGCGCATTCGCTCTCGAGCTCGAAGTCTGGGGTGAGGCGCCTCTATCTGATGATACGCGATCGAGGCGCCGGAAGATTCACCGGCGGCGTGTCATCTCGATCAGGTCGAGGACCGGACCGCCGGTGACCGCGGACGCTCCGGAACGGATCCGTGCGCGTACACCGAGCCGCTCGAGGGGCACGAAGTCCTCCGCGACCTCGACGTTGGCGTCCGAGACGACCACGTAGACGAAGCGGCCCGTTCCCTCCCCGGCCGGCCGCATGAGAAGGTACGCCTCCCCCTCCGAGAAGTCCGGTCGCCCGGGACCGGCTCGCTCGAGAGAGATGAACTGAAGGTCCCACTCGACCATGGCACCCTGCGCCGCGGTCGGGTCCGAGGCCACCGCGTCGAGGCTCAACCCGGACGGTCCGCCCCCCGGCGCGGTCATCGACCCCGACTCCGCCGACGTCTGCGGAGCAGCGGAGCCGGCGGGCAGGGTCGTCCCCTCCGGAAGTCGGACCCACCCCTCGATCAGCACCCGCGCCCACTCACCCTCGGAGCCCACGATGGCGACGCGCCCCGGCTCCTCCACGAGTGCGAGCGTGTCTCCGCCCGGGGCCCTGCGGACCACGGTTCCCGGTTCGACCCGGAAGGGCCGGACGGTGGGAAGCGAGCCGAGCACCTCGGAGGGCGCATCCCTCCCGGATGCTCCGGGCGCCACTCCGGTCGCGCCCGACTCTTCGCGCGAGTCCGCGCCACCGGTGTTCGGCTGCGGTGGTCCGGTGGCCGGCCTCGTCTCCAACGCCACCTCCGCCGTCTCGTCGATTTCGACCGACGCGCGCCAGATCCATCCTCGGCGACGCACCAGGATCCAGCCGGGAATCCGTTCGAGTTCCTCGAGAAGAGTTCCCTCTTCCAGCCGACCCAGAGCGGGGCCCTGCGGTCGAGCCCGGATGTTCTCCCCCCCCTCCAGCGACACGACGAGGTCGAAGCCGTCGCGGGCGTCGACCTGCAGGGATCGCGCCCACACCCACCCCTCGAGTTCGGCCTCGACCCAGGTGTCGCGCGCATCGATCAGAGGAAGTTCCACCCCGGCTTCGAGCGCACCGAGCAGGGCGCCGTTGGGCTCGATTCGCAGGTTCTCCGAAGTCTGCAGGCGAACGGCCTGAGCGTGGGACGATGCGGGCAGGGCGAAGAGGAGGCACGCCAGAAGGGCGGTGATCCACCTGCCAGGAGGATCAGACCTTTGGAGAACGCAATGCACGGGATATCCTTCTGAAGCGTGTTTTTCGAAATCTGTCCGAGGCGGAAATGTCCGTCAAACCGGATGCCCGGCGAACCTCGCCTCACGAGGATCGACGTCGGCCGTCACCGACTCCAGCCCTCCCCATCGTGCGCCGCTCTCTTCTGCTCGTCCTGCTCTCGACCCTGATCGGCGGCGGTGCCGTGCGTCCCGCATCCGCTCAGGATATCGACTCTCCGTATCGCTTCGTCGAGACCGGTCGGGAGGCAGCGCTCCATTCGGGGTGGATGTCGCCGGCGGAGGGACGATTCGGATTCGGACCCCAGGCCGGGCCGACCTTCGGGCTTCGCTTCGGCGTCTCCGTCGCCGGACCGATCGAACTCGAGGCGGACCTCAGCTGGGCGTCTCTGACGCGCGACGTGATCGATCCGACCGGCGTCGATGGCCCCGCCAGGATCTCCGAAGCCGACGTGTCCCAGTATCACGCGTTGATCAAGATGCAGGGCTCGATCGTCGGCCGCAGGACGTGGAACGGCCTCCAGCCCGTCCTGTGGGTGGGGCTCGGACTCCGCGGAGACTTCAGCGGCGCGCAGGCGGGCGACCTCGCGATCGCGGAACAGTATCGCTACGACACGGGGACGAAGTTCGCCGCCACCTTCGGCGGCATGATTCGCCTGATCGTCTCGGATCGGTGGTCCGCGCGATTCGAGGCGGGTTCGCTGCTCTACCGGCTGGACACGCCCGGCGGGTACTCCGAGCCCGACCTCGGATTCGAGGCGGTCGGGCAGAACGAATGGGTCAACGCGCCCAGCTTCGGTCTCAGCCTCGGCTACCGATTCTGACGACGCCCGCTCCGTGACCGCGCCCTTCGAGAATCTCGAGCCCGACTGGTTGACGGTCGAGGTCGCGCTCCAACGCATTCTCGGCACGGCGCAGCCCCTCCCCGCGATCTCGCTGGCACCCGGTGACGGCGGCGGTCGCATTCTGGCGGAGGACGTCGCGTCGCGGCTGACGCTCCCGCCCTACGACAACTCGGCGATGGACGGGTACGCGGTACGGGCGTCGGATCTTGCGGGAGCCACGGCCGAGTCACCCGTTCAGCTCGATGTGGTGGGCCATGCGGCGCCCGGCCCACCGGTCGGGGAGGTCGTCGGCCCGGGTCAGGCGATTCGGATCACGACCGGTGGTCCGCTTCCCGACGGGGCGGATTGCGTCGTGCGCGTCGAAGACACCGATCGGGAGGCTCGACCCGGCATCGTGGTGGTACTCGACGACCGGGACGCAGGACGTCACGTCCGTCCCGCCGGGCGGGACATCGAGCGAGGCATGGTTGTGGCCCACGCGGGCCAGCTGCTCGACCCGGGTCGGATCGGGATCGTGGCCGCCGCCGGAGTGGCGGAAGTCTTCATTCACCCGGGCCCTGCCGTCGCAGTCGTCGCGACGGGGGACGAACTGGCGGGACCGCATGAGCAGGAACGACTCCGGTCCGGTGATGCGATTCCCGACGTGAACGGGCCGATGATCGCCGCGGCGGTGCAGGCCTCCGGGGGCACCGCTCTCGAACGTCGGCCCGCGCCGGATCGCCTCGAGGCGCTGGTCGACCGAATCGAGCGCTCGATGGACGCCGATGTGCTCGTCACGATCGGTGGCGCGTCGATGGGCACCGGCGACCTGGTCAAGCGCGCGCTCGACAGGCTCGACTTCGAACTCGACTTCTGGCGTGTCATGATGCGCCCGGGCAGCCCCTTCGGATTCGGCCGCATCCCGCGGGAGGGGCGACGCCCGCTTCTCGTCGCCAGCCTCCCCGGCAACCCTTCGTCGGCCTTCGTCACCTTCGAGCTGTTCGTTCGACCACTGCTGCGTCGACTGGCCGGTCACGAAAAGGTGCATCGCCCCGCGCTCGACGTGATCGCGGGCGAGGAGCTGCCGACCCACCCGCGGTACGTGATGTTTCCCCGTGTCACGCTCGCCGGCGACGACCATGGTCGACTGCGTGCGCGGTCCGCCGGAGATCAGACGTCCGGGCTCGTGCACACGCTCGCCCGTGCGGACGGGCTCGCGGTCGTTCACCCCTCCGAGCTGCCGGTGAAGGCAGGCGATCCGCTTCGGGTCCTTCATCTCGACCGGGACGGCGGCGCGGGTGCCTCCGCCGAGTGGCTCGAGCCGCTGCCGGGTCCGGCCGCATGAGCCGTCACGCGCACGGACCGCCGGGGGCCGCACGCAGGGTGGTGACGCTGCTGCTTCTCGGTCTGGGTACGCTGATGATGGTCGGGTGCGCCATTCCCCGGTGGCCCGTCGAAGGTGCGCCGATGACGTCCGCCTACGGCATGCGGTTCCGTGGGATCCTCCCGGAGGTCCACAAGGGTGTGGACTTCGGGGTCCCATCCGGCACCACGGTGCGCGCCATGTCCGGAGGACGGGTCGCCTTCACGGGGCCTCAGGGCGGATATGGGAACGCGGTGTGGATCGACCACGGGGGCCGCGTCTGGACGCTGTATGCCCACCTCTCCCGAATCGATGTCGTAGCCGGACGGAATGTGGGGCCGGGCCAGGCCATCGGGCTCAGCGGCGCGACCGGAAACGTCTCCGGTCCGCATCTCCACTTCGAGATATGGAGGTGGGGGCGGCCGGTCGATCCGGTCCCGCTGCTCGGCCGACCACTCCGCTGACTCTTCGGCCGACCACCCCGCCGACTCTGCAGCCGACTCCACGCCGGAGGTCGGCATGCCGGCTCCCGACTCCCGCATTCGGCGTCCGGGCTCGGGTTTCCCGCCCTCGGCGTCCGGGCTTCACCGCAGAGACTTCACCGCCGGGACTTCGCCGCCGGGACCTCAGCTTCCCGACTTCAGCGTCCGGATCTCCTCGGTGAGCACCGGCACGACCTCGAACAGGTCGCCGACGATTCCGTAGTCCGCCACCTGGAAGATCGGTGCGTCCGGGTCCTTGTTGATCGCGACGATCGTCCCCGCCGACCTCATCCCTGCGAGGTGCTGGACCGCACCCGAGATTCCGATCGCGAAGTAGAGTTTCGGCGCGACCGTCTTTCCCGTCTGCCCCACCTGTTCCCCGTGCGGACGCCACCCGGCGTCCACTACGGCCCGCGAGGCTCCGAGCGCCGCGACATCGTTGCCGATCGCATCGCGCAGGTCGGTCAGGAGACTCCAGTTGTCCGGCTCCTTCAGGCCGCGGCCACCCGCGACGACGACGGATGCCTCGGCGACGTCCATGTCGCCCCCGGCCGGCTCGAAGGCGGTCACGGTCGCGGTCGCCACATCCGAGATGTCGGCCGACACCGACTCGACCGCCCCCGCGCCCGCGGATTC
>Ga0207419_1002741_pt1 | contig 11199 bp, 11 predicted proteins | sample ElkSloMetagenome_4_FD_184723 | JGI IMG/M metagenome (GOLD analysis project Ga0207419, IMG submission 184723) | Hot spring microbial communities from Elkhorn Slough, Monterey Bay, USA - MD2A (version 2) | ecosystem: Environmental > Aquatic > Marine > Intertidal zone > Estuary: Microbial mat ... | reverse complement strand
TTTTCCTTGATGAAAAAGTAAGTAAAAGATTAAATTATCGAAGTAAGCCCACTATCACTGTCAACCGGATATCATTCAATTTTTGGCCAACGCAACTGGTATCCTGAGTAATTGTTACTTTTCCAAAAAAGTGGGCTTTTTCACGTTCGACTACCTATAAATGCTATCCTTTTTTGTATCATAATACGACATGTTATTTTGAAACATCCAAACCCGTCCTTCCATATCTTCATAAATATTTCTTACTTTTTCCGGCCAAATTGAATGTACGTTATCTTTTTCGGATGTAAAATACTTTACTTTTCGGTTTTTTGGGGTGTACCTGATTGCTTTTGCCGGTCTTGAATTAAATCCTACCCAAATGTTATCGGAACGGTCAATGTGCATACATAGTGCCCCAAGGTTATAAAACCCTTCTGTTTTCAGGTTCTTTTTAAATTGTTCGGCAACCACAAACGAATCGGCCTTTTGGTGGAAAACCCAAAATTTATTTGGCGAGAATGCCCAAATTGTGCCTTTACTGTCAATATTAGGGTAGAACCTGTCGGTATAAAAAAAGTGGGAAAACGTACCGGTTTCGGGGTTAAACCTGTTTATAGCTGAATTGTTACTAAACCAAATTCGGTTTAACGTATCGACCACGAATTCTTTCATGCCTCTTCCAACATAATGCTTTGGGCCTTCACCCGGGTAATAATGTATAAACCCTTTACCGTCAAAACGGCTTAATGACTTATTGGTACCAAACCATAAAAAACCGGTGGTATCCATACAAATGGCCTGTAATTGATTACTTATCAACCCATTGTCCTTTGTGAACTAGGTAAATTTATAATCCTGGCCATTGCCTTCGAATAAGAAAAAACCCAACAATACTGCACAAACAATGCAAAACTTTGTATTCATTGCTCCTTTTGTTTAATTAAACCATTTTTCCGCACCAACCTTAAACAGAACCTAATCTGTTTTGTAATTGAAATCCGAAATATAATAAAAATACGGTTTTTTTTAGAAGGAAAATAAGTATTGTAACAATCAATTAAACAAAATATACAGACCGAGCATTGCCACTATAAGTGCACCCCAAAACATAAGCACAACCATCGGTGCTTTTAATTTATAATTTTTAGGTTGACCTGTTTCAAATATTTTGCTACCCTCGTAATTTTTACCAGTTAAAAGACTGATAAACAACATAATAACAGATAATGCCACCGTGATATAAAAAGACAGCATTAGAAAATGTGGCCAAAATTCTTTTGAAGGGTAGTCCGATAAAAATAAACCCCCGGTAATTATACTAAGAAGTGAACCAACAGAAAGAATAACATTTGCTGCAAAAGGTGTAGATTTTTTCCAAATAACCCCTACTAAAAAAACAGTTGTAATTGGGGGAGCCAGAAAACCAAGTATGGCCTGGAAAAGGCTGAACAGGTCTAAGCTTTCAATCCTTGCGATGATTAAGGCAATTAAAACGCCTAGCAATGCACCTAAAAGGTTTACCAAGCGACCAATAAACACAGTTTCTTTTGTTGAAGCTTGTGGCTTGAATTTTTTAACATAAATATCCAATGTAAATATAGTGCTTAGCGAATTAAGTGCTGAATCGACCGTACTAACCAGAGCGGCAATTAAAACAGCCATTATAAGCCCTACTAAGCCAACGGGAAGTATTCCGGTTACTAAAGTCATGTAGGCTTCATTCGAATCGTTAAGACCGGGATATAATAAAAAACAGATTATCCCGGGCAATATAAATAAGGGTACATCCAGAATTTTTAACCATGCTGTAAAATTAGCCCCTAATTGCGCTTGCTTCAGGTTTTTAGCACCCAAAACCGATTGTACCATTGATTGGTCGGTACACCAAAACCAGATGCCCAAAATAGGATATCCAAAAATTATCGCTGTCCAGGGAAACTCCTTATTATCGCTGGGCAATAATAATTTCCACCAGGATTCAGGAGTTGAATGAAATGCTTCCTGAAGGTTATCGATTTTACCAAGGCCAATAATTACAAAAAGAAAAGAAACAAATATCAACAATGACATTTGAAACACATTGGTATAGGCAATTGCCTCTAACCCCCCAGCTATGGAAAAAAAAGCTGCAATTATTATAATTAATAAAACAGATGACCACAGGGGCCAGTTCATAATCTGGCCAACAAGTATACCCCCGGCATAAAGCGTAAGGCCCAACCAGGAAATCAAAATAGTAACTATGGAATACCACGCCAGCAAGTGACTGGTGCTTTCGTTAAACCTGCGTCCAATAAATTCGGGCAAAGTAGAAATACCGGTTTTTTTGTATAAAGGGCCGAATAAAAAAGCAAGCAAAAAGATGAAGGGAAAGGCGAACCACGAAAAATTCCCGGCAACAATGCCCGATGTGTAGCCAATCCCAGCAGAAGCGATTAACATTGACGGCCCAACATTGGTGCCCCACATGGTTAGCCCGATACTTGGCCATTTAAGCGATTTACCTGCCAGAAACAAATTACCGTCCTTTTGTTTTTTCTTTCTAAAGCTTACCCAAATGCCTATTCCGGTAAGAATTACCAAATAAATTGCAACCACTAAAAAATCAATAGCTTTTAAATGCTCATGTATATCCATTTTTACTTGTATTTATTTTCTAAAAATATATATTGCTTCCATTTCCACCCAAGTTTTGGCACTGTCAGCACCAGGAGGAGCTTGTTGAAATGACGACATAAGATCTGCCCATTCTTTCATTTTCTCAGGATTGGAGTTTGCATACCGCTCGTTAATCTTTTCAAGAGATAAATTTTCCGGATACTCTAAAATCATAACCAACCGGTTTCCAAATTGGAATATTTCTATGCTTTCGTAGCCGCTCACCTCGGCTGCCTTGTTTACCTCGGGCCAAATGTGTTCGTTGCTATGGTATTTTTTGTATGCCTGTATAACTTCCGGGTTATCTGCCAAATCGCAGGTCATAACCATTTTTTTTGTTTCCATGTTTGGTCTTTTTTTTTCGTTTGAATTTCTGCAAGAAACTAAACTTATCATTTCAATTATAACAAATACAAATATTATTATAGAATTCCTAATAACTGTTTTCATAAGTATACATTTTTATAATTTCATTTAACCTGAAAAAATTAACCGAATAAAAGGACAAGTTCTAAACCTTTTCAATTTCCACCCCACCTACCAATTTTCGGGCTTCGATCATAGCATTGGCACGTATTTCATATTCTGCCGGGTACAATACACGAGCATTGCTATTTGTTACCCCAGAAAAATCCAGACACGATTCAATTAATTTTACAGCCAATTGATATTTCTTTGAAGCATCTTCATCGGAATTTTTAAGCAACTCCCTGGCTTTGTTTAATATAAGCTTCGATTGTGTAGTAAGAATTTCCTTTAATACGTCTTCAGGCTTAATGGATAGAGATGATTTATCGACCCCGCCAACAAGTTGCTCAGCAGCTAATAAATTGTTGAAACAATAAGTGTAATTATAAGGAAAAATAATGTGAGGGGCATGTGGCAACGTAGGTGGCCATTGTCCATCGGAGTTGTATGAATTTGTAAGGTGATACCAACATTTCTTTTTTGTTTCTTCGTCCAAGTTAGTTGAAATCGTTAATTTTTCACGTATCAAATCCTGCCAAGGCCTTAACAGCTTTGCCATAGGTGTATTTGCCCAGGTAGAAGCTTTAGCGCCGTGCCATGCCGAATCGTCATCAAAAAACACTTCATCTTCAAGAGCAGGTAAATAAGTGCAAGCCTTATTAAAGTTGGTAAAGGAGCCTCTTTTTTTACATTCGGTTACCAGCTTAATTAACTTATCTTTTGATTGGGGTGTTTCTTCAAAAACATTATCCGGTTTGTTCTCATATTTCAAACGAAACCATCCATTGGTACCTATATATTCAGCATCGTCGGCAAAAATTATTAGAGCCCCTTCATCCTCTCCCGCATTTTGATTAGAATATTTATCAATTAACTCCATGTACTTTTCAAAGGTATATCCTTTCATGCCCATAAAATAGCGAACGCCAAACTGGGCTATGCGGTCGGAGCGTAAAAATACTTTTAGTTTATTGTTGGGGTTTCCATGAATTTTTTCGAAAGGAAAATGTATCGCCTTTTCTGTTCCCTGGAGATCGTATTTGAATGCAAAATTATAAAAGGCAGGTTCTTTGCTGAACTCTTTCTCGTAAATTTCTGGTCGCACGGGTTTTCCATCAGGCAGTATACTTCTACTATAGGCTTCAAAATCGCCCACAAGGTTTTTATATCCGGCTTCTTCTATTTGGTCTGGCACATAACTGCGCCATCCACATTCCGGATTCCAGAAACTCGTTGGTTTTATTCCCAGGTATTTTTCATACACCTCGTTTGAAAATTTTAGTGACCAAACGCCATCTTCTTTGGGGAAGTTGGGTAACATGGGGTGTGCATAAGGCGACCCCATAAATTCGCACTGACCAGATTGAATGGCATTTTTCAGTTTCTCCAATACATCGGGTGTTTTCCAGGCTATCTGTTCAATAGTAAATCCTGATGCTTCAAAAACATACTTTGTATCAGGAAAGTTTTCCCGCAAGGTATCAATTGTTAACTCATAGCTTTTCCGGATTACAAATTCGTATTGGTGTTCCGGCAAATACGCGTAATTTAAATTAGCGTGAAAAATTAATATGTATTTCATTAAATGATAATTTTTTAATTAAAATAATACTTGTCCACAATCTCTTTTGTTTCATTGTAATTGCTACCAATGGTTGGAACTGTTAATACCGGTAATTTGAAAAATTTATTTTGGGTTTTATTGCCCCCCTCTTTTAATTTACCCAATAATTTCGTACCAAAGACGGTATCTATAAGCAACTCCAGAAAAGGCAACCTGTCCTGTTTTTTTAAATTTAGTGCATGTAACACTCTTTCCTTGGATATCATATATACATTATCTTTTTAAACAAAATATTAAAACAATATTGCTACGACATCTTTAAAGTCTTAAACAAAATTTCCAGAAATGAATTATAGAATTTTACCACAAAAAAAAACAAATAATTAATATGTCAGTATACTAAAATTGCTATAAAGTATAATTATATTGCTATATTATATGGCTTATGTATTTATGCATCTTTCACTTAATCTGTAGTAAAATTTTATCCCAAAATGGTGAACAACCACCGTTAAAAACGGTGGCTTCATTTTCCGCCCCCCTCTAAAAGAGGGTAAAGATTAACTACGTTCTGTTTTGCGTTCCTCATGTTCTAGATGCTTAACGTATCGTTTTATTACGCCTTCATCTAACCTAACTGTGCTTATAAATAACCCCTTGCCCAAAAATGATACCCCAATAAGGCTTTCTATTCAAGTCAGAGTAAGTAGTAAAAACCTTCATCGCTAATTTACCTTTTAGTGTCCCCATGAATTCAAAGATTGAAATTTTAGGCGGTATTGAACACAATAGGTGTACATGGTCCTTTTGTACATTGAGTTCTTCCATTTTTACATCTTTCCACTCACTAATAAGCTGGATGTTTTGTTCGACAAACAATTTGATTGTTCCTTCTAGAATGCGAAATCGATACTTTGGAGTAAAAACGATATGATACTCACATTTGTAAAAGACATGTGTTAATTTTCTAAAACGGACGAGGACGTCCGCGCTAGCAAGGGGCAGGAATAATAGCATCCTGGCGCGAACATCCACGTCCGTGTCATTTTGCCTAAATGATGACGTTCGTACCTTATTTAAACCCTTCTGCAAAATCAATCATCAACCTTGCATAATCCTCAAATTCTGTAAGCGGAAGTGTTTCAGGCCTGTCGTAAATATCGTGGTAAGCAGAGATCCCGCCAAGGGTATAAATATAAAAGGAGGGCACACCGGCCTGGTAAAAAATACAATGATCGCTTATGCAAGCCTCTCCCCTTACTTTTACCGCTTCAAGATACTTCTTTTCCTCATTTATTTCTTGCAGCCGTAACAGTTCATCTTTAAAGACTGAACCATTAACCACCATTATGCCTTCATCGCCTGTGCCCGCCAGGTCAAAATTCACCAAAAATTTCACCTGCTGAAGTTTCACAGGAGGATCATCAACAAACGATTTGGCACCCAAAAGCCCGAGCTCCTCTGCCGCAAGTGCAACAAAAACCATGGAGTATACAGGTGGATTATCAGCAAAATACCTGGCCAGTGAAAGCAGCATGGCAATGCCGCTGGCATTGTCATTTGCGCCATTAAATATGGTCTCCGGGCCCAGCATCCCTAAATGATCGTAATGGGCGGTGAACATCAAAAACGAATCCGGCTTTTCGCGGCCTTTGATCATCCCGGCAATATTTACCATTTTATGAGCCGAAAGCGTTGCATCAATATGAATTTTTACCTGTCCGGTAAAGTCAGTATGCTTATCGGTACTGACGATTATTACAGGTTTTGCCGCCTGTGTGGTTGCCATATGCCAGGTTAACTTCTTATCTGTAAGGACAATGGTGGCTGCATGAGGTATCTGGGTATTAAATTTGAGTACATTCAGAATTTCTTCTGCTTTTTTGTTCATGTCATCTGAACCGGCTATAAAATCCCGCTCATCAATCACCAAAACTTTGTTATTTACATCCTGTAAAACAGATTTTAACTGATCGGTATTTAACAGCAGTTCCTTATCCACATTTACCACATCAAAACTACCCTTAAGTGAAGGTGAAAAAGGCGCAATAAGATAATCCTTGCCTGGCACCAGGGCGGTGCCGTTAACTGCTAATTCTACCTTACCGGGAAATGTATTTACCTCCTGCCTAAAGGTAAAAGTGAAATTTCGGCCTAGGGGTTGTAGGCCGGAATTTTTAAATTCATGTTCAATGTAGTCAGCCGCCATCCTATGGCCGTTGTTCACGTATCCCCGCCCCATAAGACTATCAGAAGCAAGGATATTTACGGTATTCCTTGCATATTGAAGATCCTGTCCCTGTGTCGCGGCAAAGGGAAACAGCAGGATTAAAATAATAATTCTGATGGTGTGTGTTCTCTCCATGCGCTTTATTGATAAAGTTTTTGTGCCATGTTGTCTTTAAATGCATATTTACCCGGGCCTAAGTTCTCACTGTCCCAGAGTACTTCATCGCCATTGAAAACCTGCAGCCTGTAGGCTGACTGAAGAACACTATCATCCTGCCCCGCCAGCTGCCAGCTGAAATGTGGAGAATTGCCTGCCAGTGCAAGGGGCGTATCCAGGTTATTCACTTTCATATTATCAATCTCAGGTTTCTGCCCCTAACAGGAAAAAATAAAAATAAGAACCAGGGGGGATAAAAATTTAACTATTTTCATAACTATTACTGTTGGTAAGTTAGTTTTTTTTATGTGTATATTTGTTGACGATATGCACAAATGTAAGAATTCTGTACTTTTATTTTTAGATTCATTAAACCATTCTAATAAAAATCATATGTATTCCTCAATGACAAAACAGGCAGCAATTATTTCGCTTTGGCTGTTATTATTTCCCTGTCTGCATTCACAAACCTTTAAAGCAGAGGAAGCTGACAAGGGTATCAAGGTATACGAGGACGGGCATCCGGTGCTTTTTTTTAACACCACCCTCAACAGTCAGGATGGAGCATACAGCCGTGCGCACTATGTGCATCCCCTGTTTGGGCTTGACGGGGTAGCGCTTACAGAAGATTTTCCTAAAGATCATCCCCATCAAAGAGGGGTATACTGGGCCTGGGTACAGGTGCATATTGGCAGCCAGCGCATCGGTGATCTTTGGCATACAAAAAATATTGTTGCGGAAGTGGAAGATGCGTTTGCCATGGAAACTGCGGTGGGCAATATGGAGATTTATTCCATTGCCAACTGGAAAAGTCCTAACTGGAATGAGGGAGCGCCTTTTGTTCAGGATTCAGCTGTAATTACCATACATCCGCGCAAAGCAGATTACTATATTGTAGATTTTGATATTTTCCTTACCGGACTCACAGATAGTGTTTTAATTGGTGGCACAGAGAGTGAGAAAGAATACAGTGGTTTTATTACCCGCTTAAAGATACCTGATGATATTGTTTTTTTAAGCAGTAACGGGGAAGTACGTGCGCAAAATGCAGCTGTACAAGCCGGCTCCTGGATGGAATTTAGCGGGGACTTTTCAAAGGAAACCAAAGGCATTGTACTTATGGCACATCCTGATAATCCCGGGCCTAACAATAAGTGGGTTTTACGTACCAAAGGAAGCATGCAGAATGCTGTGTACCCGGGCTGGCATTTGGTTCCAGTTCCGCAAAACAATCCGCTAAACCTTAGATACCGCCTGGTGGTTCACAATGGAAATCTGGATAAAAATGCCATTGAAAACCTGGCCAAAACTTTTGGAAATTAACCGAACGGAAATGCTTCCCTAACTCCTGCCCCCACACTTCATCCAAACCCGGGGATGCAGGGTATAGCATCAATATAATATACAGCACACCTGAATCCTTGCAAAGCAGTTAGTTATCAGGTTTTTAAAAAATCCGGGATTTTAATAACATGCCAAACGAAGAACCAATCCAAAGGAGAAAACCAGTAAAAGGCAGCCTGGAGTTTTGGCGCTTAAAATTTGATTTCAAGGTATTTTCCGGTGTTTGTCTATTAGTTGAACAAGATGAGCAAATTAGTTTATACGAAGGAGGCCAACTTTCACAAAAGTAAGGCATTCGTCATTTATTAGAATCTACCCCAGGCTTCCCAGTAATATCAGTGCATCCCCTTGTGTAACAATAGGTGCATGGTTTGAGGCCAGAACAAAACCATCACGGGGCGCCTTTACATGTTTCTCAAAATCTCCATAAGGATCAGAAATACTCCCCAGTTTCTGGCCCTTTTTTACCAGGCTGCCGTTGTCTACCATCCGCCGGTACATACCCGAATGATTGGAACGTATCCATGCAGAGGACCTTATCAATACCGGATCCTGAGAATACTCGTAGGAGCTAATCTGATCACTGAAATCATGAAACTGCAGGTAGTGCAGCAGACGTATTGCCCCTTCAATCCCCTGGCTGGTAATTTTATCATCGAGGTGCAGGGACTTTCCCCCTTCATATAATAATACCCGTTTGCCAGCCTTTGAAAGGGTTTCGCGGAATGACTTATCCCGGGTCTCTGAATTTAATATAAAGCGCGTGCGGAATATTTTGGCCAGTTTCAGGGATTCATGGTCTTTAAAATCAACCCGCACCTGCGGAAAATTATATCGGCTGGCGCCACCTGTATGAAAATCAACAAAATAATCGACCTGTGGCACAATTTCGTGCATAATATGGTAGGCAAACCTGCTGGCCAGCGATCCTGTGGGAGATCCGGGAAACAATCGGTTCAGATCACGACCATCGGGAAACTCCCGCGACTGGTTCAGAAAACCAAATACATTTACCACAGGAATACAGATAATGGTTCCGGTTTCTGGTTTGTTATAGCCGCCGGCAATTAACTGCCGTATGATTTCAATGCCGTTGACCTCATTGCCATGAATACCTGCTGTAAACAGGATTACCGGGTATGGTTTTTTGCCCTGCTCTACAATTACAGGCACCTCAATTTTGGTGCGGGTGTGCAGGCGGGCAATATCCATGGTAAGCGATGTTCGTCCCCGGTGAATTTCCCTCCCCAGCAGATATAAAGGTTTAGTCGGCATTCCGCTCTACAAATCTAATGATTGCATTGGCAATGTCTTTTCCGGTGGCCCCTTCAATGCCTTCCAGCCCGGGCGAAGAGTTTACCTCCATAATTTTAGGCCCGGCAGCGGATTGCAGCATATCTACCCCGGCAATACTTAAACCAAGGGATTTTGTTGCTTTCAAGGCAGCATTTTCCTCCTCTTCAGAAAGTTCGATAACAGAAGCAGTGCCTCCCCTGTGCAAATTGCTGCGGAATTCACCTTCTTTTCCCTGACGCTTCATGGCGCCTACCACTACATTATCTACAACAAAGGCCCGTACATCTGCACCCTTTGCTTCCTTGATAAACTCTTGCACGATAACCCTGGCTTTTAAGCCCTGGAAAGCCTCCAGTACCGACTCGGCAGCGCTTTTGGTATCAGCCAGTACCACGCCTACACCCTGGGTGCCTTCTAACAGCTTAATCACACATGGCGCGCCCCCAATTTGTTTTAAAACACTTTCAGTATCCTTTGAATAATTAGTGAAAGCCGTTTTAGGTAATCCAAGGCCTGCACGTGAGAGAATCTGGAGGCTGCGCAACTTGTCACGTGAACGCACCAAAGCCTGGGACTCAACGGTGGTGAATACTTTCATCATCTCAAACTGGCGTACAACGGCAGCACCGTAAAATGTAACCGAAGCGCCAATACGGGGTATTACAGCATCAATATCCGTAATTCTTTCGCCATTAAAAAAAATCTGCGGTTTTTTGCGTTCAATCACAATGTCGCATTTCGCATGGTTTACAATCAGCATCTCATGTCCGCGTTTCTCACCCGCTTCTTTGAGCCTGCGAGTGGAATACAACTTTGGATTGGTTGATAAAATTACAATTCTCATTAAAAAAAATCTGTTTTATAGTGTTTGCGTTGTCAATGCTTTTTTGCTTTTTTAAGCGCAACATCAACTAAAAATTTACCTTTTAAAAATTTACGTCCCAGCAACACCGGATAGCGCATCTTGCTCCTGTTGGTGAGGGTTAATTCAATATTGTATGTTTTGTGATGCACTTCAATAACCGTGTGGACTTTGTAGCGTTTTTGTATTACGCCATTTGAACTGCGCACACGCTTACGGGTGAACTCATTAAAAGATAATTTTGTTTCAATTTCCGGTGCGCCCGGATGATTAAATACACAATTCAAAGCTTCATCACTTTCCTGAATATCAACACAATGGAGGCTGGAAGTATATGCCCCGGTATCAATTTTAGCCGGAATTTTCGACAAATTTAACACGGGAAAGTTTACAATCTCACGTCGGCCTATAATATATTTTTCCTCCATTTTGAGGTTCTGTTTAAAAGTCTGCAAGGTAAATAAAAATAATAATTCGATTAAGCATGTATCTTAAATTAATTTAATTTATACCCAAATTGAGCCATTACGCTCAATCGTTTAAGTAAAGGTAAGCTTTTCACCGAATAGGTGAGGTGAAAAGCAACCCCGTTTATCGGGGCAGGCTATATTCTAAAACGGGGTTAACCCTAAGTAAAGC
>Ga0207419_1002738_pt1 | contig 11215 bp, 9 predicted proteins | sample ElkSloMetagenome_4_FD_184723 | JGI IMG/M metagenome (GOLD analysis project Ga0207419, IMG submission 184723) | Hot spring microbial communities from Elkhorn Slough, Monterey Bay, USA - MD2A (version 2) | ecosystem: Environmental > Aquatic > Marine > Intertidal zone > Estuary: Microbial mat ... | reverse complement strand
CGGTTCCGGCCACACACCGGCTGAAGCCGGGACTCCTGGGGCGCTGTCCGGTGTCGCCGGGCACCCAGCATGCCGTGGGACCGACGCGAATCAGCTTTTCAGACAGTCTCTCAGTTCTTTGTTCTCAAAACAAGGATTACCCTGATGAAAGCCTTTGTCCTCGCCGCCGGTGCCGGTACCCGGCTGCGTCCACTGACCGATACCTGCCCCAAGCCGATGCTGCCGGTTGCCGGGCAACCGCTGCTGGCCCACACCCTGCGCTGGTTGCGGCGCTACGGCGTCACCGAGGCGGCGCTCAATCTGCATCATCTGCCGGAGGTGGTGCGGGAGGGGCTGGGTGATGGAACGTCGTTTGGGATGCGTCTGCGCTACTCCTACGAGCCGGAACTGCTGGGGACGGCCGGTGCGGTGCGCCGTGTTGCCGAGCAGCACCCGGATTTCTTCGACCAGACCTTTCTGGTGGTTTATGGCGATCTGCTACTTGATCTGGATATCGCCGATCTGCTGGCGTTCCACCGGGCGCAGGCGAGCCAGGTTACGCTGGCGCTCAAGCGCACGACCACGCCGCAATCCCAGGGCATGATCGAGATCGACACCGAGGGCCGGGTGCAGCGCTTTGTCGAGAAACCCTCGACCTGGGATGGTGGCGATACAGCCAATGCGGGAGTCTACCTTTGCGAGCCGGAGATTGTTCAGCGCATTCCGCCGGGCTTTAGCGACTTTGGGCATGATATCATTCCGGCGCTGCTCCGCGACGGCGCGCCGGTTTACGGGCGGCCGCTGGTGGGCTACCTGCTCGATATCGGCACACCGGCGGCTTATGCTCAGGCGCAGACGGATTGGCAAAATAAGGGGTAGAAGGTACCGATTGCGGAATGTCTGATCGGGCTGTTCCATGCGGTTATCTTGAACTCGGTGGCTGAAACACGGCCACATCGGCCTCAGTTCCCGCACTTGTTTGGGGAACATGGTACACTGTGATCCGGATAGCCTGGGACAGAAATTGTTACCGGGAAAAGAAATCTGTGTACTCACCAGGGATGCTGTAGCGGCGAAAGCGCTTTTGCCGCCACCACCGGATTATGTATGAACCGCGACGCCCTCACTTACCTCCAGACTGCTGCCGGGCAGGCGCTTCTGGCAGATCTGGCGACGCGTAACCTCACCGAGGCCGATTTGCTGCGCGAGTTGACCCGCCTGCGCCGGCACTACCCGGCGGAACTGGCGCGGGCAGCGGTTGAGCAGACCCTGCTGCGCCAACGGGCGCGGACAAAGTTTCCCCAGGCGGATCAGATGTTCTTCACCCGCGAGGCGCTGGAGCAGGCCAGCAGCGCGGCGGTTGCCGATCACCGGGCGCGCCGTTTCGCCAATTACGCGCATGTGGCTGATCTCGGCTGTGGCATCGGCGGGGATGCGCTGGCGCTGGCCGCGGCCGGACGGCAGGTGACGGCTGTGGACCGGGACGACATCCGGCTGGCGCTGGCCGCGGCCAATGCTGCCGCGCTGGGGCCGGCGGCGCCGATAACCTTTGTTCAAGCCGATCTGCTGGTTGATCCACCCCCACCGGCAGATGCGCTCTTCTGCGATCCGGGGCGGCGCAGCGCCGGCCGGCGGCGCTTTCGGGTGGAGCAGTACGAGCCGCCGCTGGCGCATGTGCTGCGCTGGCGGGAGCGGACTCCGGTGCTGGCAGTGAAACTTGCTCCCGGCGTTGATCTGGCGGAATTAGCAGCGGTAGACGACTGCGAAGTGGAGTTTGTCTCGCTGAATGGCGACCTTAAGGAGGCTGTGCTCTGGTGTGGCCCGCCGGCAACAACCGCGCGGCGCGCAACCCTGCTTCGGAGTGCAACTGCCGGTGCCTGCGAAGGAACCAGCGTTACCCTGACTGCCGACCCTGCGCGGAGCCCGACACCATTGGCCCCGCCGGATGCGCTGCTCTACGAGCCGGACCCGGCAGTGCTGCGCGCCGGACTGGTGGGTGAAGTGGCGGCCCGCCTGGGTGCGGCGCAACTCGACCCGGATATCGCCTACCTCACCGCGCCGGAGTTACAGACGACACCGTTTGCGCGCGCCTGGCGCATCCTGGAGTGGTTGCCGTTCAACCTCAAGCGGCTACGCGCCCGCCTGCGGGCTCTGGATGCCGGTCCCGTCACGGTAAAGAAGCGTGGGTCGCCGCTCGATACCGATGCATTGGCAAAGCAACTGAGCGGGTCAGGTGCGCATCCGCTGGTGGTTGTATTGACGCGGGTGGCCGGCCGGCCGGCGGCGCTCATTTGCACGAACCTCTGAGGCGTGGTACATGGTGCGCAGACCGTATGCTGGAAATAGACTACGGACTACGGATTACGGACTACGCATACATGAGGTTGCTATGGCTCCCGGAAATCGTTTTGCTTTTTTTGACGGCGCAATTGTACCGATTGAGCAGGCGCAAGTCAGTGTGATGACCAACGCGCTGCACTATGGCACCGGCTGCTTCGAGGGCATCCGCGCTTACTGGAATGCCGAGGCGCAGCAACTGCTGGTCTTCCTGCTGCGCCAACACATGGAGCGGCTCCAGCGCTCCTGCCGGATTCTTTCGCTGGAACTGCCCCACACGACCGATGAGTTATGCCGGATTACCCTGGATCTGCTGCGACGCGAAGAGTTCCGCACCGATGCCTATATCCGTCCGCTGGTCTATAAGCGCGATGCCTCGATTGCGGTCCAGATGACTGGCCTGAGCGACGCGTTTGCACTCTTTGCCCTGCCCTACGGCCAGTACATCCCCGGCGCGGCGGTGCGTGCCTGTGTCTCATCGTGGCGGCGTGTCGATGATAATGTTATTCCGGCGCGAGCCAAGCCGACCGGAGCCTACATCAACACGGCGTTGGCGAAAACCGAGGCGATACTCAACGGCTATGACGAGGCAATTGTGCTCGGTGCTGACGGTCAGGTTTCGGAGGCGAGTTCATCTAACCTGTTTATCGTGCGGAACGGCACGCTGATGACCCCGCCCGTTACCGGCGATATTCTGGAGGGCATCACGCGGCGGGTAGTGCTGGATCTGGCGCGTGACGAGCTGAATGTGCCGGTTCTGGAGCGAACCATTGACCGCACCGAATTGTATGTTGCCGACGAGGTCTTCTTCTGTGGCACCGGGGTAGAGATCAAGCCGGTGATCGAGATCGACCGGCGTCCCGTTGGAACGGGGGAAGTCGGGCCTATCGGCAGCCGTCTGGTGCAACTCTACAGCGCTATTGTGCGCGGGCGGGTGGAGCGCTACCGGGAGTGGTGTACAGCGGTGGCTTGATCGCCAGCGGGTTTGCAGGCAACCAGCCTCCCGCAGGTCTACGCCCCTGACTGACAGGAGTTACGCGGTCACTGACCCGGCAGATCGTTCCACCTCCGGCAGGGCGGAAGAAACCATCTTTTTTCACACACATGGTTGCACAATGTGCAACTATGTGTGTGAAAGAAAAACAGTTCCATGCTGCCGCCGGCGAGTCAGGCGTCCATCGGGTGGAAACGCCCGGTTTGCATGCCCACCGCGTAACTCCTGTACATGACAGGAGTTACGCGGTCACTGACCCGGCAGATCGTTCCGCCCTGCCGGAGGCAAAACAGCCTTTTCATAGACGTACATGCCTGACGTGAAATTTCGCCGCGTACGTCCTGTACCTTGGAAATTAGAACGGAATATCGTCGTCGTTTTCGATCGGCTGTGGCTGGTTGCGCCGCGCCGGTTGGTTGGCGGGGGCCGGTCGGCGCGCCGGGGCTGCCGGAGCCCGACTGGGCGCCTGCGATTGCTGCTGTGGCTCCGGTGCCTCCTCGTTCTGGTAGTCATCTCCTTCATTTTGACTGTAGGAGCCGGCGTCCTGACCGCGCGCGCCATTCTTGCTTGACAGAATGATCATATCCTGAGCCACAACTTCGGTCGTGTAGCGATCATTCCCTTCCGAATCGGTCCACTTGCGCGTCTGCAGGCGGCCTTCGACATAGACGTGGGTGCCACGGGTCAGATACTCATTGCAGATCTCGCCCAGTTTATCCCAGGCAACCACGCGAAACCACTCGGTATCCTCATGCGGGTTGCCGTCGCGATCCTTCCAGGTACGATTGCTGGCAACCCGGAAGTTAGTAACGGCGCTGCCCTGAGCCGTGTAGCGCATCTCTGGATTTGCGCCGAGCCGTCCGGTCACTTGCACTTTATTCAAGTCCTTAGCCATACATCTCTCCCCGTTCTTGTATGTCTATCGTCCCAGCCGCACTCGACATTCGGGCGGGGCTAACGAACTTTTGTGCGAACTATAGCACAAATGTTGCTGAAAGTCAAGCCGGTTCCGGCACAGCCGGCGGCGCGGTACTGGTTGCTGCGGTCATTCCCTGGAGTGTGTGGGTGGCGACGGCTTCTTTTGCCTGACGGATAGCATTCATAATCGCAAATGCATCTGATTTGCCATGCGCAATCACCGTTATACCCTTCACCCCCAGTAGTAGCGCACCGCCATAGGAACGGTAGTCGCTGGCCTGGCGCGCCCGTAGCAGCGGAAACAATCCCAGACCAAGCAGTCCGGCACTGCCAAGCAGGGCACCGACAGGGGCGCGCCAGCGCCCGGCACCCGGCAGCAGTGTTAACAGCGCCGTCGGTAGCAGGCTCAGCAGCAGGCGGGGCAGCAGGTTCCGCTCGTTTTCGGCCTTCACCTTTTTAATCATAAATGAGGCCACCGCCTCCCCCATCTTCAGCACCATATTGCCGACAAACCCATCGGCAATCAGCACATCGCAGCTTCGGTGCAGCAGCATATCTTTGGGTTCGGCATTGCCCACAAAGTTCAGTTTGCCGGCGCGCAGCAGCCGGTGGGCCTCCTGCACCAGTCGGTCGCCCTTGGTTTCCTCCTCGCCATTTGCCAGCAGTGCCACGCGCGGGTTAGGAATGCCCATCACCCGTTCGGCATAGGTACTGCCCATCTGCGCAAATTGTAGCAGGTAGTCCGGCTTGCAGTCAGTGGTTGCGCCGATATCCAGCAGCAATACGGGCTGGTGCAGCGTTGGAAAAACGCCGGCCAGGGCGGGGCGTTCAATGCCGGGCAGTCGCCCCAGCACCAGCAGGGCACCTGCCATGGTTGCACCGCTGTGCCCGGCTGAGACAAAGGCATCGGCTTTGCCGTCGCGTACCAGCTTGAGTCCCACAATGTGGGTGGAGTTGGGCTTGCGGCGGACAGCCTGGGCAGCCGATTCACGCATATCAACAACATCGGGCGCATCAATAATGAGCAGGTTGAGCCCGATGGTATTGTGTCGTGCCAGTTCAGTTGTGAGAGCGGCCCGCGATCCGACCAGGAAAACAGTGCAGCCATAAGCACGGGCAGCGCGCACTGCGCCTTTCACGGTCTCATGAGGGGCATTGTCGCCGCCCATGGCGTCAAGAACGATTCGTATGCTCATGTGGTAGTCCTTAGCGAAGGTTGCATGACAGATGTGCGCACCTGGTGTAGCGATGTGCCATCCATCGAAGGGAACATGATATTGGGGTTATACAAACGCCGCCAGTCTAGCATCAGGCAGGGGATGCGTCAAACGGAACCGGCGGCCGGTATGCTACAATTCCGGGCGATGAACTATTTTATTCTGACAACGCGCGGGCTGGAGGATGTCGCTCTAGAGGAGCTGTCCGAGCGCCTGCCAACCGCGCATGTGCGCCGGCAGGCTTACCGCCGCATCCAGTTGACCGCGCGCGAAGCTGATGCACCGGCGCTGATCGATCTCCGCTGTGCCGATGATGTTTTTGTGGAAGTGGCGACCTGGCAGGGGATTGGCAAGGCGCGTAGCACCCTCGATCAGTTGTCCGGGCTGGCGGCAACGCTGGATCTCGGTCCGGCGCAACATGTGTGTGCGCAGCTCCGTCCGCTGGCGCAGCCTGTTCGGTTTGCGGTCAGCGCCAGTTTTGTGGGACGGCGGAACTACAGCTCACCGGAGATGAAGCCGGCGCTGGCGCAGGGGGTGATGCAGCGGATGCCCTGGACCTATGTGCCGGAAGAGGTTATGGATGGTCTGAGTCTGCGGCTGTTTATCGAGCATGAAACAGCGCTGCTGGGGGTACGGCTGGCGGCGCATCCGCTACACCGGCGGCCCTACAAACAGGCAACTGTCCCCGGCTCATTGCGCCCGACCGTAGCGGCGGCACTGCTCCGGCTGGCCGGCGTCACCCCGACGACAACCCTGCTTGATCCGCTGTGTGGCGCGGGCACGCTGGTGATCGAGGCGGCGCTGCTGGGAGCAAACGCGCTAGGAGGCGATATCAGCGGCGCGGCACTGGCGGCGGCATACACCAACCTGACGGCCGGCGGCGCGCATGCCGAACTGCGCCAGTGGGATGCGCGCAACCTGCCGCTTGATCCGGCCAGTGTTGACGCCGTCGTGTCCAACCTGCCCTTTGGGCGGCAGGTTGGCACCGCAGCCGAGTTGTCCACGCTCTACGCCGGTCTGGTCGCCGAGGTGACACGGGTGCTGCGTTCCGCCGGGCGGGCCGTCCTGCTGACCAGCCGGCCCGCCCCGCTCCTGGCTGCCCTGACCAGCGTACCCACCCTCCAGGTAGCCGCACAGCGCGAAATCAGCCTGTACGGCCAGACACCCACGGTCGTGATAATCTCCAAGAGTTAAACGTCAAGAATTTAGAAATGAATTACAACCGTTAATCCCTAACCGTTCACCCCTACTACCTACGACAACCCGATATCCCAGCTTGCCTCCAGATCTTTCTTCGCAAAGCGACGGAATGCCAGGATCGTCGTCGTACTGGTGACGCCGGTGATGCGGGCAATGCCCTCCGGGATGGCCTCATCCAGATGGTCATACTCCGAGATACGCAGCACTGCGATAATATCATAATCGCCCGTAACTGAGTAGACCTCGGCCACATTCGGCAGATCGGCAATGGCCTGGGCCACCTCCGAGATACGGGCAGGCTCCGTCGTAATCAGGACAAATGTGGTAAACATACGAATGGCTCCTCCTTGGACAGGGGGTAATTCATGGTTAATAAATACAGCAAATGTTCAGGCTTGATACAACGAAAATGACTCTTCAAATTATTGCTACCGCATCATTTTTGTGCCACTAAAGGAATATATAAATTCACCCAGGAATATCTATTACAATAATTACTATCACGATATGCAGTATTAGAATAACGAGTATTGTTGCCATCTTTATCTATTGGCATAATCCTGAAGTAGCAAACATCATCAGGAAGCTCTGTGAATGTACTGATTGTCTCAAAACCTTGTTTTTTCTGTGTCCCAAGAAGTAACATTTGATGAGACTTGCTTCCACCATAAATATGATATGATGTAATTTCAGTGGCTCCATTCCAGCTAAAATAGAGCGTTAATGCATCATTACCTTCTTGAAGTGTCAGTGAAGGCGTTGTTGTAGGGAACCCTTTCCAGGTAAATCGGAACGCACGATATGTGTATTCACCATTTAGCAACCATTGCATTGCTATTTCTGCATCTGGCGTAACTTCGGTAATGGTACCACCAGATCCCCATCCAATCATAGTATTCCCATTTGACAATCGTTGGGCATTTCCCATAACCAGAGGATTAATCGTTGGATCTCTATATTCCCATACGCGTGTCACAGTTTTATTTGCCTCGTCAATTTGATATTCAACTGCACGGGCATTTTGGTTATCAAACAGAGTAATATTCCCGTTTGGTAAGCGGCGTATATCATGTTGTATACAAAAACCATCATCATTAGTGAAAGTAAACTGGTTTTGTTTACCCCATAAACGCCACATAACCTCACCGGTATTGCGGTCTATTTTTGTTACCTCACATAAATTTCTACTGGAGAGTAAGACATTATTATCAACATCAACTTCAACCGCATTGCCATGAATATAATCAACTATTTGGTTCGTCAATTCCGCATATGTGTCAGTGTATGGAATATGATCGCTGGCACGCCACTCAAAAATAACATTCTTTGAAGGATCAAGTTCCTGGACAATTAAGTCCACAACCTGAGCGTCAGAGCGCCCACCATACGCACTTAAATCAGTTGTCTGGAGATTATAGATCATCAGAAGCGCATTACCATTATCCAGAAGTTGTATATCATGAACATCTGCTAAATAACCGTTCCCTGCTTGCCAGGTATCAATAATAGAATAGGTTTCATCCATTACATAAAACATCCCAAAAGTTCCTCCAACAGTGGTGAATTCACCTACGTGATATGAAAGTAATTCCTTTTCATTCACGATTTGTTTCTTGAAGTCTCCAATAAATTGATCTCTTGGTAATGCCTTATGGTAAACCAGTTCACCGGTGTTATCCAGGATGAGCAAGTAACGTGGCGTGGATTGAATCGGGGGAGGGCTCAGACTGAATCGGATATTTGACAGCAAAATATATCCTTCTGCGGTACCCTGAGCAGGGTGTGTAATTGCAATATCTGGAATTCCAAAACTTTCAGGTGAGGTAATATAACTTCTGAGCAACCCTGTGGGTTGTGGATCATTGGGAAGTTGTTCACTCCACCAGGGCTTACCAAGGATAGTGCGATCGGGTATCGGATTAGTGGAAATGGTGAATCTAAACGATGTGCCGGAGATTTGCTTGCCCTGTTCAGTACGTAAGTGATTTTCAACCTGTACCGATACTATTTCACCTGGAATAAATGGTTTACCAGGTTTAAAGATAACCGTCTTTTGATCATCAGCCAGCAAAGTCTGACCATTGCTCTGACCGCTTACACTGCCATGAACCGCAAATGTATCTGGTTGCAGACTATCAGCCAGAATGTGAGTACCCTGTCGAATTGCAATAGTGGTACCTGCTGAAACATGGTGTGAAGAGGGACGGGGCGAAATATACGTTAACGATAGCATATGTTCAGACGAAACAGGCAGAGGAATCAAACAGATCCAGATAAGACCGAGCACCACTATTATACTGGTTACCTTCATTGCACCCTCGACAATACAAAACTCAGAGGCAGTTACGCGCAACACAGCATCGTAACTGCCTCTCTCTATTCACAACTGACATATTATACATCAAAAATTCATCAGCTTGTTCAGCCCACGATCATCGCTACGGTATCCCCCACAACCTCACGGTTCCATCCCGTGCAGTCGAGGCCAGCCTCTGCCCATCTGGGGTGAAGGCCAGGCTAACGACGCCATCGGTATGGCCTTCCAGCGTGCGTAACGCTTTGCCGTCATCGGCATCCCACAATCGGATGTTCTGATCTTTGGAAGCTGAAGCCAGAATTTCGCCATCGGGATGCCACGCCACACCCCAGACAAAATCGGTATGTCCGCGCAGGGTGTTCTGCAACGAACCATCCTGCGCATTCCATAGTCTTATGGTTCCATCGCGTGATACCGAGGCCAGCCTTTGCCCATCCGGTGACCAGGCCACATCCCAGACGAAATCGGTATGTCCGGTCAGACGCTCCACGAGTGTTCCGTCACTCACGTTCCAGAGCCAGACAGTCGTGTCTTTTGATGCAACCGCCAGGGTTTGCCCATCGGGCGCAAATGCGACGCTGACACCACCGACCGTTTCCGTTTCTATATCGTGCAACTGGTGTAACACGGTCCCATCTTTGCGCCAGAGCAGGATTTCCCCGGCGTGGCAGTTATCATCGTCACGACTCGCACATGCGGCTGAGGCGAGGATCTCGCCATCGGGATGCCATGCCACACTCCAGACTTCCTCACTGTGGTGCTGAAAGGTCAACTGCAGGACGCCATCCTCCACAGTCCACAACCGGACGGTTTGATCCCGTGCGGATGAGGCGAGGGTTTGTCCATCAGGCGACCAGGCTACATCGCGAACCCAATCGGTATGACCTGCCGGTGTGCTCAGGAGTGCTCCAGTGTTCGTGTCCCACAACTTCACGGTGCCATCTAATGCGGCGGAGGCGACCGTCTGGCTATCGGGCGCAAAGGCGACGTTAACAATCTGATCGGTATGCCCTTCCATGATGTGCAGTTCGGTAATCTGATCTGCGGTTTCCGGAGAAATAGAAGGAGTAGAACCGGGCGATTGCCTCCACAGAGCAACCAGAGCAACCAGAGCAACCAGTATTATTATTGGAATAAGAAGAAACATCCATAATTGGTTGCGATTCTTCCCCGGAGATAAGACGGTTGGCGGGGCAGGTGTTGGAGTGAGAGTAGGCGGTGGCGTTGGGACAGGCGGCGGTGCAGGCGTAAATGATGGTATAGGGACAGTTTTAGCTACATGATAGCCCATGAGCGCCTGTTGAAAGCTTTCTACATTCGCAAAGCGCTCTTCTGATTTCAAACTCATTGCCTTCATAATTGCATCAGCTACATACGTCGTGATCGCCGGGTTGTGGTGATTCGGCGGTAATAAAATATCGGGAGTCTGCACAAGGCGATCGGTAGCGGGGGGGGGTATAGTTGCGGTCAGTAACTGGTACAGCGTTGCGCCCAGGCTATAAATATCACTACGCGGACTGGTACTCTTGCGGTACTGTTCCGGCGGTGCATAGGCCGGTGTTAAACCGTTATGTGTATGGATTGATGTTTGCAGTCCTTCCTTAACCAATCCAAAATCCACCAACTTGAGTAGACCATCCGGTCGTAAGCGGATGTTGGCCGGTTTGATATCACGGTGCAGAATGGGTGGGGTCTGACGATGCAGATAGGCCAGCACCTGGCAGAGTTGAACGGCATAGGCCAGCACCTGTGACTCGGCTAACGGCTGCCCGGTTTCATTCAGAATCTCGTAGAGATTTTTTCCGGGTACAAATTCCATCACCAGGTAGCCATTGCCATTGGCCTCAAACATCTCTTCATAGCAAACCAGATTGGCTTGCTGGTGATGCTTGAGCACCTGAAACTCCCGTTGAAAAGCACGAATCGTGTCAGGATTAAATGTCTCCTTAACGGCTACAAGGGTACCAGGGTGCTGGATCACCTCAGCCTGATAGACCATCCCAAACCCACCGCAACCAATACCCCGAAGCACGGTGTACCGTCCATCTATAACCTGATCGATGAGGCGCATGGCATGGCGTAATGATCGACCACACTCGCTACAGTGTTTTACGTTATCCGGGTTCAGCCGGCCGCAGCCCTCACCAGTTTGTGGATTAAGACATGGTTCAGGTTTACTTTACAGGTTTCGATCACGCTGCCAGGGGCACCGCGCATGGCGCTGGCTCTTGTCCCGTGGTGGCGGGTGCTGGG
>Ga0207419_1002736_pt1 | contig 11219 bp, 11 predicted proteins | sample ElkSloMetagenome_4_FD_184723 | JGI IMG/M metagenome (GOLD analysis project Ga0207419, IMG submission 184723) | Hot spring microbial communities from Elkhorn Slough, Monterey Bay, USA - MD2A (version 2) | ecosystem: Environmental > Aquatic > Marine > Intertidal zone > Estuary: Microbial mat ... | reverse complement strand
TAAAACCCTTCTTTCTCCGTATCATTACACTCAGCAATATGATGAGTGCCATGCGCCGGGTTTAATACTCTATCTACAAGTTTTACTCCCCACATTTCACTCACAACATCTCCATTCAGAGATCTCAAGTTATCCTCGATTAGTGTCATTATATGTTGTGATATCTTCTTGGCTTCTACTTTTGTTCTTCTGGTCAAATATAGACTATATTGATCCTTCAATTGATCATCTTTTATCATTGAGATTTCTGCAGGAATAAGTTCGTATTTATGCTCTAGATAGATCTTTAACAGTTCTAATTGAGAGATGCAATTACTAGTATAAACATATGGATTTCCACTTGATGAAGTAATTACTGAATCTTGATTTATTTCATACAACCTTGCATTTATATCGTTTACCCCTTCTGAAAAGTTCTCGATTAATATATTATATCGCTCGAATTCATTGGAAAAAATTACATCTCCTGTCTCTGGAGATTCTTTCCATTTTTTTTCAAAGTTCAGCAATTGTTTATAAAAAATCTGTATTTTTTTACGCTTATTTATAATGTTTTGCTATATCAACTCCCCATCCCCCCTTCGGGGTACTTCCCCTCAACTAAGGGGAAGACGTCCTAAGAGGGTCAGCGTATATTGGAAACTCCACAATGCTCAGAAAATGCACGTGTACCTCTCCCCCTCAGATGAGGGGGAGGTGTCCGCAGGACAGAGGGGGAGTTGATTTCTCTTTACTCAAATAATTACTTTTCAACCTCCTGTATAATCTTAAAGATTACTCCCTCAAGATTTTTATTTACTTCATCATTCCAGAAACGAAGTACGGTCATGCCAAGACGTTCCAAATGCTGTGTCCGAAGAGTATCATACTCCTTTTGCTCGAAGTGTTGCCCTCCATCAATTTCAATAACTAAACATTTTTGAGGACAATAAAAATCTACAATATATTTTCCCATGGCATGCTGTCTTCGAAACTTTACGCCAAGCTGTTCTTTTCGCAACCTCGCCCATACGATTCTCTCTTGCGGAGTCATTCCCTTTCGCAATGTACGACGATTTTGTTTCAATTTGGGAAGGTCGTGAATGGTGCGCATAGTAAGATGTTTTTATCAACTCCCCATCCCCCCTTCGGGGTACTTCCCCTCACCTCAGCCTTCGCACAAGGCTTCGGCATAGCGAAGTGAGGGGAAGATGATCAAGATAAGTCCCCACCGTTCAGGATACCGAACACCCCCTCAATCGAGGGGGTGTTTCGGAATAAGACTACTTTTTCTCTTCGTCTTTCTTGTCATCTTCTTTTGACTCTTCTGTCTCTGCATCTTTGACTTCTTCGTCCTTTTTCTCTTCTCCTTCAGAAGCATTGGCATCAGTGCCAGGAGTGCCTTCAGCTTCTTGCGTAGCCTTGTAGAGTTTTTCTCCTATAGCTTGAGCAGCGGTAGAAAGTTCTTGTGTCGCCGTCTTAATGGCTTCACTTCCAGACTTCTCATCTGCCAAAACTTTCTTGAGTGCTTCGATTTTTTCTTCTACCGGTTTTTTCTCTTCAGGAGTTACTTTATCCCCTGCATCTTTGAGAGCCTTCTCGGTCGTAAAGACTATGGTGTCTGCTGTATTTCGAAGTTCGACTTCTTCTTTCTTTTTCTTGTCTTCTTCAGCATGAAGTTCAGCGTCTTTTTTCATCTTCTCGATTTCTTCTTCGCTAAGGCCACTGGAAGCTTCGATCTTGATAGACTGTGATTTTCCGGTTGCTTTATCTTTTGCCGTAACATCCAGGATTCCATTGGCATCAATATCAAAGGTTACTTCGACTTGAGGAATTCCACGAGGAGATGGTGGAATGCCATCGAGAATGAATCGTCCGAGTGATTTATTTCCAGAAGCGATTTCACGTTCTCCTTGTACAACATGGATTTCAACGCTTGGCTGATTGTCTGCTGCAGTCGAGAATACTTGTGATTTTTGTGCTGGAATAGTCGTGTTCTTCTCGATAAGAGGAGTAGCAACGCCTCCCATAGTTTCAATTCCCAAAGTAAGTGGCGTTACATCAAGAAGGAGAACATCTTTTACATCTCCTGCCATAACACCTCCCTGAATAGCAGCTCCCATAGCCACAACTTCATCAGGATTCACACTGGCATTGGGCTTTTTCCCGAAGAAAGCTTCTACTTTTTGTTGAACCAAAGGCATGCGAGTCATTCCTCCGACCATAACCACTTCCTCGATATCTTTTGCTTCAAGCTTCGCATCTTTCAAAGCTTCCTTCATTGGTTCAAGGGTTTTGTCTACCAAATCACCTACAAGTTCTTCGAGTTTCGCACGTTTCAAAGTCATGACAAGATGTTTTGGTCCGTCAGCTCCCGATGTTATAAATGGTTGATTGATTTCTGTTTCTACAGAAGTTGAGAGCTCAATCTTTGCTTTCTCTGCAGCTTCTTTGATTCTCTGGAGTGCCAAAGGATCATTTCCAAGATCAATTCCTTCTTGTTTTTTGAATTCATCCAAAATCCAATCAATAATACGCTGATCGAAATCATCTCCTCCGAGGTGAGTATCTCCGTGAGTCGATTTTACCTCGATAGTATCATTACTCACTTCAAGGATAGAGATATCAAACGTTCCTCCTCCGAGATCATAAACAGCAATCTGTTCATCTTTTCGTTTATCAAATCCATACGCAAGAGCTGCTGCTGTTGGTTCATTCACAACACGCTTTACATTGAGCCCTGCAATTTCTCCCGCTTCTTTCGTTGCTTTTCTCTGTGAATCATCAAAGTATGCCGGTACGGTAATGACTGCATCTGTAATAGTTTCTCCGAGCTTTGCCTCTGCATCGCTTTTAAGCTTTTGCAAAACCATGGCGCTAATTTCTTGAGGAGAGTATTCTTTTCCACTCATGACAACTTTTACACCACCTTTATCAGCTTTTACCATTTTGTAGGGAAGTCCTTTGGCATCTTTTTGTACTTCCGCATCATCAAAATCACGTCCGATAAAACGCTTTACACTATAGAGTGTATTTCCGGAATTTGTCACTGCTTGACGCTTAGCCAAAAGACCCACTAAACGCTCTCCTGTCTTGGAAGTCGCCACCATAGATGGTGTCGTTCGATTTCCTTCTTTATTCTCTACAATCTCTGGCTTTCCACCTGTTATAACCGCCATAGCGGAATTGGTTGTTCCGAGATCGATTCCTAATATTTTTGACATAATTGTTATCGTTTACTTAATTATTTATTAACAACTCATATTTGCTTTGTAGAAAAATTCAAAAAGCAAATATCAAATGTCAAACAATTTTATTTTTCTCAAAATAATCATTCTCTTTCTTGAAAGTTATCCTATCTTCATGTTAGTCTTTTATTACCTTCAATAAAAGAGGCAAGACTATGGACCCGCTAAAGAAATGGGATTTGTTCGAATTTGCGGTGAAGATGATCTTCGTCGCAGTTTTGGTACTGTGGGCAGTATCTCTCTTCGCCTTAGCCTTAAACAAGGGATGGTTTAGCTAAGAAGTAAGGAGTGAGGGAGTTTGTTTAGTGTCGGGTCTTTTTGGTAAAACTTTACCGGAGACCCTCCTTTTTTTATAAGGAATTTTTTGCAAAAGTTGAAGACTTCGACGCAACGCGCCAGGATTCTCTTTCTTTTTTTCTTTAGCATTTCAATGCACACTTTCCTTCTCCTTTTTGTTGGCGAGCTCTTGAGTTCGCCAACATAAGGAGAAAGAATTATTCTCCCCTTGCCTCGATAGCAATCTTCTTTGGCTTTACTTCATCAGCCTTGGGCATAGTAATGACAAGCATACCCTTTTCATAGGTAGCTTTCGTTTCATCACTTTTTACCTTCATGGGGAGAACGACTGATCGCGTAAAGGATCCTTCTCGGATTTCTTTACGATAATAATCTTCATGCTTTATTTCTTCTTTTTCCTGTGTCTGACCCGAAACAGTAAGAACGTCATTTTCTACAGACACTTCGACATTCTTAGGATCAATATCAGGAAGCGATATCTTTGCCATGACATCATCCCCATCTTGGTACACGTCCATAGCTGGTGAAAAACCATTGTGAGACCATGCGTCCTCATCAAAGAATCTATCAAGATCCATCATAGGATGCCATCTCATAAGTTGTCTTCGCATAGTTACCACCTCCTTTCTTATTACACTTTATTATTCTTTATTCTTGAGAAACTACCACTCTTGCTGGGCGGATAACTCGATCTTTGTATCGATATCCTTTTTGCATAACCTTTTCAATCTTCTCTCCTTCTTGATTTTCCCCATCTTCTTTTTCTTCCTTCTTATCCTGAGGATTTTCTATTGCTTCGTGAATCTCTGGATTAAAAGTGTCTCCTGTTTGTACTACAACCTCCTCCACTCCCATATTCTTGAAAATATCTTCGAGTTGTTTGTGGATATAGGTAAGTCCCATAACCCAAGGATCATCTTTGTGTGTATCGGGAACATGTTCGAGAGAAGAAAGAAGATTATCAGCCACAGGAAGGAGATCTACTACCGCATTCTCTACAGCTCTGTCAGCAAGTTCACGACCAAAAAGTTCTTGTCGTTTCTTGTAATTTTCAAAATCTGCCAAACTTCGTTTCCAACCATTAAAGGCCTCTTTTTGCTCTAAATAGGTCTGATATACTTCCAAAACATCCTTAATATCCCCTCCTAAATCCAGAGCAAGTGCATCTTGGGGAGCAAACCATCCTCCCGAACCCTCCTCATATTCTTCATTCAGAGCAATCTCACTCTCATCTCCCGCATAAGAAAATACAAATTCGCACAAAACAAATCGCTTTCCAGCGTAGGCCTTTTCTTTCCTATTTATGAACTCACCGAAGCGAAGTTTATCCTCTATCACAACATCCATTTTTGTCTCCTCCTTGATTTCACGAATCGCTGCTTGTTCGAGTGTTTCTCCTTCTTGCACTTTTCCACCAGGGAAGATATATTTTCCATCAAATTTTTTTCCTTTCGCAAGGAAAATATTCCCTTCGCGGTTTCTTATAATCCCCCCAACGAACACAGGGACTTTGATATTATTATCATCTTTTTCTTTTGTATTCATAGTATCTTTTTAAAAAATAATTACATATACGCCGGATGAAAAGAAAACCATTCCTACTCCCAACGATCCCAAATATTTTTTCACAAACTCAACTATCGATTTATTTCTTTCGTATTGCATTCGTTTTGGACCAATGACCGCAACAATACCTCGCTCCCCTTCTTTATTCTTATAGGGAGAGACCACCATAGAGTATCCGGAAATTTCGTGAATAGGATTTTCATCTCCAATATAAATCTTCGTATCCCCATCTTTCATTCCATCGAGTAAAACATCTATTTTTTCATCGATATAATCAAGAGCCTCAGCGAGTTGACACAATTCATCCTTATCATGTTTTTCTTCGAGAAGTCTTCGAAGCCCGAACTCATAAAACTCTTCTCTATCAATAATGCCACTTACACCAACATTTCCAGAAAGCGCTGAGAGAAGCTTTGCCGTCGTTCGTGCCATGCGAACATTTTTTGCACGAAGTTGAAGGAGTTCTTTTTGCATTTGCAATTGTTCATTCCTATCAAGCTCGCGATTTTGCATGATTGATTCGACAAAATATCGATATCCCTTATCGGTAGGAATTCTTCCTGAGCTTACATGAGGTTGATAGAGAAATCCTTCCTCCTCCAAAACACCCATGTCATGACGTATGGTCGCTGGACTCACTCCATGGATATACGTATCAGAAAGATACTTCGAACCAATAGGAAGTCCTGTTCGAGTATATTCCTCGATAATAGCCGACAATACTGCTATTTGGCGATCATTCATAATGAACACACACTATTTACATCTCTTAGTATAAAACTCCTATTAGCAGTCGTCAAGTATGAGTGCTAAAATAGCTTTTTTAGAAAACAAAAAGGCCGGTTCAAGATATTTCTCGCTCCGGCTATTCATTCTTATCTCCTTTTTCTGAGAATTCGATGATTCTCTCTAGTGCTCTCACAAGACCTTGAGGATCTTCATTATTTCTGAAAGTCTCAAGTGCTTGTCGAGCAAGGAAAAGCATTTCCGCTCTCTGGCGAAGTGCTCGTTTATTTTCTTCCTGCATTCTTGCAAGCACTTTTTGGCATCGATCGAGATCATTTCTCATCACTTTCCCCTTCCTTCAAAGGAACCTTCTGTACAGAATAAACCTCTCTCCTCCTCTCGTCAAAGTTTTTTAGTTCCATAAAAAAAGATGGGGGGGTATACATCCTTGTATATACCCCCCGTAAGTAGTCGGAAATTTCACCAGAGCTCTCGAGGACGCCCAAGGCCGACTTTTTCCCCTGAGGGTACCTCTACATCCACCTTCCCAGTGAGCAAGGTAGGTGCATCCTGGATTAACCTTTCAAACTTCTTTTCAAGTTGGGCAATCCGATCTTTCATTTCTTCAATCTCTTGCTTTAACTTTCTTCTTTTCATGTTAACTCCCACCTTTTAGCCAAAAATGAGGTGAAATATACCCCCTCCAAAGGAGTGCTCTTTAGTGGCAACCACGCTTTGCGTGTTGCACTACGCGACCACACTTGCGCCCCGGACGACGTGATGACGAGCGTGGGCGACGAATAGCCTTCTTTGGCGTGCTCTTTTTCGATAAAAGATTGAAATGTGCCCCATTTGGGACAAGAGTATATTCCCTTTCCAAATAAGCATGTCCCTTTCCAGTACTTAATCGGAACTGGATGCTCCCTTTAACATCATACTCTGTTATCCTGATACGAACGCTTCCCCCTTCTTCTCGCAATCCAACAGGGAATCCATCCCGATCCAATGTGACGCATTCAAAAATACATGCTCCAAGAGTCTCCCTGTTCACTGAAATAATTACTTTTATTTGCTTACTCATCACACCCTCCTTCGGGACTGATTTGGATGAAATGACTGTTCCAAAAAACAGCCACGCTTGAAAAAGTACACATATTCACATTGGCATTGCCAACACAGAATACAACCCTGTATATAACCACCTTTCCCTATAAATGTCAATTTCTGGAAAAGCATCATTAAAAAAACCTGTTGTCTTGAAATTTTTTAGGCTTTCATGCGTATATTCTTAGGTGTATTCTCTGTGGATTGGTCTTTTTTTCTTTCGATGAAGTGTCCTCTCCAGAATAAACGATTTTTTCCTCTTTTAAAGTAAGCCGTGCAATCCCTTGCAAAAATAATACTATCCGCTATACTATAATTAACTTTATCCAAAAAACAAAAAGTTTATGACGTGAAGCTTTTTTGCGTCAAAACACAAAAAACGTATGACACAAAACAACGATGCTCAAGAAATGGATTCTCAGGAGAGGTCTCAGCGCATTGACTCTCTTCGCGATATGATTTCTAGTGCCGAGAAAACTATCCAAGGTGCCAAAGCCATGCTCCTCCAGTTAGAAGGAAAGAAGCGTGCTGGAAGACGCCACAAAGTCGAAGAAATGGAAGATGGCTCTACCGTTGTGCAAGGAACCTTTGACGGACAACTCATGATTGGTGCAGATGGGAAGCAATATCCTATTCCTGCCAACTACGCCTCCAAATCAAAGCTTGTCGAAGGAGACATGCTCAAGCTCACCATTACTTCCGATGGGTCTTTCATTTACAAACAAATATCTCCAGCAGAACGTCGTCACGCACTTGGGATTGTAACCCAAGATGAAAATGGCAACTACTATGTTATTGCCAATGGGAAGCCTTATCGCGTTCTTCTTGCTTCCGTTACCTATTTCCGAGCAGAACCAGGAGATGAAGCGGCTATCGTCCTTCCTCGGGATATTGATACTGCATGGGCTGCTGTGGAAAATATTGTTGCCAAAGCTAAGGAGCATCCAGAGATTCTTACGCAAAATAATATTCCTCCTACACCTGCGAATACACCTTCTTTCGCTACTAAGCAAGAAGAAACACCGTCATCTCCATCCTCTTTTGAAGAAGAGCCTCCCTCATCACAAGAAGATGAAATTTCTGAAGAAGTATCAGAAGAAGATGCTGACACCCTTGAGGAAGGGGGATCACTTGAACTTCTTGATGAATGGAAGGCTGATATAGAGCAAATAGAAAAAGAACTTCAAGAAAAAAGAAAGGAATCTGTGGACGCTTAATTTTAATGAGCTTTTTATGAAAAAGAATACACGCCCACTTCTTTTTAAAGATTTGCTCTTTGGAGGTATTAATGGTGCTATATTTGGCATCATGGCATCCCTTACCCTTGCCAACCTTTCTTCTCTTCCTGTTCACCCTATTTTCATTTTTCTCTTTTTCATTCTCTTTGCGGTTATTGGAATTGCCATTGGATATGCCTTTTCTCGCTATATTGCATCATTTTTCTTTCAACTTGCGAAATTTGGCGCTGTAGGAGCTGCAAATTTTTCTGTTGATATTGGAGTGCTCAGCCTTCTTATATTCCTCACGAACATCGCATCAGGTCCATTTCTTACGCTTTTCAAGACCATTTCTTTCTTCTTTGCGGTAATTAACAGCTACTTCTGGAATAAATTTTGGTCTTTCGAAGATACGAGTAAACATGACCTTAAAAAAGAATTTATACAATTTCTCACAGTAAGTATTATTGGAGCTATTATTAATGTTGGAACTACCCATATACTTGTTAATGTTATTGGAAACGTCAGTTCTTTCGACGACAAAATGTGGGCAACTCTTTCAGCGGTAATAGCTGCTATTGCTGTTCTTCTTTGGAATTTTCTTGGTTACAAATTTATCGTTTTCAAACGATAAGCTTTCAAAAAAACATTCTCTTAACTCTTTTTTGTCCCCAAAGATTGTTTTTGTTTTTTTTGAAATGACAAGAAAGAATGGTACACTATTTTTAAGAAACCTTTTTTCCCTCATTGTTTACGAAATACTTTCATTTATGACCTCTCTCTACCAAAAATATCGACCCCAATTATTTTCTGAAATAAAAGGACAAACTTCTATTGTTCGCATTCTTTCCAATGCCATTATTCTTGATCGCATAGGACATGCCTACCTTTTCACAGGACCAAGAGGAACGGGGAAAACTACACTCGCACGACTCCTTGCCAAAGCAGTTAATTGTTCCCAGAGAAAAGGAAGTGATCCTTGTGGCACATGTCCAAGTTGCAAAGAAATTTCTCGAAATGCCTCCATGAATATTATCGAGATTGATGCTGCCTCCTATACCGGCGTCGATAACATTCGCCAGATTCGCGATGAGGTGTCTATTCCCCCCACAAATGCCCCCTACAAGGTCTATATCATCGATGAAGTTCATATGCTCTCCAAAGGGGCTTTTAATGCCCTTCTCAAGACACTTGAAGAGCCACCAAAACATATTATCTTTATTCTCGCTACAACAGAAGCCCATAAGGTTCCCGAAACCGTACAATCTCGAACACAGCGCTTCGACCTTTCCCGAATATCTCTCTCCGACATAAAAGAGAAGCTTACTTCTATCGTAGAGAAAGAATCTTTTCAAGTAGAAGAAGGTGTTCTCGATATGGTAGCTCTCTCTGCAGAAGGAGGAATGCGCGACGCCGAATCTCTTCTCACACAGCTTATTTCTCTTGCAAAGAATAATTCTCTTTCTCAAAAAGACGTTCAGCTTTTTCTTGGTCTCGCTGACGCTCAAGTCGTTTCTGATTTTGCCAAAAGTCTTTTTTGCGAGCCCTCTGCTATCCTTCTTAGAAAAATAGATGAGATATTTGCAAAAGGAAATGATCCTGAAGCATTCATAAAACGCCTTCTTGTTTTTCTTCGAGCTACGCTTCACTATACATTTGATCCGGAGAGTATTCTTATTCCCGAACTCGCACCACACAGCGAGACCAGAGCCCATGCAGATATTCTTATACAAAAAGCTTCTTCACAAGAAATTCTTCGTGCCATAGAGCTTCTTTCTCTTGCGCATAACGACACAAAAACCTCCTTTCTCCCCCAACTCCCTCTCGAAGTAGCTTCTGTAAAAATTTCAGCTCATAACAACAAAGAATCCGTCAAAGAGCCTCCTCGTAGTCATACACCTCCAACCCAACCGTCAACAGAGCCTCCAGTGCTTTCTCCAGGAGAAGATATAAAAGAAGAGGATCCCTCAAAAGAGACTTTTTCTCCAAAAGAAGAAGACCCCCAAAACATCACTACCGAAAATCCTGAATCTCTCCCAAAAAAGACCTCTCTCAGCAAAGAGCCTCTTCAACTTAGCCTCGTACAAAATCATTGGAATGAATTTCTCGTCCAAATAAAGCAAAAAAGTATCTCTCTTTCTCTTTTCTTTTCCCAAGCAACACCCCTTCGAATAGAAAATGATCACACACTTATTCTTTCGACGCGATTTGCTCTCCACAAAGATAAAATAAATGATCAAAAAACACGATTGACAGCAGAGGAAATCCTCACTACACTAACAAAGTCGCGTGTTTCTTTTATTTGCATGACTGATGAGGAGTCAGGACATGTGCGAGAAAAAGATGCGTCAGAAAAAGAAGAAGAAAAGGCCTCTCAAGAACCCGCTTCCGATACTTTCTCTCATGCACTGGAAGCTTTTGGAGGAACGGTTGTTGAAACATAGCCAAGAAAAGAAGAAATTACAAAAACATATTGGGCCGTAGCCAAGTGGTAAGGCAACGGGTTTTGATCCCGTCATGCGTAGGTTCGAACCCTACCGGCCCAGCAATTTTTATAAAAAGGCTTATTTAAGCTTTTTTGTTTGAAAAAATATGGCAATCGGATTGATGCTATGCAGAAAAGGAGTGACTCCTATGAGCTGAGCTCTATCTTTTTGAAGCATTCCTGATCTTTTGAGAATAGCTATCTCATTTTATATTTTCTGGTGTAAGTTGTGTATGAGACATCTCTTTTTTGGTTACTGGTTAGTTGTGGTAACGCCAGTATACCCGAAAGGGGTGTCTTTTTTATGGGAAATTAAGATTCGGAGGAGAATGTAGCTTATGTTTATTGACAGAATGTATGCAGTAGTGTTAAACAAAAGACAGTTCCTTATAAATAGACAGATCGTAAATTTGTCTTTGTCAACTTCAGTTAATGAGGTGATGAAATGAGAAGACCGACTGTGTACACATCGTTCGACGGCGACCATATGGTCTTTATCGACTGCATGCGGGAGTTCGTGGTAAAAAACGGTTGGCTCTAGACTAGAAGAATTTATTCTTTTAGTCTGGAAATATGATTAAATGGGCAAAAATCAGT
>Ga0207419_1002735_pt1 | contig 11219 bp, 9 predicted proteins | sample ElkSloMetagenome_4_FD_184723 | JGI IMG/M metagenome (GOLD analysis project Ga0207419, IMG submission 184723) | Hot spring microbial communities from Elkhorn Slough, Monterey Bay, USA - MD2A (version 2) | ecosystem: Environmental > Aquatic > Marine > Intertidal zone > Estuary: Microbial mat ... | reverse complement strand
ATATTTTTTTTCAAAAGGCAAAACATCAAAATTCCCATACGGAAAACCAATACCCACAAAGGCGCGCCCAACCAACGCATTGTATTTGTCAAATATATGCCCGTAACGAAATTCTAAATCCGACTTTAAATATTGTGCAAACCGGGTTTTGAAAATCCTGTAATACTCTGAAGTTCCCAGCCCCACTGTATCAACCACAGCTATTTTGGTGCGATTAGCCAAAGTTGAAAGCAAGTACATCACATTACCGGCCGATTCAACATTGAATTTCCAATACGTGTAATTTTTATTCAAAGATAAATCCTGAGTGTTGTAGACAAATGAATAGTTCATTGCAAAAATAAGGTGATCCGTAAAGCTGCTTTTAATGTACAAATCACGAATAATATTTATGAAATCAGGATCGAACTTGTACAAATTCACCAAATTAATATCCATAAGGTTCCAATTATGCAATTTATAGGGCGAGGTTTTCCAGTTGTAACCAAACTTGATATTGGAAATTGTGCGGGTATATTCAGGACGGCGCTGATAATTATATCCAATAGAGATAATGGTTTTGGGCTGAAACTCTGAAAACAGATTTGCAATATCCGGACCTATAAGTTGAGGAAAAGTAAGGTTTGATTCTGCTCCAAACTCACGGGTATTAAAATATTCAGTCACATCATCAACCACGCGCTGTTGTCTTTCTATTGCACCTTTTAAATTTACCTGGAATACTTCTGCACCTTTGAATAAATTTCGATGCCGGTAATTTATGTTCCCCCCAACTCCCAAATTACCAGACGAATTAGTCCCTTCTACATCAAATGAAATTGATTGCTTGCTCATTGGAGCAAGTCGAATATAACTGTTTAATAAATTGGAATCCTGTTTTTCTAATGGTTGGCTAAATTGAATATCGATAAAACGAAACTGTCTTAACCGGTTAAATGACTTGAATGTTTTTTCGGCATTTTCTAATCGATATAACGCACCGCTTTCCATCTTCATAAGCCTTTTAAAAAGTTCGGGTCGGTATTTTATCTGGCTGTTTCGGTAAAGTGTGAAATGGTCCCATCGCAACGTATCCGAAAAATAATCCAAACCAAATTGCGTCGAAAGTGACGGAGTCTTTCCCGGAATAACCGAAATGTAAAAATCATTGAGGAAATAGGGTGAATACTTTTTTACTGAATCGCCGGTACTATTTTGTCTGCCAACAAATAAATCGAGTTCAATTGAATTATTGTAATTGCTGCTGTCAGCAAGATAATTTACATCGTTTTTTGAAAAATAAAAATAGCCGTTGTTCTTGAATAATTCCACAATTTCTTCACGTTGTTCTTCAAGCAAATCATAATCAAAAGGAGAACCAGGCTGGATGTTTGACTTCACGGAGTCATTCAAAAATAAAGCGCGTAAAGCTGAATCGGGAATGTGGTAGTTTATACTTTTTACGGTATATTGTTCACCCGTTTTTACGTGGTATTTTACATTTGCTTTTTGTTTTTTTTCTTTGAATTCTGTGTTTGCCTCAACCGAGGAATTGAAATAACCTTCGTTTGCCAGGTACTGTTCCAGTTGTTCTTCCGATTGAAACGTTAATCCTTCATCGTAAACTTGTGGAGGTTCCCCAATCCTTTTTAGCCAATCATTTGTTTTTTCTTTGGATGAAAGATTATATAACCACAGGTGAAATTTTGCGAATCCCAGAATTTTATAATTCTCTTTTTGCCTGATATGTGACCTGGCTTCTTCTTTATTGATTTTAGAATTGTCGATTTCTAATTCAACATTGTTTAACAGGTATTCATTTTCGGCAACGAATTTCACAGGAGAACAGGAGTAGAAAAAGACAAAAACTATGATTGCCTTTACAGTAAATAATATTTTTAGTAGTCTTGATCTCCTCAATTTACGCTGCTTTAATTTCAACAAAAATAATGAAGTGTTTGGTATAGAAACAGTAACTTTAACACATTTATTTCACAATGCACTATTAATAACAATGATTAGTAAAAGTATTATAAAACTGATAAAATCGCTGAGTAAAAAGAAATACAGAATAAAAGAAAATTTATTTCTTGCTGAAGGGGATAAAATTGTTCTTGAAGTGCTGAACTCTGATTTTGCGGTGAAGAAATTAATTGCTACGGAAGATTTTATTGCTCAAAACACTAATTTGGCGAACCGCGCTGAACAGCTCATTCAAACCGAAAAAGAACAAATTAAAAAAGCCAGTTTATTGCAAAACCCGCAAAACAGTATCGCCATTTGTGCACTTCCGCATAAACAAAATTTACCTCGCCGAATAGATAGACTGAGTTTTTACCTTGATGGAATTCAGGATCCGGGCAATCTTGGAACCATAATCAGAACATGCGACTGGTACGGAATTAAAAACATTTTTATTTCATCTAACACCGTTGATGTATATAATCCGAAAGTTATTCAGGCAAGCATGGGCTCTTTTTGCAGGGTAAATGTAATTCCAGTAGACATTCAACTACTTAAAAATCTGGCAGAACAGTCAAAATTGCCGGTTTACGGTACATTTATGGAAGGTAAAAATATTTATTCTGAAAATTTGGTTCAGGAATCTTTAATAATTATGGGTAATGAAGGAAGTGGAATACGTGAAGAGGCAGCCAAAATGGTGACAAACAAAATTAGTATTCCCACCTTTTCGGAGAATTCGAATACGGCTGAATCGCTAAATGTGGCCATTGCAGCAGGAATAATTTGTTCTGAATTCAAAAGACGAACAATCTCTTGATTATTCAAAATGAAAACACAGCGTAAAAATGTTTGATTTCAAACTTTTGATTGCTCTTGAATATTGTTGTGGTTCGTTATTCCCCGGCGGTGGCCCCAGCAGATTGGTTAATCCAATACTAAATTTTGCCTCTGCTGAAAAACGGAAGAACGTGAAGTAGTGATCCCATCCTAAACCAATTTCAGCATAAAAACCTCCATTATTTAATTGCACTAAATCTGCTTTTCCTGTTCGTGAAATATCTTGTCTGTAAGCCGGACCGAAAACCAGGTACGGCCGGTCGTTATTTATGCGGCGTGCCTTGTACTTTATTAAAAATGGAAAATCTAAGAAAGTAGATTTTATTGAATAAAAATAAGGATAAGGCGGATAGCCAGCATTTTCCTCAACCTGAATATTGTACATGAGCTGCCTTTCGCCAAAAGATAATCCCGGCAAAAACCGGAGATCCAAATCGCGGGTCAGGCGCAAACTACTCACAATCCCTACAGTAAATCCAGGAATCATCTCTGCAACATCGCTACGAATATTTGAAGAGTGTTCGTTTCTCACCTCAAAATCGAGGGTGTTTACACCCAGGGTAAATCCGAAATGAATCAACTTCTCATCAAAAGTAGTAAGGTAATTCACTTTCTGTTCCTGACCGAAAGTATAAAGAACTATCAGAAAAAATGCTATGGATAAAATTGCTTTTTTCACCGGGATCTTTAATTCTGTTTTATTGTCAAACAAATTAAATGATTATTTATTGTATTTTAAATTAATTTTCAGGTTTTTGAACATGGTAAATAGAGGCTATTCCAAAAGTTTGAGGATACCAGAAACCATTTACAAAACCTACTTTTTTAAGAATTGCAATGAAATCATTCCCGTCAGGAAATTCTCGCACAGACTCGGGCAAGTAATTATATGCCCGTTTATCTTTAGAAATTAGCTTTCCAAGAAAGGGCAAAATGTACGAAAAATAAAAATTATAGAACTGTTTAAATGGAGTGTGGCGTGGTTTGGAAAACTCCAGCACAATGAAAACTCCTCCGGGTTTTAACACCCGTAATATTTCAGCTAATCCAATTTCCAGATTTTCGAAGTTACGAACACCAAATCCTACCACAGCAGCATCAAAAGCTTTTTCTTTAAACGGCAAATTTTCCGAATCCGCTTTTATCAGTTCTATTTTATCTGTTAGTCCTATTCTTGAAATCTTTTTTCGGCCGATTTTTAACATGCCTTCAGAAATATCTATTCCGGTTATTTTATCCGGTTCAATTTTCGAAGTTGCTATGGCAAAATCTCCGGTTCCCGTTGCAATATCCAAAATAGTTTTTGGATGATATCGTGCTAATTTCTTAACCGCTCTTTTTCTCCAAATCTTATCAATATTAACTGAAAGTATATGATTAAGCAGATCATATCGGGGAGAGATATTATCAAACATCTCTTCGACCTGATTTTTCTTACTACTTTCTGAATGTTTATACGGAAGAGCTGCCATTAAACTCCTGCAGTCATTTTGTCAACATATCCAAGCGATTTATCATCAATTCTGATTTCCCCTTTCGTGATATGACCGATTGTGAAGAAATTCATTTTCAATTCGGTTAATGCATCAACAAATTCATCTTCTTTATCGGATTCTACTTCTACAATAATGCGTCCCATTGCCTCTCCAAACAGAAATGAATCAATGCGGGATTCGGCGGTTGTTGTTAAATCAAACCCTAAATTATTTGGGATTGCTGCTCGAAGTAAAGTAAAAAACAACCCACCTTTTCCTATAGGACTGGCACTTTTAATGAGCTCTTTCTCATGCAGCTTTTTTAAAGCGGAATGAATTTTCAATTCTTCATTTAAACCAAAGTGTGGCAAAGGAGAATCTGTCATGCCGTGATAAAATTCCAGGTATTCTGATGAGCCTATATCTTCAATTACATTCCCAATCTGGAACAAATTGTTCCCTTTCTTTTTAAAAGAATGTGTAGTTAATCTTTCTTTTTTCTCTACTAATCCTACCATACTTATGATGATGGTCGGTGGTACAGGTCCATGACCTGAAAAATGGTCGAAACGCATCTTTCGATCCGAAATTTTCAAATTAAATTTCGTTGCTGCATTCTCAAGACCTTTTTTAGCGCCTGAAACCAATGCCTGCCCATGTGGATCGGCATAATTAATATGGTATAAAAAAGCGCTGATAGCTATTGGTGTTGCTCCAATACACAACATTTTCCGGGCAGCCCGGGAAATTAATATCTCAGTTGCTTTTTGCGGATCATTTTGCAAATGATGATGAAACGCGTGTGTACTCATTGCCATGCTCGAACCATTGGAATCCACATCGAATAGTCCGATTTCATCCATATCCTTACCTCCTATAGATTCAGGAGTAAGTGGAATCTCACCAAAATCATTAAAAAAATTAACACTCGATAAATTAGGATTTACCATTAATGAATAGATAACATCCTCAATTTTTTCCGGTTCTGGAACAGAATTAATTGGAAATTCTTTTTCCTTCTGTAACGTATCGTTCATAAAGCCTAAACATTATACTTTGAAGCAAAAGCAAAGGTAATTAAGTACTTTATTTTTCCATACAAATTGATGTTTTTTTTAATTTCGGGACGAATTGAAAAACTTATATTATGAATAAAACCGCATTAATTACCGGTGCAACAGCTGGTATTGGCGAAGCAACTGCTTTATTGCTTGCCGAAAACAATTTCAACCTGATACTTACAGGACGAAGAAAAGAGCGATTACAAGCGTTAAGCAACACCATTAAAAATGAAACAAACGCAAAAGTAATTCTGCTCAGTTTTGACATCCGAAGCCAAAAAGAAACAGAAGAAGCTATAAATAGCTTACCCAAAGAATGGAAAAAAATTGATGTTTTGGTAAATAATGCCGGACTTGCAGTTGGTCTCAATACCATCGACGAAGGCGTTGTGGATGACTGGGATAGAATGATTGATACCAATGTGAAAGGTTTGCTTTATATTTCCCGACTTGTTTCACCATTAATGGTCAAACAAGGCACCGGACATATTGTGAATATTTCTTCCATAGCCGGAAAAGAAACTTATCCGCTGGGAAATGTGTATTGCGCCACCAAACATGCAGTACAATCTCTTACCAAAGGAATGCGCCTTGAATTACTTAAACACGGAATTAAAGTAAGTTCTGTTTCACCGGGAGCCGCTGATACAGAGTTTTCCGTTGTTCGATTTAAAGGTGACAGCGAAAAAGCAAAACAGGTTTATAAAGGATTCACTCCCCTTTATGCAAAAGATATTGCAGAAACCATACTGTTCGTAATTACCAGGCCCAAACATGTAACCATTGATGACATTCTCATTATGCCAACCGATCAGGCTTATTCTCGCGACTTTAACCGGAATGAAAACAGCTGAGAAAATCTATTAACTTTGCACATCAGAAAACAGTAAAATGGCAGAAGTAATTATTGTTACACCGGTAAAAGATTCAATGCAAACAACCCTTCAAACTATTGAATCAATTCATAAATCGGATGTGAATTTATACCATTACGTTTTCAATGATTTTAGCAGCCCGCAATCAAAATTCACGCTTGAAAAAGCACAACAAAAATTTGGATTCAAATTGATTCATCTCGAAAATGTTACTAATAATCCTTCGCCCAATTACAAATTAGTATTACAGATGGCTCAGAAAATTGCCCATGAGAAATCACTACCTCTGATTATAGTTGAATCAGATGTAATTGTTAAATCCAATACAGTTTCCAATTTACTTAAAATTGCACAAAGCAATGATAATACAGCATTAGTTGGTGCCATTACCACTGATATTGACGGTAAATACAATTTCCCGTATAATTTTGAAAAAATCAAAAGCCCGGAAACCACGAATACTTCGCACAGTTTGAGCTTCTGTTGTACTTTGATTTCTTCAGATTTTTTAAACAAATTTGATTTCAAAGATTTATCGCAAAAAAAAGACTGGTACGATGTATTCATCAGTCGGAAAGCAAAAAAAATGGGATTCAATAATTACCTTGCAAAAGGAGTAGAAGTGATTCATATACCGCATTCCAGCAGACCATGGAAGAATTTAAAATATTCCAATCCATTTCTGTATTACTTGAAAAAACTTGTAAACAAGCGCGATCGAATTTGAAATGCCAAAACAAAAATTATATTACCAATATAAAATTGCTGGTCATGTTATATTCTGGCTGGCCAGTATTGCCTTTATCCTGTTTTTCTTTTACTACAATGAACAAAAAGTTCATCTTGATGCGGTTACGTTAACCAAAGCTTTAATCACAAATGTTGGCTTTGCCATTGCTGTTTACATGAATTTGTATGTATTAATTCCACGATTTCTAAAAAGGAAGAACTACATATTTTACATATTTTGGCTGATTGTGCTTTTAACAGTTTGCAGTTTGCTAATTCAGATGCTTTTAATTTATCCGTTGCGCAATGTACTGCATCTGGAAAAACGTTTTAGTTCGTTCAATCCCAGTTTACATTCTGCCTTCTTTTTTGCTATTCTTATTTATGTTGCTTTCACCTCGTTTTTGAAATTTATTAAAGACTGGCTTACCATGCAGGACCTCAATCTCAAAATTGCCCGGATTGAGCAGCAAAAGCTTGAAGCTGAACTTAAAACTTTGAAAGGACAATTGAATCCCCACTTTCTCTTCAACTCGTTAAATAACATTTATTCACTTGCTTTAGTAAAATCAGACAAGGTTCCCGATCTTATATTAAAACTGTCAGATTTAATGCGTCATATTATTTACGAATCGCGTGAGAATTTTATTTCACTGGAAAAGGAAATTGAGTTCGTAACTAATTTTGTTGCTTTGCAAAAAATCCGAACTCCTGAAAATATAGAAATTAAATATGAACTGAAAGGCGAAATACCTGATGGAAAAATTGCTCCTTTATTATTTGAACCTTTTATTGACAATGCATTCAAACATGGATTGCCCGCAAGCGGAAATGCCGACTACATCCATATTTCGTTTGACTTCAGTAGTTCAAATCCTATTTATTTTCAAATCATTAATAATTTTGAAGAGTCCTCCGGCTGGGACAAAAAAAATTCCGGAATTGGAATTCAAAATGTAAAACAACGTTTAAAATACTTATATAATTCTAACGAATATGAGCTGGAAGTAACAAAAGAAAATCATGTTTTTTCAGTAAACCTTCAACTTAAACTAAAGTAAAATGAAAGTTAGAGCTCTTATTATTGATGACGAACCACTGGCACAAAATGTAATAATACAATATGCCGCAAAATTGCCCGACCTTGAAATAGCAGGAACGTGCAATGATGCAATTTGTGCACACAAAACCTTACAGGAAAACGAAATTGAATTGATATTTCTTGACATTAATATGCCTAAACTTTCTGGGATTTCATTTCTAAAAGCGCTAAAAAATCCTCCACTTGTAATTTTCACCACAGCATATTCGGAGTACGCCCTTGAAGGTTTTGAACTTAACGCCATTGATTATTTGAAAAAACCGTTCTCATTCGAACGATTTTGTAAAGCTTATTTTAAAGCAGAAGAATTGTTACAATTAAAAAAGGAATCAAATGAAAAACCCCATGCAGAGGCACAAATAGATTTTCTGTTTGTTAAATCAAACAAAAAGACTTACAAAATTGCATACTCTGAAATTTATTACATTGAAGGATTGGGCGATTACATCCAAATTCATTTGAAGAATCAAAAGATTATAACAAATTTATCTATGAAAAAAATGTTGGAACTTTTGCCCCAAAATCAGTTTTACAGAATTCATAAATCCTTTATAATTTCACTTGAGAATATTGAGTTGGTAGAAGGCAATATGGTGAAGATAAACGATAATAAATTACCCATAGGTAATTCATACCGTAAGCAATTTATGCAATTTATAAATAATTATCTGGCTGAATAAAGTTACTTTAAAAACCCTTGTCCTCTGAGAGTTTCAAGCATTTTCAGGGAAAAGAATTCATTGTCTTTTTCTTTGTACCTCACATCGGTAAAAACCTGAGCTAAAGTTTCTTTTTCATTTTCTTTAACAAATTGCTTTGATGATTCCAGATTTTCTTTAAAACTGTACAATTCATTCAATCTGTCCTTGGTATAATCTGAATATTTCTCGTTGTGTATAACGCCATCAAGTGGTATTCGATCGGTTAAATCAGGTCTTTCATCAGGATATCCAATTGCTACGGTTGTAACAGGAAAAGTTAATTTGGGTAATTCCAGTACCTCAATTATTTCTTTAGCATTGTAGGTAGTTGTTCCCAGGTAACAAATTCCCAAATCATTATTTTCAGCAGCAACACACACATTTTGAGCTACAAGTAAAGCATCGATGGATGCTGTAATAAAAGACAAAAAATTGGAATAACCAGGTTTTGCGAAACTCCATTTACACCACTTGGAAAAACGGTTAAAATCGGCCACAAAGGTAAGCAATACAGGTGCCGCCTGAGCTACTTTTTGATTGAAATGTAACGGAACAAGCTTTTCTTTCATTTCTTGCTTCTCGCTTACAATAACACTGTATAATTGCATATTTCCTGTTGTGGAAGCTCTCGTTCCGGAATACAAGATATTCCTGAGAAGGTTTTGTTCAATAGGTTTATTCTTGAAACTTCTAATTGATACGTGATTGTTTATTACTTCCATAAATACAAATCTTTATAAAATAAAAAAGGGAAGCTAAAAGCTTCCCTTTTTAATCAATCAATTCGGTATTACCTTTTAACAATCCTTTCTGATTTAGCGATTCCATCTTCAGTAAACATACTTACGATGTAAACACCACTTACCAGATTAGCAGTACGGATTTCCTTATTTGGATATTCTACGTCAATAACTCTTTGACCAGCAATGTTGCTAATAACAACTCTTGTTAGTTTATCGTTATTTTCGATATGAATCCTATTATTGAACGGATTCGGATATACTTTGAATTGAACGAGATCCATATCCACTACATTTGTAGTTTCTGTAAGATCTACGATGTCTGATTCCATCCTTGGTTCCAGTTTGAATGCGTCTAACCTTGCATTAACGATACCAGTTACATCATAGTAATTGCTATCAACAGGCATGTAAGAATAGAGCAGGTCGTTCACTACAGCGTCTTCAATTGGTTCATAGTAAATTGTCCATTCACCAGTCACCGTATCAGCTTCTGTAGCACGAGCACCTTCAACTTTTACAACAACGCTTTCATACATTTCAGATTCAACATCTAATGGGTTACCGAGTACAACAGGCTCAACAGTGAGCACAGCATCAACTTCAGTTACTTCAGTGGCACTGATTGTTGTAACGTCAGCTACTTCTCCTACTTCACCTACAACTTCAACACCTTCACCAATTTCGAGTCCTTCTGTGTCGCTCCAAGCTACCCAAATACCACTCCATGCGGTGTTTGCATCTTGCATGTAGAAGCCTTCACTTTCTGAAACACCAGTAATTGTAGCGTTTACGATAACAATTTCCTCCATCCATGGAGTCTCGTCACCTTCTCCCTGAATATCAGCAATTGCCACAGGTCTTGGTACTTCAACAACAGTAACGTTTAAGGTTCTTTCACAATCACCAAACATATACATCCACTGATGATCTCCTACTGCAAGCATTGTGTCAACGCCAGCTTCTTCATCAACAAATTCTGTTTTGTATCCAACGAATGTTTCAATTGTAGTATCACGTGTAACGTAATCACCAGTAACATCAACAATTTCAGAAACTTCGCACATGTGCGAATCCATAACTTTCACAATGTTCTGTCCACGTGCTAAGGTATAACTACTCCAGTCAACAAGTACACTATCATTTACCATTACTGTGTATCCATCACCTTCTGTACCACCGACAACTGATATTGCAATGTCCTCAGTACATTCAGTAACATTACTTCTTTCAACATCAAGAGTCAATGGACTTTGAACAGCATCAAATGTTAGCGTGTCTATCAATGAACGACAACCTAACTCATCCTCTACCATAATAGCATAATGACGGTCGATAAAGTTTTCATTGTCAAATATGAATGCATCTGTAATATCAATCATCTCTTCGAACCATCCATTGTATACTATAAATGTATCTGTACTTGGAACATCATTTTCGATTTCTTTATAAAGTACTCTAAACATACGTTCCGGTGTACCTGTAGCTTCAACTCTTGCAGCAGCGAATTCGTCACCATGACAAGTTAAATCTTCTACAATAAAGTTAATATCTTCAGGTGCTATAATAAATGTGTCTGTTTCTGCAATACAGCCATTCGCATCCCTTGCGGTAACATGATAACGGAATCCAGCATATCCCTGGAATGTACTTGTGAATCCCCAGTCAGCCTGCAACGAGTCTACCATCACAGAGTCTTCCGTGTAAGCTTCCCATTTGTATTCGTAAATTGGCATACTTCCGTTATATCCAAAT
>Ga0207419_1002734_pt1 | contig 11233 bp, 12 predicted proteins | sample ElkSloMetagenome_4_FD_184723 | JGI IMG/M metagenome (GOLD analysis project Ga0207419, IMG submission 184723) | Hot spring microbial communities from Elkhorn Slough, Monterey Bay, USA - MD2A (version 2) | ecosystem: Environmental > Aquatic > Marine > Intertidal zone > Estuary: Microbial mat ... | reverse complement strand
ACCGCGATCGCGACCTACACGCAAATTTTACAACAACAGCCCGACCGCGCCACCGCTTACTTTGACCGGGGGATGGCATATCTGCGTTTGGAAAAGTGGCAAGGGGCTTTAGCCGATTTTAGCGACGCGATCGCCCTCAATCCTGATTATGCCCAAGCTTATTATCAACGGGGTAATGTTCGCTTTAATTTAGGGGATTCTCAAGGCGCACAAAGGGATTATAGCGAGGCGATCGCCCGCAGTCCCGATTTTGTCAAAGCTTATATTAATCGCGGCAGCACTTATGGGGCTTTAGGACGAGAAAAAGAGGCGATTGCCGATTATACCGCCGCCCTTGAGCTAGATTCGACCTTAGCCGCCGCTTATCTCAATCGTTGTTTATCTTACTCTAATATTGGCCAGCAAGACAACGCGATCGCCGACTGTACTGCCGCCATTAATCTCCGTCCCAACGACCCCTACAGTTACCAAAATCGCGGTTTAGCTTATTATCGTCAACAAAACTGGCAAAGCGCGATCGCCAACTTCAACATTGCCATTCAACTCGACTCCGCAGATGCAGAATCTTACTACAATCGCGGCTTAACCCGCGCTCAAATTGGCGATTGGTCGGGGGCAGTTGAAGATTACAGCAACACCATTCAACGCAGCCCCAACCACCTATTTGCCTACTACGATCTCGGCTTGGCTTATGCAGAATTGGGCGATCGCACCGCAGCCCGCAAAAACTTCCAAACCGCCGCCGAGATTTGCTTAGATGCAGGGAAATTAGATTGTTATCGCGATGCTTTGTATCAAATCGAGCAACTCGATTTAGATTGATCCTACTAAGACACCTCCGTATGGGTTTTAATTGCCTCTAGAACCCGTTGGGCGCTGAGACGACAATCAAAAGACTCAACGGCGCGATCGCGAGCGGCCTGGCTCATTTTTTGGCGTAGTTCGACATCTTGAGCCAAATTATAAAGCCCTTCCGCGAGGGATTTGGCATCTTTTTGGGGAACCAGATAACCATTAATGCCATCGCTGACAATATTCGGTGTACCGCCAATAATCGTACAAACCGCAGGTAAACCGCAGGACATGGCTTCTAACGCAGCCACAGGAGAAGCTTCTCCTTTGTTGATACTCGGCAACACAAAAACATCGCTGGCTTGTAACGTCTCGATCACCTTACTTTCTCCTTGTGCGCCGATTAGATGCACGCAGTCGGATAATTCCAGCTTCTCAATTTGTTGCTGAATTTCGGCTTCACTGTCCCCCGAACCAATCAGGGTATAATGCACATCGATGTCGCGATCGCGCAACTGCTTCACCGCTTCAATGGCGTAGCAATGCCCCTTCGCAGGGTTCAAACGGGCCACCGTCACCAAACGGATTTTGCCGGGGATAAGTTCTCGTTGGGAAGGCGGCACAAAACGCTTGGTATCCACTCCTAACCACACGCTGTAAACCTTATCTGGCGCTAAACCCACTTCATCCAGGACTTGCTGACGAGTCGGTTCTGCCGCGGCCGCGACAAAAGCCGCTTTGTTCATTTTCGAGGTGTGGTCGCTGCCGTAAACTTCTAAATCTCCGCCCAAGCGTAAGCTATAAGTTACACCGCACAGTAAAAAGTTCATGGCTCCAATATGAGCCGCATTTGCACAGGAATGAATGAAAATATGCTCGATTTCCTGGCTTTGGCAGTAATACGCCATATCCGCCGCACAGAGAATCAAGAACAAGCAGCGTAGTTTGTCTTTGAGGGAGCTTTCTTTTAAACCCGCAATATATTGCCAGCAACGCCAAATGCCCCCAGGAGAGCGCAGAACCGTCACTAAAACGGCGATGGGGTTGGGTGGGTAGACGTAATGAGTTTTCGTCGCTTCTTCAATCAGAAAGTCGTGACATCGCGCTTGAGCCGCCGCTCTTTGGGTGGAAAAAAACTGTACTTCTGTTCCCAATTCCCGCATCGCTTGACCCACACGCCACATGGCAACATGGGTTTGACCGGGAAAATCGGGAATCATCAATCCCATTTTCATTGAACGCACTTCCATATAATTTTCAAGCTTAAGGTTTGGTCATGGCGCGATCGCATTTTTTTTGTAAAGAAATGTTGCAAAATTGGTTTAACTTTGTTACATTTATTTACATAAGGGCAAACAAGCCCGCTTAAACCGCCGTCCTGCTCTCCGGACAAGGCGATTCTACAATAAACGTTTTTAAATCTCTCTATAAATTACCTTCTCCCAATACAGCAAGCTCTCTATAGCCAGGGGTCTACAAAGACTACTGGTTCTTTTTTTTTAATACACCGTTTCGTCTTCTTTGCGCCAAGCGGGATCGACAATACACACAAAAACTAAGGGACTGTCTCCACAGTTACGAATAAACTGTTTGGCATTGGGGGGAATATACACCGCATCCCCAGGATTGACGATTTGGCTGGCATTATCGATGTGCATTTCTCCTTGGCCGCTGAGGATGTAGTACACCTCAGAAGTGGTCAGGGAATGAGGAGTAGAAATTTGACCCACCGGAACAACAGCGTGAGCGAGGCTATAGCGTAAGTCTAGGGGTTGTTTGTCGGGATGTAACAATTCCCGTAATAGGGTTCCATCCCCCGCGACAAATTCTTCACAGTCTTGTAAGTTACGGATCAACATAACGTGAAAACGTCTCCCACCAAAAATTTAAGAATAGGGCGATCGCGCTCTAAAATCGTTACAATCAATGGCTTTCTCGGTACTGGCTAAACTGGGTTGTACTGTACACTTCAGCCGATAGTCGTTGGTGAAAAACTGACAACCACTACAGGGGATTTGGTGCATTTTTTGACCTCGGGCCACCGTGTCGCGGATACTACTGGTAATTGTCCACAGGGTCGCGATCGCCAGTCCCCATGCTAAAACAAAACACACCGGAACCAAAATCGGTTGTAGGAAGGTCAAAACAACGTGCAACAGTTGTAATAACAGTTGTAAGAAAAGCATCTCTCAGTTTTACTCGCTTAATATAAGTCAGTATTTTAAATTTTAAAGTCAATCAAGTCTACAATTACCCTATCGATTGAAAGAGATTGTAAAAATTGGGTGGTTAGACCCATCAGACATAATGGCTGAATTGCTACAACAGTTCTGGTTGAGAAACTCAAAAGTAGCTAGGAAGCGATGATCCCATACTCAGTCAGATGTCTTCGGGAATTTTTCAGTCAACTCAAAACAACTTTTGCTAGAAAACTATGCCTTGGTTTGTCAAAATTGAACGCGGTATCATTGAAAAAGCTATCTTCGACCGTTATGTGGGCGATCATCTGGCTTATGTTCGGGATTTAGTCGCCAAAGGTCACCAAGCAAAATCAGGCTATTGGGCTGAATATGGCGGTGGGATGTTATTGTTTGAAGCGGCTTCTATGGCAGAAGCAAAGGCAATTGTCGAAGCCGATCCACTCATTGCGAATCATTGTGTTGAATATGAGCTACATGAATGGAAAATTGTAGTTGAATAGGGTTATTGGTTATTGCCGATTGACATCGCTATAGGCGGTCGGGGGCGTTAAATTCGGTTTTTGTAAAGGGGTTCAGAAAGAAAAGCTATGGGGATCGCTGTTCAAAAAGTGGCTTATGCACAACAGGGAGACGGCATTCGTTCCTCAAAAAGCGGGTCTTTGTTTCACCGGGGAGGGATTCGTAAAAAATGATAGTTGAGAAAGTTTTAAATTTCTGGTTTGGTCATCCTCAAAAAGAATATTACGGTCAATCGCGAAAGGAATGGTTTATTAAAAACGAAGCTTTCGATCGCGCTGTTAAAGCACAACTCTTTGAACTTTATCAACAAGCCGCGAATCATCAATTAGAAAGTTGGCAAAATACCCCTGAAGGTGGTTTGGCTTTATTGATTTTACTCGATCAAGTTCCCCGCAATCTGTTTCGAGGTCAACCCCAAGCCTTTGCTACGGATGAGAAAGCCAGGGCGATCGCGCACTTTGCCTTACAACAAGGATACGATCGGCAATTATTACCCGTACAGCGTTGGTTTATTTACCTTCCTTTAGAACATAGTGAAGATTTAGAAGATCAAAATAAGTCGGTTGATTTATTTCAGCAGTTACCCGACGATCCCGAAAATCAAAAAACGCTTGATTATGCGATTAAACATCGGGACGTTATTGCTCGTTTTGGTCGTTTTCCCCATCGTAATAAGATTTTAGGACGAGAGAGTACCCCCGCAGAAAAAGAGTTTCTACAACAACCGGGGTCTTCTTTTTAAAATAATTAATTTTTGATTTCACTCGTTTTAAATACTTTTAATAGAAACTTTAACCCCTGGCGTTCATAAGGTTTCTTTCCCGGTTGTCTCTGTTTTAGGCAGTCTGGCTATAGATTTAAGTGTGGGGTATCTTCACTTGAATATACTATTATTTTCTGAAACAAAAATATGGCGGAAATCGTCTTGAGTGAATGAAGGAAAATAATAACGAACTGTACTACGCTATGAAAATTACTCTGACTTCAGGAAAAAGCGCGATCGCGTTGGCTGTTTTGTTGGGGGGGATGGCGATCGCGAATCCCAGTCGAGAAGCTTATATCGATTATGCCGCAGTCCAACTCAACGAAGAAGTCAAGGAAGGCATTTGTCAAGGCAAAGAGTTGCCAGATTTGGGCAGATTACAAGGGTTAGCCACCACCTTGAGTCAGGGAGCAAAAGAATTGTGTAAAACCGCGATCGCCTCCAGCGATACCTTCGGATTTCAACCCGTCCGTCATTATCTCGAAGCCACCACAACCCAACAAAATTTTTTGATCTTCAGCATTTATTACACTCAGTTTCCTGGGGGTAAAATGGCGACAGTTGCAGGATTGAAGAACTTTAAGACGCTCCCTCTCACAAAATAGTTTATTTTTACTCAAAAAATCTAAAATCACTTAAATTTTGCCATTTTTACCGAAAAAGATCGTTTTTTATCAAAGGATAAGTTAAGTAATTGTTATCAATAATAAAAATAATTAATATTTAATTGACCTTGTTATTGCTTAATATTATTTTTATATTAGGAGGAAGAAAGCCTGTTTCTTGATCTCCAAAGCTGCACTTTCTCATTGCCATATTTTTCTTAAAATCCCCATTTAGTTGTTGAAACAACGATTCGCTCAATCCTATTACAACTCAAAAACGGCCTGAATTTTCATCCTAGTCTTGCCATAAATTGATTTCAAAAGGGATAATTTTGCAATTAATAGAAAACTTTACATCATGAAAAAACTGCGTCATCCTAGCCTAGATGAAGGTTGGTCGATTCAAATTTATAGTAGCGATCGCCGTTTACTGTTATTCTTAACCCCGGCTCACGTTTGGCTATTTGTTGCGGGAATGTCATTGGGGGCATTAACCGCGTTTGTGTTACTCAGTAATACCGCATCCATTCAATGTTCCAATGTGGTTCCGAATACAAAAACACCCCCCATAATGATAGATTAGTAACCTTGGCAATTTATGACCCAAACCCCAGAAAATTACGCAAAAACTATCTACAGATAGAATAATTCTGGTGGTTTGCCGCTTATGCTGTAACTGTCCCCTGCTGGCTCAGTCATAGCGATTGTGCTGGTGGGTACAATCCCAAAACGCGATCGCGGCAAAACCCGATATGATGCGATATTTCCAACTAAACCACCGTAGCAAGCGGTTCTGGGTTGCCTTGATCCTAGGGGCGATCGCTTGTGCGTCTGTTATCCTTTCCCCGGTGAGTCTCGCCCAAGATGGCGAAATCCCACCCAGTCCCGAAGCTTCCCCCACCACAGAAAGTACGCGGGAAGGATTGTATTTTGCCGACGTATTAGTGCGGGGTCGGCCCCTATTTCAAATTGGCAGTTTAGCAGAAATCAGCGCTCGCGATCGCGCCGAAATCATCAACCGCCGCCTCAACAGCTTAGTTGCCCAAAGCGACACCCCCGAAACCGTCACCGTCTCCCCAGAAAACCCCGACCAAATCGCCACTCTGCGGGTTAACAATCGGGTGATTATGACCGTCACCCAACAAGACGCAGAAGACTTCGGAACCGATGTCGAAACCCTGGCCAATCGCTGGGCTGAACAAATCGGCAACGCCCTCGACAAACCCCCCTTTGCCGTAGATGTCAGCCAGCGACTTTACGGCACCATTGAGCAACTTCTCCGGGATACCATTACCAACCTGCCCTCCCTCATCGGCGCAATCATTGTGATTTTAATAAGCTGGATTGTTGCCCGCATTGTCCGCTTTATCGCCTTTCGGTGGGCGCAACAAACCGAAGGAGACTCCGGTACAGAACTCCTCGTCGGACGGCTGAGTTATGGCGGTGTGTGGGTTTTGGGGATAATTATCGCCTTGGGGGTGTTAGGACTCGATTTTGCCACTCTCTTGGGGGCATTAGGACTCACCAGCGTTGCCATTGGTTTCAGTCTCAAAGACGTTCTCAGTAACTACATTTCTGGGGTGATTCTCTTAGCCGCCCGTCCCTTTCGCATCAACGATCAAGTAGTTATCGACGACTACGAAGGAACCGTAACCCAAGTCCAACTGCGAACCACCACCATTACCACCTATGATGGCCGCGTGGTTTATATTCCCAACCAAGAAGTATTCCAATCCAGCATTACCAACAACACCGCCTCTCCCCGTCGTCGTAGTTCCGTGATGGTGGGAATTGACTACGGTGAAAACATAGAACAAACCAAAGCCGCTATTTTCCGCGTTCTCCATGAGTTGTTTGAAGTGGAAGCCGAACCGAAACCGGATATCTTGGTCAGAGAATTAGCCGCCAGTACGGTGAATCTCGAAGTCCGCTTTTGGGTTGATTCTCGACGGGCAGGCTATCTCACCACTACCTCCAGAGTTACTCAGGCGATTAAAGAAGCCCTAGAAGGGGAAAATATTGATATGCCTACAGATATTTATACTTTGGTATTTCGTAATGCTTTAGCGACGGAAAAACCTTCTTTAGAGTAAGTTATGGTCATTTCAATTAAGTTCCAAACAGTGACAATTGATGATGTCTGGCTTTTGCCCTCACCCCAAACCCCTCTCCCACGGGCGAAGGGCTTACCATTGGTTCTTATTTGTAACGACTATATATAGCAGTAGCAAGCAAAACAATTAGGACGTTTTGACGCGCAAGGATCGCCCTCACCCCAACCCCTCTCCCACGGGCGAAGGGCTTATTTTCTAAGAATGGATAATGTGATCCTGACCGATTTGGCGGTTGCTATAGCAGTAGCACTTCATCAGCGATTAAGGGGCAGTGGGCGTGTAGGGGCGCTCTTTTCCCCGCCCAAGGGGGAGTGGGGATGAATGCCCCTCAAACTCCCCAAAAGTTAAAAAAGGCTCAACGCTGGAATAGACTGGGGTTCGGTTCTTCAAAAAAAGATGACTTAAAAATGACAGTAATTTCAAGCAGACCTAAAATTGAACCTTATGGTCGCTTTTTGTCGGTTGATGGGAACGGCTATCTTGTGAATGATTGCGGGTTGGATTTGATTGGCGATCGCTGGTTAGATTTAGTTTTAGCTTGGCAAGAAGTTTGTCTTACAACCTTAAACTCCGATCTCGTTTCCCTTTATTTACGCGGATCGATTCCGAGGGGACTCGCGGTTGAAGGCTTGTCCGATCTCGATGGGATTGCGATTGTTCGGTCAGAAATTTCTTCTGAGAAACAATTGGCTTTAGAAAGCGTACAAACCGAGTTGCGATCGCGCTTTCCCTTTTGTACTAAAATCGAAACTCAGACGCTCTCACAAGCCGAAATACTGGCTCCCGGCTCAGATTGGGGCAGATTTCTCAAAATTCAAGGTTTGAACCTTTACGGCGTTGATTTTATGCCTCAACTTCCCCCGGTTTCTTGGGGAAAGCATCTCATTTCGACTGCTTTTCAACTCGAAGAAGATATCACCCAAACCTGTCAGGATATACGGCAATTTCGTTACAGTCGCGATCGCCTCCGTCGTAAATGTGCTTGGTTATCTCGTCGTATCGTGCGATCGGGGTTTGAATTGGTAATGGAACGCGAACAAGCTTATACTCGCGATCTTTACCCCTGTTATCTCGCCTTTTCTCGTCATTTTCCCGACCAAGAACCCCAAATGCGGCGCTGTCTTTCTCTCTCACTCAATCCTTCCACGCATCAACCCGCGTTACTCGTTTTTTGGCAAGATTTCGGCAGTTGGCTGGTGGCACAAATCAATGAACAATTATAATCCTAATGCCGCGACACTCCTTTAATAACGTCAAGACAAAACCAATCAAGACACTACAGTTAAAACCCCTTCTGTGACTAATTGAGTCAGGAGAGGGGCGATCGCGCTATCCCAATCGAGATCGGGGGCGATTTCGGCTAATTCTAATAAAGAAAACCGATCTCGCTCAAAAATCCACTTCAACACATCAATCGCGTCACTGCGAAAATCTAATTGTTTTGCACCGATTTTGACCCGAATGCTATGGTCAGAAGTCATTTCTAATCTTAGGTGTTGGGTGGGCGATCGCTGCAAGCAAGTTTCTAAACCCTCCGCAAAGATATCTAACCCCAACTGTTGCGGTAAGGCAAAAGGGGCGATTTCCACTTCATCCGCAAACCAAGCTTGGGCATATTTTTTTACCCAAGTTTCGTGGGTTAACTCTTGGGCTAAAGCTTGACCTAAAGCCTGTAAACGCTTCTCTAGGGCTGCGGTGTTGCCATTTTCCCATACAGGTAAATTTTGCCGCCATTGAGGGCGATCGCGCAATTGTCGTTCTAGCCATTGCAGCCAATCTAACCCCGTCTGACAGCTCATGCCTAGGGTTAAATGAAGAGAGGGGCGATCGCCACAAGGAACCGCATAATGCCAATGGCCGCGGGGAATATACAACACATCCCCCGGCTTTAAAATCGTTTTAAGATAAGGCGGTTCATCGGGGGGTAAATCTGTCGCAGAACGACTGTAAGACGAGGGAAACGGTATCGTCTCGCGCAATACAAACCATTCCTTTTCCCCGTCAACCTGCAAAATAATAACGTCGTGGGTGTCGTAGTGACAATCAAACCCCTGCTCTAAATCCGGCGTACAATACAAATTAACTTGCACCGGATGACCGAGTTCGTAGCGCAAAACCGCCGCTAATGCTGCAATTTTGGGGTCGAGTTCGTGAACGTGATTGAGAATGAGGGTAGCCCCTTCTTGTAGCTGTTTGCGCCACTCTTTGGGGTTGACTGGGGGTAAGGTTTCCCCATCGCGGTTAAACCGGATATCGTCGGGATAACGCAATCGATGAAAGTTCAGCAAGTGATTGAATTGCGTCCAGGTAAACCACTCCTGAAACTTGGGGGAGGTTTTATTTTGGATCGCGATCGCTTGCTTTTCCCAATATTGACTGAAAAAAGTTTCTACCGTCAGGGGTTCAAGGATTGTGGCTAAATTCATCGATTGCATTGGTCTCAAAGCTAGAATTGACATAAGAAAACAAAAACCTGATAATTCATGGACAAACCGAGTCATATTTGTCGATGAATTATCGCCCTCACGAATTAGCAGAACTGTTAGGTGTTTCCGTAAAAACTTTACACCGATGGGATGCTAACGGGAAATTGAAAGCATTACGCACCCCCGGCAATCAAAGGTACTACAACGAGTCCCATCTTAATAAAATACGAGGCATTAAGCCAGAAGCCCGCAAAATAGTTGTATACACGCGGGTATCTTCTTATGCTCAAAAACCAGAACTTGAAGCCCAAAAAGCCGCTATGTCTCAGTTCTGTACAGCAAGAGGCGTGATTGTAGATGAAATTATCGCCGAAATTGGGGGAGGGCTTAACTTCAAAAGAAAAAAATTCCTTAAGCTACTCACTGAAGTGCAACGAGGGCTTATTTCTCAAATCTATGTCGCCCATAAAGATAGGCTTTGTCGGTTTGCTTTCGAGCTAGTGGAATGGATATGCGAGACCAATGACACGACCTTGATTGTCGTCAATGATGCTACCCTATCCCCCCAAAAAGAAATAGTAGAAGACCTGATGGCGATTGTACATTGCTTTAGCTGTAGGCTATATGGCAAGGGTAATTACGAAAAAGACTTACAAAAAGACCTTGACAAAAACTTAGACACTAAACTAAAATCAAAAAGTACCGAAATTCAATGTTGATATGTTTGCTCTGAAGCGAGAACTGAAGCTCAACAACAAAGAGGCATCGCGCCTTGCGGGTTGCGCTGGCTATTCTCGTTTCGTGTACAACTACGGCTTGTCCATAATACAAGACTCATGGGCGTTTGACGATGTTCAAGCTAGTGATGCAAAGCGGTTAGGGGCGATCAAAAAAGTCTTTACCAATGTGACCAAAAAGCGCCCTGAGTTTGCGTGGTGCAACGAGTATCCTAGCCGCATTTACCAGAATGCGTTTCGGGATTTAAGCGCTGCTTTCAGCCGATGGAGAAACCCTAAACTGTCTGCTGCCATGCCTCAATTCAAGCGCAAGCGCCACGAATGTTCATTCACAGTGGATAACTCTAGTGGCAGCGTTTTAGTCGCTGCTGGCAAGTCGATAAAAGTACCAACATTAGGTACATTTCGGTTAAAAGAAGCGATACCGTACAACTGCATTTCTCAGACCTTTACGATCGCCCGTGAAGCTGGAAAGTGGTACATATCTTTTATGGTGAAGGCTTGCCCGTTGCCTGCCATGAAACACACGGGACAAGCGACGGGCATTGATTTGGGAGTGAAGACTTTTGCTACTCTCGCAAACGGTGAATCAATCGATAGTCCAGCGTCGCTAAAAAAAGCGAAAACCAAGCTCAGACGCACCCAATGGAAACATCGAAATAAGATTCAAGGCAACCGTAAGCTAAAACAACAAGCGTCTCAAAATGCGCTTAAGTATTACCAGCGATTGCGAAAGCAGCACAAACATATTGCCAACATCCGTGAGGATTTTCTTCAGAAGGTGACAACAGAGTTAGGAAAAACTTGGCAACGAATCGCAATAGAAGACCTTAATCTGTCGGGTATGATAGCTAACCACAAGCTGGCTGAAGCTATCAGTACGCTAGGGTTCTATCGCTTTCGTGAGTTGCTTACCTATAAGCAGGCGTATCACGGCTTTGAATTGACGATCGTCGATCGCTGGTTTCCTAGCTCCAAAACCTGCTCAAATTGCGGTCACAAACAACCGATGCCTTTGAAGGAAAGAATTTACCATTGTGGCAGTTGCGGACGCTCCATAGACCGCGACCATAACG
>Ga0207419_1002733_pt1 | contig 11238 bp, 8 predicted proteins | sample ElkSloMetagenome_4_FD_184723 | JGI IMG/M metagenome (GOLD analysis project Ga0207419, IMG submission 184723) | Hot spring microbial communities from Elkhorn Slough, Monterey Bay, USA - MD2A (version 2) | ecosystem: Environmental > Aquatic > Marine > Intertidal zone > Estuary: Microbial mat ... | reverse complement strand
AGCCGGGCAGAAAAAAGGTGTGGTAAAGAAAATCCTTATTGCCCTAAGTGCAGTAGGGCCAGGTCTGTTTTTAATTGGATACAACATCGGCACAGGCAGCCTAACTACTATGGCCAAAACAGGTGCTGAACACGGCATGAGCCTATTTTGGGCCCTGATACTTTCGTGTGTGTTTACTTATGTACTTATGGTAGCCTATGGCAAAGTTACCTTGATGACTGGTCATACAGCACTATTCAATTTCAAACAAGAATTAAAAGGAGGGTGGATACTTTCTGTTTATATCATTATCGCTTTGATAGTGGGCGAATTGCTTGCCATAATGGGTGTAATGGGTATTGTAGCCGATTTGGCTCAAGAAGGTATTCGACTGGTTTCTGGCGGGTCAGTAGTAAGCAGGGTTTGGATCATTTTGTTTTTTTCCATTTTAATGTACTTGCTCATCGTTTACGGGCATTACCAAATTTTCGAAAAAGTTTTAACGGTTTTGGTGGTTTTAACAGGCGTGTCGTTTATCGTGGTTTTTATGTTACTCAAGCCTGATTTATCGGTAATAGCCAAAGGAATTGTTCCTGGAATTCCCAATACGCCGGGTGCACTTGGGCTGATTGCCGCCATTACAGGTACCACTTGTTCTGCGGCGGTATTTATTATGAGAAGCGTAGTAGTGGCAGAAAAAGGCTGGACAGCCAAAGACCTCAAGACCGAAAAGAAAGACGCCTTTGTTTCGGCATCTATGATGCTTTTATTAAGCGGTGTGATTATGGCAGTGGCGGCAGGCACTTTGCATGTAAGTGGTTCTAAACTAGAAAATACAGTTGAGATGGTGGCACTGTTCGAACCAATAGGAGGGAGGCTAGCCGCCTATATTTTGATCATTGGCATCGTAGGTACGGGTCTTTCTACCATTTTCCCTATTGTATTGATAGCCCCTTGGCTACTAGCAGATTATTCGGGCAAGCCTAGGAACATCCATTCAAGAGAGTCAAGGGCACTCATTTTGATTGCACTTGTTATTTCTTTTGGTAGCGTATTTTTAGAAGAACGGCCACCTGCTTTAATGGTTTTTTCTCAAATTTTTCAAGCTTGTATTTTGCCAGCCGTAGCCATTCCTATTTTTATATTGATCAACAGAAAAGGATTGATGAAGGAAAAAACAGCCACGCCCTCCTTTAATATAGGATTGGTAGCTGTAATCATTTTCTCATTGATCACTACTTGGTTTGCAGTAAGTGAGTTTTTTAGTTTAGGGTAGTAGATGAAAGTTCAGTAAATGTGAAGCTACCTCTTACTCAGCCTTGACATATCTGCGCCAATTGTGCTGCTCTTTAAAGCCTAGTACCTCGCGTATTTTTCGGTTCGAAAACAAAGCTTCATGCTCGTCCAGTTCTCGAGAAATGGGTACCCCCGGATAAAACTTTTCCGCTAACTCTTTGCTTGGAATGATTGCCCCGTTATGGTCATTTCCAGCATTAAAAACTTGATATCCGAGCCCATCTTTTTGTAAACACAAATCTACGATTTGTCCCAAATCGCGCGCGTCTATGTAACAGAAAGTATTTCTGCGCCGCACCTCAGGGTGTTTAAAATAATGTGGGAATAACTCAGCGTATTCATGTGGCTCGATCACATTTCCTATTCTAAGAGCGTAAATGTCAAAACCAGAACGTCGCTGAAAACTGCGCGCCGTTTTTTCGTTTACCACCTTAGAGAGACCATAGCTATCCATGGGGTCTACGTCATAGTCTTCTTCTAAAGGCAATACTTTAGGATCTGTCTTACCATCTGAAAAACAAATGCCATAAGTGGTTTCTGAAGAAGCAATTATGATTTTTTTGATGCCGAGTTTAATAGCGGCTTCAATTACATTGTAGGTGCCCATGGTATTTACGCGAAATGTTTCGTTATCGGGCTTCAGTAAAATTCTAGGGACAGCTGCAAAATGTACTACAGCATCAAACTTAGGCACTCCATTACCACCTTCCAACTCATCTAACCCAGCATAAGAACTCATGGCATTGAAGATCTGTCCAGAGTTTGTTATATCGGCATGTAGGTTGTCTACGCCCGGGTGGTCCAGGAGAGTGAGGTCTACATTCATTACTCTGTGTCCCTGATCAAGCAGGTAAGGGATAACGTGTTTACCGGCTTTACCCGATCCACCTGTAAAAAAAATCCGTTTTTTAGTCATACTTATTTTCTTTAAGAAATGCTTTAATTGTGTTGTTTTTTGAGGTTAGACACTGCTATTCTTTATAACATGCTGTCAGGAAAGATAATAAATTTATTTTTTCTGAAGGGAGCTCAATTAGTTACATAAATTTTATTTGATTGCTACATAGTATCCGAACCCATACAGCTGTTCTCCTTCATGCCAAATTTTAAGATAATTAGTATTCTACCAGTCGGTATTTCGTAGTATCTGCTGCTATAGACTAGGGAAACTTAGGAAATTTGGAAAAATCCCTTTTTCTTTTTTCCAAAAAGGCATTTCTGCCTTCTATGGCCTCTTCGGTGCCATAGGCCAATCGGGTAGCTTCCCCCGCATATACTTGTTGGCCAACTAGGCCATCATCGATCAAGTTGAAACCGAACTTTAACATTTTAATTGCTGTAGGGCTTTTGGACATAATTTCTTGCGCCCAATCATAGGCCACTTGTTCCAGCTCTTCATGTGGTACTACTTTATTGACCATCCCCATTTCATAAGCTTCTTGGGCTGAGTAGTTGGCTCCTAAAAAAAAGATTTCTCTGGCTCTTTTTTGCCCAACCTGTCTGGCCAAATAAGCAGATCCAAAGCCCCCGTCAAAACTGGCCACATCGGCATCTGTTTGCTTAAATATGGCATGTTCTTTACTGGCAATGGTTAAATCGCAGACTACATGTAAGCTATGCCCGCCACCAACTGCCCAACCGGGTACTACTGCAATCACCACTTTGTTCATAAAACGGATTTGGCGCTGAACATCAAGTATATTAAACCTATTGACCCCATTTTCTCCTTTATAGCCTGTATTGGACCGTACACGTTGATCACCTCCCGAGCAAAACGCCCATCCTCCATCTTTAGGTGAGGGTCCTTCTCCTGTGATCAAGACCACACCGATTTCTTGACTCTCATGCGAAATGATCAATGCTTCCCACAGTTCATCAACTGTTTTGGGCGTGAATGCATTTCGGCATTCGGGTCTGTTAAAAGCGATTCTTGCTACGCCATTTAAAGATTTAAAAGTAATTTCTTCGTATTCTTTTTCAGTTTTCCACTCCAAATTAGCCATGGTCCAGTTTTTTATTGCAAATAATGCAAATTTAACTATTTGCAGTTTAGTGTGTTTGGCTTTTGTTATAATTTTGGTTTTAAAAATTTCTATAATAGGATTAAATGAAAAAGCTTACATATTATTTATTGATGTTGATTTTTATAGGATGTTCTGAGAGCGATCATTCAGCAAAAAATTCCCTGCAACCTAATAGCAATACTGAGGCAGATACAATTATATTGAGTGAAAATGTGTCCAAAGAGATATTAAATGAAACTGCCAATCCAAGTACCAGTAACACTTTTAAAATAGGATTTCCTCTCGATAGCCTACTTTCTTTTGATTCAGAAGCTGAACTGAAGAAAGTTTTTAAATCTAATGTAAAAAGGTCAGTTGGTTACTATCCGGAAGGCATGGGAGAATACGCCAATACACTTTTATTTCCTGATTCAAAAAATGAAGTAGAATTTGTTTGGGCAGATGATTCAATAAATTTTAGCGGATTACAGTATATTAAAATTTCTGCAGAAAATACAGATTGGAAAACCAAAGAAGGCATTACCATAGGAACAGATATCAAAGAACTTGAGAACTTGAACAAAAAAGCGTTTACCTTTTATGGTTTAGAATGGGACTATTCGGGTATGATAAACTGGCAAGATGGGCACCTGAGCGAAAGAAAAATATTCGGTAGTTTGGGATATGCCGACGATGTTTTTCCCGAAGGCTTAGAAGGACTTTTGGGCGACCATGAAATTGATAGCTCTTCAGACTTAGCAAAAAAAGCAAAACTAGTGTTGCGAGAACTTGCTATGAGAAGAAGTGAATAAGTAAGCCTTAGTAAATGACTGAAAACGCAAAAACCATCGATGACTTCCTAAGAAACTGTGAGCCTAAGTTGACAGAAAGTGCGACCTACCTGCTCAAACCTTTTTTGAGTGTCGTCAGCCTCCCTAAAAAGCACGTTCTTGTAAAAGAAAAGCAAATTTGCGGTAAAGTCTATTTCATTTGTAAGGGCGCTTCAAGAAGTTTTTATTTACAAAATGGGGTTGAGGTACATACTTGGTTTGCATTTGAAAACGAAGTAATAGGCTCTTTAAGAAATTTCAACAATCTTCCTTCTAGGGAAAATATCGAATTACTCGAAGAAAGTGTTTTGATTGCTTTCGACATAGCTGGTATACAAACCTTAATGCAAGAAAATATTGAAGTGGCCAATTTTGTGAATGTAACCATTTTAGAGTATGCGCTCTTTATGGAAGATAAATTTTTCGATTTACATATGAAACCTTCTAATGAGAAATTTTCTGCCTTATTAGCGCATTCACCAGAAATTTTTCAGCGCGTACCCCTTACATATATTGCTTCTTATTTAGGGATTTCCAGAGAAACCCTGAGCCGCTTACGTGCTAAGTAATTTTGTGATATATATCAAATGAAATTTTTGCAGATTTTTAGAATTTTACCGCTAGTTTTTGATGCTGCATTTTTTTTATCACGACAAAAAAAGGATAATGATCAGGTTTCTTGCCATCTATTCAGTCTTAATTCTCTTTATTTTATGTTTAACATACCCGGTTACAACCTTGGCCCAAACAAATAAAACTACAAAAGAAGGCGATAAGACAAAATACGGGTTAAAGGCAGGTATCAACTTTGCAGAACTTTTTGGTGAAGACGCCATTCCAGAAAGCGATAGAAAAGTGGGCTACTCTTTTGGGGCATATGCATCCTTTAAAATAGCAAAAGACCTTAAGCTGCAACCAGAGGTAATATGGTCGCTACAAGGCGAGAAATCTGAAAATAAAGGGAGATATGACATTTCTTACATCAACATTCCTGTTATGCTTAAATGGACTGAGGGTAGGTTTTACACCGAACTTGGCCCGCAATTAGGTTTATTGACGATCAATACCAGCAAATCTGTACCCGAAGAAATTCAACTTAGCAATTTTGAGATATTTGATTTTTCTATCAATGTTGGGTTGGGCTATGAAGTATTTGAAGATCTAAGTTTAGGCATTAGATACATGCAGGGCTTAACCAACCTTGTGCAAGATAGAAACCTTAAAAATAGCGTAATTTACCTAGGTGTTGCATACCAGATATTTTAATTAAATTTTTTGCCTTGGACAATCAGGTTTTTTAGGCGTATAAAATTCCAGAAAAACAGAAAGAAGATTTTACATCTAGCCATTTAAGCAAATGACAAGAAAAGAATTTATCGATAAAGGTGTAATGATGGGTATGGGTTTACCTTTTTTATCCTCTATGCTGCTAACAGCTTGTGGAAAACAGCATTCGATTTTCCCTAAATTTCAAACAGATTTCTCGGGTAAAGTAATCGTTATAGGTGCAGGGGCAGCAGGCATGGCTGCAGGCTATCTCTTAAAAAAACAGGGTGTAGATTTTGAAATAATCGAAGCTGCATCGATTTATGGTGGTCGGATAAAAAAGGTTGATGACTTTGTTGATTTTCCCTTAGATATTGGCGCTGAGTGGATTCATACAGATCCTAAAATATTTACAGATATTATCGGTGATACAAACGTGAATGCTAATATTGGCACGATGGTTTACGACCCGCAAACCATCCAAACCTATAAAAATGGTAGGTTAAAATCCCATAACTACCTCAAAGGCTTTTACAGCGAATGGAAGTTTAAAAACACTACGTGGTTCGATTTTTTCGAGCAATATATAGTGCCTGAGATTGCTAATAACATGATCCTCAATAAGCCGATTACGCAAATTGATTACTCAACAGACAAGGTACGCTTAAAAACGGCCAGTGAAGAAGAATATCAAGCAGATAAAGTTCTTGTTACTGTGCCAATCAAGATTCTTCAAAAACAGCTTATCGAGTTTGAACCTCCCTTACCAAAACCCAGAAAAGAGGCAATAAACCATGTTTATGCAGGAGATGGAATAAAAATATTTATCGAGTTCAAGGAAAGATTTTATCCAGATATCTTATCATTTGGAAATATTTTTAGTGCCCTAAAGAGAGAAGAGAAATTTGTTTACGATGCGGCATTTAAAAAAAGTACCGATAAACATATTTTAGGTTTATTTGCAATCAATGAACAAGCAGCGGCTTACACTAAATTAAATGCAGAAGAAGCCATAATCGACAAATTCTTAGGCGAGTTGGATGAAATCTTTGAAGGTAAGGCCACTGAAAACTATGTGAAACACCTCATTCAAAATTGGTCAAGTGAACCTTATATCCAAGGGGCTTATTCTTACTCATTTAAAGAAAGTCAATTTGATGTGGTGGAAAAGCTCAAAGAGCCTATCGCAGCAAAGATTTTTTTTGCCGGCGAAGCTCTTTCAATAGAAAACCAGGCAACCGTTCATGGCGCTTGTGAGTCTGCCTACAGTCAGGTTGCTGCCATGTTAGAAAATAGTTAAATAATTGCACTGCAATGCGCCTATTCGACTACAATCATTGTCTGCGGATAAACTAATAAATATCGACCCCACTGTATTTGATTAGTAAGAAAGTATCCCTATTCAGCTTTAAATAAGAAGGTACGGACCCATTTCTTTTAGACTATTATTAATGAGATTTTTAAGTTATATTCAATTGATAGATTCATCAAGATCATCAAAGAATTATAAGTAGATTTTCACCATTTAGCATACGTCATGACCTTTAAACTTTACCTACCGATACTTTGTGTTGTTTTCTGTATTTCTTGTACAACCAAACAGAAAAAACCGGAGATAAGTAACATTGCGGAGTCTTACATTTTTGAGGCACCTGTAACGCCTAGTTGTCACGCATCAACGATTGTTGAAATAGAGCCTAACCATCTAATGGTAGCTTGGTTTGGGGGCAGCGCAGAGGGTAATAAAGATGTGGGGATCTATCTATCTTCCAACCCGGGAGGATCTTGGTCTGCTCCTCGAAACATCGTTACACCGCTGATTACAGAAGAAGATACCTTACCGTGCTGGAACCCTGTGTTATTCAAAAGTAGTAGTGAACATTTGTACCTTTTCTATAAAGTAGGTAAAAATCCTAGGGAATGGTTTGGGGCTATGCTTACCTCATCTGATGATGGTAAAACTTGGAGTGACCCGCAATACTTGCCCGAGGGCATTTTAGGACCGATTAGAAATAAACCAATTGAAACAAAGCCTGGATTGCTTCTTTGTGGCAGTAGTACAGAAAGCGTAGAAAGCAATGAATGGAGGGTACATGTTGAAACTTACGACGAATCAGCAGGAAAATGGCAAAAGATACCGGTGCAGAACACAAAAAATTTTGAGGTGATCCAACCTACTTTTCTTGTCCATGCTGAAGGGAAAATCCAGATGTTGTGCAGAAGCAAGCACGATAGATTGGTAACAAGTTGGTCTGAAGATGTAGGAGCAAGCTGGAGTGATATGGAAATGACCGAAATAGTCAATTCCAACTCAGGGGTAGATGCCATCTCACTTACCCCTGACTCGTTTTTGCTGGTAAACAATCCTTTGCCTCGCGGGGCCAATTGGTACAACGGCCGTAATATGTTAGATGTTGAATACTCAACAGACGGGATACAATGGGAGAAGCTTTTGGACCTTGAGAACCAAGAGAAAGGAGAGTTCAGCTATCCTGCAATCATACAAACATCAGATGATAAAGTGCATATTGTATATACCTACGATAGGGAATACATAAAACATGTTTCATTTGATGTAGATAGATGAATTATAAGAAGTGGGATAGTGAAAGCTATGTAGGGTGAGAAGTTTATGGTTTTTAATGAATAACATAACTGCCGCAAATCAAGACACTAAACTTGAAAATATATTACTCGAAGAAGATGTGAGGAAATTGAAAGAGACTAAACCTAAAATTTCTAGTTACAGAACTTTCACAGAGAAGTATGTCTGGGGGGATTAAAGTTGACTTTGTAACATTGATTTATCTTATCAAAAAAAAACGAATATTGCCATTTCGGCTAATTTTCAGGTTTTAAAACTATTATATTATTACCTCATCAAATAAGTATTTATCAACAATTTATCTAAGAAATTTACTTATTTGAAATGGCTTAATGTAAAATTAAGTATTAGCTCAAAGGCAAAAACTTTTTTCAAAGTCCCAAGACTTTTTCAAGATAGGCACATGGCATGTTGCCATGCGTTTTTCTCCTTGAGAAAACTCTTTTTTTTATACAGACATATCTCCGATTGCCTGCCCCCCGGGCAGGATCGGGTGATTTTTTTTTACTGTTTTTTGGATTCAAAAGACCAATAGACCAGCAAGATGGGTATCTTGGAAAGTAACTTCCCGATAGTCTGTAATGAGCTTGGGTAAGGTAAAATGGTTCAAGTGATAGCCATTTTTAAGGGATAGTCGACTATCGGGTCAAAGAAAACGCAATGGTTATTGAATAGTGTAAAATTACACTTACCATATTTTCGGTTTTCCACGGTCGGGCGGCAAAAAGTGTAAAATTACACTCTCTGTCGCGTTCTGTAGAAATACAGAACAAAAGGGGGCTACAGACCCTCTATCGTACTTTTTCTCTGTAAAAATACAGAGTCCAACAGAGTTCTGGAGGACAGGATAAGAATATGAAGACATAAGAGAAGTCATTAAGGGAAATGGGTACTTACCAGAAGAAATCCCGCCCGAAGACAACATCCAAAAGCTAGAAGTGAAAAAGCAGAAAAAGATTGACTCTAATAAAAAAGAAACTGATAAAGATTGAAGGTTGCAGCGAGAGATGTACTGATAATTGCCTTACATTATGGCTAGTTGTTTAGACCTTAGTTTTTCAGGACTTCTCAGAGCAATCGTCCAGCACTCGATGATATGCCCATCTTTAAAGCGTACTTTCATTTTTCTGCTATCAGTGGTGCCTCGGCCAACAATTTGGCACTCTTTGCCCTTGAGATTTTTGGGCTTTGACCAATAATAAATATATTTTTTTGATGGCATTGCTCTGGAAAAAACGCTTCAAATCTAAGTAAAACAATTTTTTTTAGAAACGATGCGTAGGACGATGAGAGTTCAAATCGGTGCACTTGATCTGTCCTGTGCTGTAGGTTTGTGGTTTTTATAAATCAATATTTTTAGCTATAATACTTCAAAAAGTATTATATGTCAGAACACATTACACATATTGCCATTTATGAAGATACCAATAGGCTAATTTGCCATAGCAAAGACTTCAATCTTCCCTTTAAAAATAGCCTCAAGCACTATCCTGATGCTGGTTTGGTATCGAGTGGTGCCAGAGGCAACCATCTTTTGGCCATTCCGATTATCGAAAAAGTGCGTGACGATTGGGAGACTGGCTATAAAAAAGCACGTTACGGAGAGCTTTTAGCGGCTTCAATTGGTTGGTTAAGCCATAGGGCCATAGATCTACAGGTAAAGCCTAATTACATTAAACAGAAAGACATTAAAGATCCCCGTTTTTCTACCTACGAGCAGCAGATTTACTGCGATGCCATGACATTCGATAAGGTATATGGTGCCGGTGTCCATCCGTCCATTTCTCCTATGGTTTCAATGTCTAAGGCTACGCTTGAATACGGTATGCAGAGTCATCCTGCAGCTGAATCGACTTATGTGCGACAACTCGAACCTATTATGGTACAAATGGTGCAACAACAACTTCTTTCTATAAGAAAATTTAATAGTGAGAGCACTAGTACAGATGAATGGTTCGATGCGTATGAGGATGAATACCAAAAAACAAGTGAGAACTTAAATGTTTACATAGAAGCCTTCGTGAATCCTGACCCACTTAAGGTCGAAAAATATTTAGAGGATTTTAATTTTTACAATCCGGAGGATGAAATCATACAACTTGCCAGAGAGCTGCAACATCTAGGCAACTCTGAGCTTGACATTGACGAAGCAGTAGAAAAGGGTAAAAGCCAGAGCCAATATGCTCAAGGATTGTCAAGAAGTTACCGTTTCAATAAAAGTGCTCAGGCATTTTTTGAGAAAAAGATAGAGAAAGACGATGTGTACGATCAAGTAGAGATTTTTTACGAACCTCATAGGATTTAAAAATTATGGAAGATACTAACATGAAAAAGCAAAGGCAATTATATGCTCTTGAGGGTAGGAGAGACTTTATGAAGTTGGCGGGAATCATTGCTACAAGTGCATTTTTACCAAATAGCGTATATGGCTTTGTAGCAAATAATGCTAAAATAACAGAAACAACTTCTTACAGTGCATTGAGCCATTTCATTATAATGGAAAAGGCTTCTATGTTGGCAAGGGGAGATGCTCGAATGGGTAGTTTGATGCGGCATGCACTGCATACAGATGTAAATCAATTGACACCAGGTAATTCATTTTTTATGGGCATGACATTCCCCTTTAAGAATGATGCCTTGCTTAATGCGATGGCAAAGCTTAAATCAGGTGTTAAATCCATCAATTTAAATTACAAAGACACAGAAAGACTATCCATTTTAACAGGTGCTTTGGCTTTTCGTGCCATTAAAAAGCAATTAGATGAAGCGAACAAAAACAACAAGGTCAGTGATGTTTCTGATGAGTTAAAAATGTGTTATCAAGATGCTTGTTTATTAAGGTATTACTACATAAGAGGCACCTCAGAAAACTCAGGTTCTAAATTGGCCAGCCTTCTAGAACAGATGCTTACCCGTACCTTGATCCGTTTCCACACCAATATGCCCGACGAAAAAGCAGGACCCGATTGGGTACTTGCCATGCAAGATTGGCGAAAACATACCCATAGGTATTACGAACTGCTTGGCGTTGCAGTACTAAACCCAAATCCTGTGGTTTACGATAAGGTAATTTCAAAATCAGGCTTTTTTGCACAGGATGATCCATTGTTGGTAAAGGTCTCTTCTTTTAATCGCATAAGTGGGCTTTATGGTGATGAGGGTATTCAGATAAGCGATGATAAAGGTATTACAGATTATAACAAGATTGAGGATATTAGAAAAAATGCCAAATGTACTGCTTCAAAAGCCTTGTTAGATG
>Ga0207419_1002732_pt1 | contig 11241 bp, 9 predicted proteins | sample ElkSloMetagenome_4_FD_184723 | JGI IMG/M metagenome (GOLD analysis project Ga0207419, IMG submission 184723) | Hot spring microbial communities from Elkhorn Slough, Monterey Bay, USA - MD2A (version 2) | ecosystem: Environmental > Aquatic > Marine > Intertidal zone > Estuary: Microbial mat ... | reverse complement strand
GAGCTACGCGACCTTATTATATTTCAATTCGAACTCCGCTAGTGTGACCGTTCCGACTTTGACGTCGGAATGCTCTATCCAGCTGAGCTACGCGACCTTATTATATTTCAATTCGAACTCCAACTGGTGTGACCGTTCCGACTTTGACGTCGGAATGCTCTATCCAGCTGAGCTACGCGACCTTATTTTATTTCAATTCGAACTCCGCTAGTGTGACCGTTCCGACTTTGACGTCGGAATGCGCTATCCAGCTGAGCTACGCGACCTTATTTTTTATTTCAATTCGAACTCCGCTAGTGTGACCGTTCCGACTTTGACGTCGGAATGCTCTACCCAGCTGAGCTACGCGACCAATAAAAATTGGACTGCAAAAGTAATATTTTTTTGAAAATAAAAAATTTATACGCAAAGAATATTTAAAAAACTATTTTATTAATCAAATCTATCAGCAGATAATTAACAAGTATGGCTATTCCTAGGATAAATTCTATATTTATAAACTAAATTTAGAGAACTCTTCTTAATGGAAAATACAACAGACTACAAAAAACAATCTATACTTTATGGTGTAGTTTTCGGGATTTTTAATTCCTTTCTTCTTTATTTTAATTATAAATTTCAACTTGAGAATACAGTCGTCTTATCGTTGCTAAGTCTTACGATAGCCATATTGATAGTCTTTTTTCCTATTAATCAATTCAAAATAGACAACGCTAATTATTTAAAGCTAAGTGACGCTTTAAAAATTGGACTTATCATAGGGCTCATTGGTGGTAGTGTTTACGCATTATATACTTATTTTCATTACAACGGTATTGAATTAGATTTTGTAACAAAAAAATTAGAAGAAAATAATAAAGCTATTGACAGTCAAAGTGCAAATATGACCGATGAAGAAATAAAACAAGCTAAGGATATGGCTAAGTCTTTTGTTTCTCCTTTCAGCTTTGCTACAATTAATCTTATATCCGTTTTATTAAAGTCTTTCATTATTTCTTTAGTTTTGGGCTTAATCAAAAAAAAATAATGCTAGTTTCCGTTGTCATACCGCTTCTTAACGAAAATGAATCATTATCTGAATTACATTCGGAATTAAAAAGTGTTTTAAATAAAAATGAAATAAAGTACGAAATAATTTTTATTGACGATGGCAGTAATGATGGCTCTTGGGAAACAATTGAAAAATTAAAAAAACTTGACCAGAAGGTTAAAGCTGTAAAGTTTTTTAAAAATTATGGCAAATCTCAGGCGCTTCATGCAGGATTTAAACTAGCTGAAGGCGAAATTGTAATCACAATGGATGCTGACTTACAAGACAGCCCTGAAGAAATTCCTGAAATGATAAGCATCCTTCAAAAAGAAGAGTTGGATATTTTATCAGGTTGGAAAAAAAAGCGACATGATTCAGTACTATTTAAGAACATTCCCTCAAAAATATTCAATGCTGTCGCCAGAAAAACTTCTGGAATCCAATTACATGACTTTAATTGTGGATTAAAAGCTTACAAAAGCATCGTTATTAAAAACATCAATGTAAAAGGCGAAATGCATCGCTATATTCCGGTGCTGGCGAAGAATGAAGGCTTTATCAATATATCAGAAAAAGAAGTTATCCATAAAGCCAGAAAGTATGGTAAAACCAAGTTTGGAGCTGATAGATTTGTGAATGGATTTTTAGATTTGGTTTCGCTTTGGTTTTTTTCAAGATTTGGAAAAAGACCTATGCATTTTTTTGGTGCTCTAGGCGTTTTAACTTTCATAATAGGATTCTCCTCCGCTTTTTATATCGGAGCTTCAAAGTTATATAAACTTTACAATGATTTACCCACAACCTTAGTAGTTGACAATCCATTTTTTTATATTGCACTAGCCTGTATGATCATAGGTGTCCAACTCTTTTTAGCTGGATTTATAGGAGAACTCATCATAAATAATCAACCAACAGAAGACAGATACAAAATTTCAAAAATCATTTAGCCATGGATAAAAACATTTTGAATAAAGCTCAGGAATGGACTACAGAATCGTTCGATGTAGAAACTCAAAATGAGGTCAAAGCCTTATTAAGCAACGATCTTAAAACCTTAGAAGAGGCATTCTACACCAATATAGATTTTGGAACTGGCGGAATGAGAGGAATAATGGGAGTTGGGACAAATAAAATCAACAAATACACTCTTGGAAAAAACACCCAGGGTATTTCACAATATTTAAAAAAAGAATTCCCGGGAGAAGAGCTTAAAGTTGCCATAGCTTATGATTGTAGGCATAACAGTAAAAAGTTAGCAAAGGTCGTCGCTGATGTATTTTCTGCTAATGATATTAAAGTTTATATTTTCGAAGACTTAAGACCCACGCCGGAACTATCGTACGCATTAAAAAAGCTAGACTGCCATGCAGGTATCGTACTTACGGCAAGTCATAATCCACCCGAGTATAACGGATACAAAGTCTATTGGCAGGATGGAGGACAACTTGTTCCTCCGCAAGACAAAGAAATCATTGATATCATAAATAATCTTCAATTTTCTGATATTAATTTTAATGAAAAATCAGAATTGATTGAATGGATTGGAGAGGAAATAGATAATTTGTTCATCGCAGATTCGGTTAAGGTCGGACAACAAACTTTACCTGAAAATGCCAGAAATGACTTGAAAATTGTTTTCACCTCACTTCATGGCACCTCTATCAAGTCCATTCCTCATGTCTTAGAAAAAGCCGGATATAGTCACGTCGAAATTGTTAGGGAACAAGCTAAACCAGATGGTGATTTTCCCACTGTAAAATCTCCAAATCCTGAAGAGCCTGAAGCATTAGAAATGGCTTTAGCTTTGGCTGAAAAGACCAATAGCGATATGGTGGTTGGGACAGATCCGGACTCCGATAGATTGGGGATAGCCGTTAGAAATTTAGATGGTGAAATGACCTTACTTAATGGAAATCAAACCATGGTATTAATGACCTGGTTTCTTCTCGAGCAATATAAAGACAAATTGAATGGAAACGAGTTTGTAGCGTCTACAGTAGTTTCAACCCCAATGATGAAAGTCATGACTGAAAATTATAGTGTGGAATACATGGAAACATTAACAGGTTTCAAATGGATTGCCGACCTCATCAAAAAATTCCCGGAAAAGCACTTTATAGGCGGTGGTGAAGAAAGCTTCGGCTATATGGTTGGAGATTTTGTGAGAGACAAAGATGCGGTCACCTCTACTCTACTCTTTTGTGAAATTGCAGCAAAATTAAAAGCAGAAAAGTCTTCTGCTTATGAAAAACTCATAGAACTTTATGTTGAGCACGGATATTATAAAGAAAAATTAATATCACTGGTCAAGAAAGGAATTGAAGGTCAAAAACTGATCAAACAAAAAATGATTGATTTAAGAAATGAACCTTTAGTTGAAATCTGTGGTGAAAAAGTTGTTTTGATAGAAGATTATCAAACCTCTAAGGCAAAAAATCTACAAAATCACGAAACTAAAGATATCGATATCCCAAAATCTAACGTTTTAATCTATTACACTGAAAACGGCACAAAAATCGCCGCAAGACCAAGCGGTACTGAACCAAAAATTAAGTTTTATATCAGCGTGAATGAATCGTTGGCAGATATAAAGAATTTTGAGGATGTTACTAATAAATTAGATACTAAAATTGATAAAATATTAGAGGAGTTAGGCCTCGAGTAGACTTATTTGCAGGCTTGCCAAACAGGATCTTCCGGAAGTTGAGCTTTAAATGTTATTGACGTCCTTTTTACGGGGTGATTTATAGTAAGTTTAATGGCATGTAAATGAATGCCTCCGTCTGGATTACTGCGTTTTGCCCCATACTTCAAGTCGCCTTTTATAGAACAGCCAATAGCAGATAATTGAGCCCTGATTTGATGATGCCTACCAGTTTCCAAATTAATTTCTAGTAAGTGATAATTTTTTAAGCTTTTGACATATTTATAACTTAAGACTGCTTTTTTAGAGTCTTTAACTGGCTTTGGATAAGCATAAGATTTGTTTTGCTTATGGTTTCTTTTTAAATGATGTATCAACCTATCTTCTATGTGTGACGGCTTGTTTTCAACCAAAGCCCAATATGTCTTTTTAGTTTCTCTTTCACTAAATTGTTTGTTTAACCTCGATAATGCTTTAGAGGTTTTTGCAAATAGTAAAACTCCACTTGTTGGCCGATCTAATCTATGAACAACACCAAGATAGACATTCCCCGGTTTATTATATTTTTTTTTGATGAAGGTTTTTACCGTTTCACTTAAAGGCTCATCACCAGTAGAATCACCCTGAACGAGTTTTCCAACAGGTTTATTAATAACGATAAGATGATTGTCTTCATAGATGATGTCTAGCATGAAAGTTTATGAGGTTATATGGTTATGAGATTATGAGGTTTGTTGATAAAAATTTGAGATTACTATCAATTGCCAATACATCAAAAGTAATATTCTAAAACGTCAATCCAAAAACTAGAGCCCCATTTTGCCAACCATTATTATAAGGTACTACATAATCTAAACGTAGAAATCTAAATTTACCGAAGCCTAATCGATCTAATCCTACTGAAAGTTCATGATAAGGTGTAAACCCATTTATGACTAAACTTTTTGCGCCTAAAACCAGATTAGATTTTAAATGTTTCAATAAAGGTAGTCTGTTCATTACAAAACCTTCAAAATTATGTTGTAAATGAAATTCACCATAATTCTGATTGGTTGATCTTTGGTAATATGGTAATAAGTTGAATCTTCCTACATAATTCTGTCCAGCATTAACGCGGGTTTCATTTCCATTGAAATGCTTAAAGTCTAAAAAATTCATCCCTTCGTTATTGAGAAAAAAACCTCCTTCAGCTTTATATGACAACTCACCAAATCGAGATAATTTGAGTGATTGTCTCAAGTTTGAATTAAAAAAATCATAATCATACCCTGTTTGAGTAGCTGCAAATCCTTTTTGGTAGTTAATCCTTAAAGTTGGAAACCTATTAGAAAAGTTATTGTATTTCCCTCTTGGAGTTGTTGTATAGGTTTGTCCAAATCTTACAGTAGCGTTCAAATTTAATTTCATGATATGATGAGTGGGAAATAAAATTGAACCAAAGTCTTCTGGTGCTAAAGGATTATTAGAGGTAAAACCACCGCTTTCATAACCGAACACATGCTCATTTCTACTATTTGTCAAAGCCACTCTTCTTTGATAGGATAAAATAGCACTCGCGCGTAAACCATTAAATATCTCCTGAGAATAAGTCGCTTCAATAAATTGTCTATCGTATAATTTTAAAAAGTTCTCTTCAAAAAATATAGCTGCAATATTAAAGGCCGTATTTGAAGTCGTGTTAGAAGAATTTATTTCAGTAGCTTCTACTCCACCTCTAAGAGTAAGGTAAGGTTTTGAAAAATTATTAAACTTTTTGGTAAACATCCCTACTGCTCTTAACCTCTCATCAGAAAGGCCGTAGTTTAGGTCTGCTCGGGCTTCCCAATATTTATTATACCCATTTAAAGTATCACGCTTTACAAAGTAAAAACTCGTACCAAGATTAAAACCTTGAACTGTATTAAAATTTATATCTCCTAGACCAAGCACACCATTGTATCCAGCTGATTTATTTTTGGTAGAGTTCTGCCAATTATATCCAAACAGGGGATCTAATAATTTGAATTGATTGTTGGCTTGATCTACAGAATCTTTGTATTTTTTTGAATTCCTTACTAGTTGAATGCTATCCTTTTTTTGATAATCCTTTGACTCCTCTTGCGTTAAAGGAAGTGGTCTGGCTTTCTGCCAATAGGTGCTGTCTTTTTGATTAGCGTACTTTTCGAAAAACATGATTTCTTTAGAAAAAAACTTGTCTTCAAAGTTTGGTGAAAAATTATAGTTACTGTATGACGCCGTAAAGCGTCCGGATCCTGAAATCCCAAAAAGCTTCCATCTAAATTCTACATTCTGCGAAAGCAAAACCCAAAATTTATCATTTTTATTGTAGGAAAAATTCTGTTTAAAATTGATATTTTCAACGGGTACTGCATTGATATTTTCCCCTGTAGTATTTAGGTCGATACCATAAATCTCCCAGGTATCTTCTAGGATAAAAATTGTTCCGGAAAATACTTTGTCATTACTCCTTTTTGGGGTTACTTTTATTTCATTGACTAGAAATCCGTTTTCTTCGTAAAATACGCCTTCAAGATTGTAGTTATAATAATCAAAAGCAAAATCTGCAATTGGTGAAACTAGATCTACATTTACTGCTACGGTATTATTGTAATAAGAGTTCTTAAAATCTTGGGCAGAATTAAAACTAAATCCATTATCATCTCCACTAATCTTTGAAGCAATAATGGTTTCTTTGAAATTAGTGGGAGCTTCAAAAGCAATTTTTGAAACGGTTTCACTTAGATAGACAATACCGCTTCTGGTCGAGTCTAACGATCCGTCTAGATCACCAATTTCTTGTCCAAATATTTTTTCAGGAACATCTTCAACCTTCCAGAGTCCTTTAGAGTAGAAGTCTGCTTTATAAGATAATCTTTTGGCTAGATTATTTTTTCGCTCTTTAATTGCATTTCTTATAATTCTATCGGCTGGATTCTCGTCAGAATTAATAACAACTTCATCTAATTTTGTTTGGATTTCTTTAAGTCTGACCTCGATTTTTTCTTTGGATAGCAAATCGCTAATGTCAAAAAATTTGGTTTCAAATCCTAAATATTTAAAGACCAAACGTTTGTCTTCATAGCTTTCAACATTGAGTTCAAAAATACCATCAAAATTGGTAGTGGTTCCGACGTAAGTGTTTTCGACATACACATCTACGCTTGGCAAAAAATTTCCCTGTGTATCAAGTACAACACCTTTAAGTTGTTGTGCAGCGGAAACATTGAAAATTAAACAAATACAAATGAGTATAATATTCTTCAAAGCAATAATTTTGATCATAAGACGAGTTTAATTTTGAATTGTTACAATTATTACCTTGAAATCACACAACCAAATCCCCTAAAATAGGCGATAAATCTATACGATTAATTATTCTAATTATTAAAAGCCTTTTTTACCCTATCCAAACGTCGCTTTGTTTCCCTTTTTTTAATGTCCTCGCGTTTATCATACAGCTTTTTACCTTTACACAAAGCAATCTGAAGCTTCGCAAATCCCCTATCATTAATAAACATTTTTAAAGGAATAATGGTTAGCCCCGTATTTCTAACTTCTTTATAAAGTTTTCTCAGCTCATTTCTTTGTAATAAAAGTTTACGTTCTGTTTTAGGTCTATGGTTAAAATGTGTAGCGTGTGAATATTCTTCAATAGTCATATTGACCACAAAAAGTTCTTGTCGATCATTGAATTCGCAAAAACTTTCAGCTATCGATGCTTTTCCCTCTCGAATAGATTTAATTTCAGTACCTACGAGTTTAATGCCTGCAACATATTTATCTAAGATTTCATATTGAAATTTAGCTTTTCTATTCTTTATATTGATATTGTTTTTACCCATATTATTGATTTAAAGCATCGTAAATTAACTCCATAGCTTTGTTGACAGTTCTTTGCGTAATTCGCTCTCTATGGTTTCCAAAACTAAATTTTTCAACTTTTACGCCTTCACTACCCGCCAAAGCTATAAAAACTGTGCCAATTTCTGCATCGCTATCTCCCTTTGTTGGCCCTGCATTGCCTGTTGTCGAAATTGCAAAATCCGATTTAAACATTTTTTTGGCCTGCGCCGCCATTTCTTCAGCGACTTCAGCACTAACCACAGAATGATTTTTGATGCTATCTTGTGAAACACCAAGGACTTCCTGTTTAGCTGATGTGGCGTAACTCACAATACTGCCTTTGAAGTAGGCTGATGCACCTGGAATCTCTGTAAATTTAGCAGCAATTTTTCCGCCAGTCAAGCTTTCAGCAATTGAAAGCGTTAACCCTTTTTCTATCAGGGCTTTAGCTATATTTTCTTCAATCGTGTTTTCATCTTCATAGCCTTTGATGATGTCTCCAATGTATGTATGTAATTTTTCTACATGCAATTCAATTTCGTCTTGAAGTTGTTTTTCATCATCGCCTCGAGCCGTCAGCCTTAAGCGAACCCTTCCTAAACTTGGGAGATAAGCTAACTTTATAAATTTTGGGAGACCTTCTTCCCAATCTTCAATTTTATCGGCTATTGCACTTTCACCCAAACCATAGGTCAGAACTGTTTTATGAAGTATAAATGGCCTGTTGAATCTATCTTTAAGCTTTGGCAATACTTCATTTCTAACCAAAGATTTCATTTCAAAAGGCACACCCGGCATGGATACAAATACTTTTCCATCTTTTTCAAACCACATTCCCGGGGCCGTACCATAAGGATTATTAAGGGCAATACACTTCGAAGGTAAGTAGGCTTGCGATCGATTGGCGTCTAAAATAGGATGACTGATATATTTTCTAAAAATATCCTCAATATGCTCTAAAGTTTTTTGGTCGAGTACCAATTCATCATTGAAATATTCACATAAAGTATGTTTGGTAAGGTCATCTTTTGTAGGACCAAGTCCACCTGTAGTGAGAATAATATCTGCTCGTTTTTCTGCATCTTCGAGCGCTTTTATGATGATTTCTTTTTCATCCTTAATGGAAGTAATTTGCAAAACCTCAACACCAATACTGTTAAGTTGTTTTCCCAAAAATACAGAATTGGTATCTATGATTTGACCAATCAATATCTCATCGCCTATGGTTATAATTTCTGCAAACATCTATCTTACATTTACTTTAAATACCTGTTCCTCTTCAATTTTTCCTATCAAAATATCGCCTTCTTCAACCTTTCCAACGCCTGAAGGTGTTCCTGTGAAAATAACATCTCCTATTTTGAGGGTAAAAAACTGAGAAACATAAGAAATTAATTCATCAATTTTCCAAAGCATCAATTTTGTATTACCTGTCTGAACTTCGTTTCCATTTTTCCATAAGCTGAAATCTAGGTTGTTTAAATTGAAATTTGATTTATCAAACCATTTGTTACCAATTAAAGTGGCGCCATCAAACCCTTTAGCTTTTTCCCAGGGCAATCCTTTTGCTTTTAGTTTCGACTGAAGATCCCTAGCTGTAAAATCGATACCTAATCCAATTTCAGAATAATATTTATGAGCAAATTTTTCACTAATATGCTTTCCCAGTCGATTAATCTTTACCAGGACCTCAACCTCATAATGTACTTCATTAGAAAACTCTGGAATCACAAAGGGATGTGACTTTGGCAAAACAGATGAGTCCGGTTTGATAAAAACCACAGGTTCTGTTGGCTTTTCATTTTTTAATTCTGCTATGTGGTCGGTATAATTTCTACCTATACAAATGATTTTCATAAATGTTTAAAATAAAATGCAAATGTAAGCTTTGAAATATCGTATTAGATTAAAATTAAGCTAAAAGCTAGTCATTTGATGCTATGAAGAAAATTTTCAATTTTTATGACTACTAATACTAAAAAAAATAACTCAGTTTAGATTTATTGAAACGCAAAGCTCGCAGAGAAAAATCTAAAAAAAACAAAACGGTCAACGCTATTTAGGGAAGCTTAAAGCTCAAAGTACTTTTGACTAATAGCTAATGACTATTGGCTAAAAGACTAATAAGATAATTAGGTCTAAAAAAGTTGCCCTAAGTAGAGAAATTATTACTTTTGTGGAACTAAAAAATAATTTAAGATTATGAATCTTCACGAATATCAAGGTAAAGAAATACTGAACAGTTTTGGTGTTAACATTCAAAGAGGAATTGTTGCAACTACGCCTGATGAGGCCGTTGAAGCTGCTAAAAAACTTACTGAAGAAACTGGTACTGGCTGGCATGTGATTAAAGCTCAAGTTCATGCAGGAGGTCGTGGAAAAGGCGGTGGTGTAAAACTCGCCAAAAACCTTAAAGAAGTAAAAGATATTTCTGATGAGATCATTGGAATGAACTTAGTTACGCCTCAAACCAGTAAAGAAGGCAAAAAAGTTCATCAGGTATTAATTGCCGAAGATGTTTATTACCCAGGAGATAACGAACCCGAAGAATACTACATGTCTGTATTATTAGATCGTGCTCAAGGTAAAAATATGATTATGTATTCTCCTGAAGGTGGAGTAGATATCGAAACAGTAGCTGAAAAAACTCCAGATAAAATTTTCACAGAAGTTATCGATCCAGCCACAGGACTTTTACCATTTCAGGCCAGAAAAGTCGCTTTTAATCTTGGTCTTTCAGGAAAAGCTTTCAAGGCCATGACAAAGTTTGTCTCTGCTCTATATAAAGCTTACGAAGAATCTGATTCATCTTTATTTGAAATCAATCCGGTATTGAAAACCAGTGACGATAATATTCTGGCAGTTGACTCAAAAGTAACACTCGACGATTCAGCTCTATACAGACACAAGGATTATCAGGCCATGAGGGACGTAAGAGAAGAAGACGCAGCAGAAGTCGAAGCTAAAGAAGCTGGTTTAAGTTACGTTAATCTTGACGGAAATGTGGGTTGTATGGTAAATGGTGCTGGATTGGCAATGGCCACAATGGATTTGATTAAACAAGCCGGAGGCGAACCTGCAAACTTTTTAGATGTTGGTGGAACTGCCGATGCAAAACGTGTTGAAGAAGCCTTCCGTTTGATTTTAAAAGATGAAAAAGTTGAAGCTATCCTAATCAACATCTTTGGTGGTATTGTACGTTGTGATCGCGTGGCAGAAGGTGTTGTAGAAGCTTATAAAAATTTGGGCGATCAAATTAAGGTGCCAATTATTGTAAGATTGCAAGGAACTAATGCAGATCTAGCCAAAGAAATTATAGACAATTCCGGGCTTAATGTAGAAAGTGCTGTTCTTTTCCAGGAAGCAGCAGATAAAGTTCAGGAAGTTTTAAGTTAGGATGTAAGGATATAAATAATTCTGCATGCCATACAGGATTTGATGTTTAAGAAAATGACCGCTTTAGGGCGGTCATTTTTTTTGTCAATTCTACTCTTCAAGCGTATAAGTCAACTTTACATTGTCCTGATATTGTATTACCGTTCCATCTTGTCTCAAAATTTCTCGCTCAAGAATAGGGCCAAGCTCTATTGGCATTTCAAAACTAAGTGTCCTGTTATCTGAAGACAGTTCTGCAATGTAAGTAGCAGATTCCCAAGTTTCTCCCTGAAAATAGAAATAAATAATGTTGTCCCTTTGTAACCAAAGTGGAGAATCTGCAGTTACT
>Ga0207419_1002729_pt1 | contig 11247 bp, 11 predicted proteins | sample ElkSloMetagenome_4_FD_184723 | JGI IMG/M metagenome (GOLD analysis project Ga0207419, IMG submission 184723) | Hot spring microbial communities from Elkhorn Slough, Monterey Bay, USA - MD2A (version 2) | ecosystem: Environmental > Aquatic > Marine > Intertidal zone > Estuary: Microbial mat ... | reverse complement strand
ATCATAACTAAAAGCATTTACGGCACCCACTTCAGTAGCGATAATGTTTGCAGTAGCAGGAAATTGCATATCCGGAGTTACAGTACAACAGATTAAGAGCTCGATTTCATTAGGGTCGACGCCCGACTTTTCTATGAGCTCATTTACAGCTTTTGTACCCATAAAAGAACTACCCATGTTATCTCCCTTCAAAATCCTTCTTTCTCTAATGCCCGTCCTCTCTAAAATCCAATCGTTATTGGTATCTACCATTTTTTCTAACTCTTGGTTGGTGAGGATGTAGTCAGGTAGATAACCTCCTACTGCTGTAATAGCTGCTCTTCTATTCTCCATCAGATTTTGGATTTTTAATAACCGACTGCAAAGTATGAAATCAAAAAGTAATTATCAAAGATTTAGCAAGTCGAATTTTTTCCTTAAAGTAAGAAAAACTTCTAGATAAAAAGATTGATTTTATCCAGTTATTTATAAAAAAAATCATAAAAAAAAGAGAAGTTAATACTTCTCTTTGCCATTTCATTGCAGAAAAGATTCTATTCTTCGTCGCCAACTACCTCTTTCTCTAAAACTACTTTGCCTTTGTAGTAGAGTTTCCCTTCAGACCAATAAGCTCTGTGCCACATGTGAGACTCACCGGTTACATCGCAAATAGCAATTGGCGCTGGCTTTAAAGACTGATGCGATCTTCTTTTATTTCTCCTTTGTTTCGATATTTTTCGTTTGGGATGTGCCATCTTGTATCTATTTAATTTTTATTGAATTTTAAATTTTTAAGTTTCTCCCATCTAGGGTCTATTTCTTCCTGCTCTGCTTCAATGTTATTTTCCTCTTCTGTAGAAGTACTAAAAGTAAAAGACCCTTCCTCATCATCCTGCAAATCAGGATGGATCACCTTTGGCGGAATGGCCAATACTATGGTATCGTAAATGAGTTGCGAAAAGTCTATATCAGCTTGATTAAATGGAATGGTCACCACATCTTCTGATAATTCCTCATAGTGTTCTCCAAATTTGTAATAAACACTTTCCTTTAAGTTTAAAGGATATTCAAATTCTTTTAAACTTCTATCGCAAACCAACTCAACTGTGCCATCTACTTCTACAGTTGCCGTAATCATTGTTTCTGACTTGTCTAGAGTCAGTAAAACTTTTAGGGAAACATCTTGTAAAGTATCATTTCCGAAATTTTCAAATAGAGAATTATCTACTCTAAAGTCGAAAAAATGCTTCTTGTTCTTTAAGCCAACAATGTCTACAGTATACTTCTTCACGTCAACGGCTTTTTTTTCAAGTTGCAAAACTAAGATAATTCAATCAAAATAATTAAAGATTTTTTAAAATTCTAAGTCATAAAGCTATAGAAGCCAATTTAAGCACCTGCAAGCTAAGCATCTTCGGGCGAAATACTACCAAATAAAAACCCACAAACCACTTTGGGATAAAAATAGGTGGATTTTTGGGGCAATGTGTATCCGCTATAGCAAACTTCTTTTACTTGGTCTATATGAACCTCATTGGTGATCAAGGCCATATCTGCCCTACCACTGTTAACCTTCTGGTAACAAGCCAGTAAATTTCTCTCAAAATCTATATGTTGGCTGCTTCTTTGGTATTTACCGGGTATACCCAAAACCTTCTCAATAAAAAAATAATGTAAGACAGTAAGGTCTAATGCCTTTATTTTTTCAGGGAACTGCCATTGCAAGTCTTTAAACTGCTCTTCTCTCAGTTTAATAACAAAGGCTTTTTCTGCTAGTAAAACCCCATAACACCATTTTTTGCCCATTATAAATTCATTGATAGCGCTGGTATCTTCTACTTCTTTTACATAAAAAAAGCGCGTTATGTCTTTTAAAAGTTGAGAAACATCAAACCTAGGCAAATCTTTTATAAGTCGATGTGTTGGTAGGATTCTTAGGTCGTCGGCTTCGGTGTTGGTGAGGTAAATCATGTGATAATTGTAAAGCGCTTCGCCATCATCAAGTTTTTGCATCATTTGCTTACGGTATTGCAAAGACCCTGCATAACGGTGGTGGCCATCTGCCAATATAATTTTTTGGTTGGCTAATTTTTCTTGGAAAAATCTAATGACTTCAGGATGCCTAATGATGGCAAAGGCATCAGTTACCCCTTGGTAGTCTTCTATTTCATAAATAGGCGATTCCATGGCCGCATCCATGTATGGCTCTAATTCAAAGTCTTTGTCTGTATAAAGCCCATGCGTAGGACTTACATTTAAATGCGTTTGTTCTAAAAGCTCTATCCTATCGTTTACCGAATGAGGTATGGTGTTTTCATGCCTTAGCACAATACCCTCTTTGTAGTCGTATGCCTTAATGAAACAGACAAAGCCTTTACGAACTCTTTTTACAGGATCATTAGGTAAGCAAAAATATTGGTAATATACATATATGCTTGGTTCAGGGTCTTGAACAATGTCGCCATTATTTTTCCATTCAGATAATTTCTGCTTGGCACGCAAAGCCGAGTTTTCGCCCAACGGTACTGAAAGATGCATGCTATTGAGTGGCTCGGCATAAAGTTGCTTGCGCTGTTTCTCTGATATGACGTCAAACAATGGAGATACCAAGCTATCTATCCTATGAGTGTGTTTAGAATGGTACCTCCAAGCTCTAAAAGGCCTTATTTCAGCCATAAAATTTAATTTAGTTAAATGTAGTGGTTAAGAAATTGTAGCAAATAACGTATGCATACCATTAAAACCCTCAAAAACATTATTGGCAAAGCTCTTTCTCAAGCATTCTTGTTCAATAATTGGAGTAATATGGGAAAGTATTCTATGATATGTTTTATCGCATTGTACTTACGTACTTTTCCAGATCCTTGCACAAGACAAAACGGCAATTGATTGTCTTTGAGGTACTTTTCCATTGATTTGAACAAGGCATGTTGCGCCTGCTCGCTATCTCTTTGTAGATCTGCTTGCCAAGGCAAATCCGTGTCGCAAAGCAAAAAAAAATCATACCTTGCCTTTTTGGCCATTTCTTGTAAAGCCTTTGGTACATGGCCAAAGTAGTGCTTTGCATAAATTAGGTTGGTATGTATGCAAGTATCTAAGAATACAACCTGCTCATTGGAGTTAACCGTTTCTTCCTCAGCTTTAATTTGCTCCCTAGCTATTTTTATCACTTCGCTTTCCCTAACCAATTCGGCTGTATCCTCAATACCCCTTTCTATTTTCTCGTCTACAAATTTTCTTAAATATTCTGTGCTCCAAGTGGTACCAAAGGCCTCTGCTAACTCATTTGCCAAGGTAGATTTTCCAGTAGACTCAGGGCCGAACAATACTATTTTTATTGGCATAAAGCAGCTTTTCGGTTGTAAGCAAAGGTTTTAGAGCAAAGTAATAAGGCCCTACTATTTATAAATATTGTCTGATTTTCCCAGCAGTGGCCGCTAGTTCTTCTTGCGAAAACTTCAACTTTTCATTGGCAAAATTCATATCGTCCATTTTGTTTATAGGGATGAGGTGTAAATGGGCATGCGGTACTTCTAAACCCATTACAGCAGTACCAATTCTAGTGCAAGGTATGGCTTTGGCAATCGCGATAGCAACTTTTTTACTTACTAAGGTAAGGCCTGTTAAAAGCTCATCGTCCAGATCAAACATATAATCTATCTCTTGCTTTGGAATTACCAGTGTATGCCCTTCTTGCAATGGGAATACATCTAAAAAGGCAAGGTATTTTTCGTCTTCGTAGATTTTATGAGAAGGGATCTCGCCCTTAACGATTTTAGTGAAAATTGATGCCATCTTGTAAAATTTTATAACTAAAAAAGGCCTGCGAGCAGGCCCTAAAATCAAATATTAAAGCTTTATCTATCTACTTATTTCGATTACTTCAAATTTCATAACACCTCTAGGTGCTTTTATTTCTGCAACCTCGCCAACCTTTTTGCCCAAAAGCCCTTCTCCAAAAGGAGATTTTACTGAAATCTTATTTAGCTTCAAATCGGCTTCCTCTTCGGCCACTAGCGTATAGGCCACTTGCGCTCCGTTTGCTATATTTTTTATTTTTACTGTGGAAAGTACAGAAACCATGGAAGTATCTACCTTAGAATCGTCTAAAACCCTACCTTTTGACAACTTCTCTTCAAGTTTAGAAATTTTTAGCTCCAATAGTCCCTGAGCATCTTTTGCAGCATCGTATTCTGCATTTTCACTTAAATCGCCTTTATCTCTGGCTTCAGCTATTTGCCTGGCTATATCTGCTCTGCCTTTCGTTTTTAGTTCCTGCAGCTCTTTCCTGAGCTTATCAAAACCTTCTTGGGTATAATATGTAAAACCTGACATAATAATAGAGTTTAAGTAATACTGAAAATTGCTTAAAGCATACTTACTAAAGTAATATTAAATAAATAGCTTGAAATGATTTGGCTTGAAATGGTTCAGCCTTAAAGGCTCGGCCTGAAACGACCTTACCTAAACATTAAAAAAGTTTTAAGCAAGTTCAAAATAAAAAATAACGGCACAAAAATCTGTACCGTTACCCGTATAATACAAATATAATCAACCTGTATTAAATATGAAACAAAATTGCAGTAGATAACTTTTTAGCAATAAAATCGCATCTTATAGCTTTTTAGGGCTGCATGCAGTAAGCTTTGTGTATTAATTAACTCAATTTTTTTAATTAGCTTTAAGGAAAATTTATCACAGTTAATTAAAACTACTCAATTAAGCCCATCGGGGTTAGCCTAGCTTGGGCAACAAGCTTTATTTTAAAGGCAACTTTTTAGTCACCTTTATTTTTTTTAGGTATAACAAGTTGGTTTCCCGAATAATATTAACAAAGAGCAAAACTTTTATTTAGCATTTTTCCTGGTTGATAAATTAACAAATAAGATGATTCTTAGAAGCATCAAAAAATCCATAATTTACTTAATACTGGCTTCTGCTTTATCGCTTCTATTATTTACAGCATGCGAAGAAAAGAAAGGGGCTGCTAGCTATATTCCCAAAGATGCCGCGGCCATTGTAAGCATCAATACCAGCAACTTGGTTACAAAATTGTTGTTCAATAATTTCGAGGGCATCAACCTCAAATCTTTTTTAAGCCTTTCTGAGATTTTCTTGATCAATGATGAAATCCCCGTTTCGCAATCGCCTATAAGTGCATTTTTCAATAATCCTGGAGCTTCAGGTCTAAATCTACTAGACGATATCCACCTTTACATGAACGACATTTCTGAAAATGACAAAAGGTTCAGCGGTATCTTTTGGAACATGGACAATTCGGACAAGTTTGAAAAATTCATAAAGAAAAACATCGCTCCCAATTATACAATACAGATAGAAAATAGGCAGCGCTTTAAAACGGTAACTTTTGAGAATTTTAGCTTTGCTTTTGGGTGGAACCAAGAAATATTAGTGGCTATCTTTCCTATGGAAAAAGCCAAAGAAGAGGATTCTCTAGAGAAGCTGGCGCACATTTTTAAAATGGGGGTATCTGAATCTATAGCAGGTGATACCAATTTTGTGAACCTAGATACCGATGACGACGACATTACCATTTTTGCTAGGCCCGAAAAACTTAAGGCCTATACCGAAAAAATGTTTCCCAATGTTTTCTATGGAGGTATTTCGTACCTAAACGCGCACATCAATTTCGAAGACGAAGAAGTAAAGGTAAACATCAAACAGTTTCTACAAGACGAGGCGATAACGCTTTACAGAGATCTACTATCAGACAACTTAGAGCCCGAACTGTGCGAAGAAATAGACGATAGCGAATTGGTTGCCTTTCTCAACTTTAAGTATGATAAGGGCTTTATGGCTAGGTTTATTAAGTTTTACAAAATGCGTTTAGCGTTAAAGGCTGTTGTAGCAGCCACAGGGGTAAATGAAAAAGATTTGTATGACTTAACAGAAGGCGATGTTTTTATTGCTTATGCCCGACATAATCAGCAACATTGGGTTGGAGAAGAAAATGTAAAAGGAGGAGTAAAATTGCCCTGCTTTGTGGCAGAGGTAAAAACAAGCCCCAAAATGCCTACTTTTCTGGAAAATATGACCAAAAATGGCATTCTCAATGAAAGCGAAGGCATTTACAACATGAAGGAAATCCTTGGTTACGATACCTTTATAAAAATGAATGATAATAAGATGCTCGTAACCAACGATTCCAACTTCGTTTCAAAGAAAAAAAGAAGAATCATACCCGAGCCCGATAGTAAAATACAACAACTGAGCGAGGGCTATCCTGTTTCTGCCTATATTAATTTCGATAGATTTATTAACGAAGCCGCACAGCTAGAGCAAAAAAGATTTTTAGATACCGATTTTTTTAAAGTGGCCAATTTGCTTAAAACTGCCTCTTTCTATACCAAGCCACTACAAGACAATGTGATGAAATCTCGCTTAGAAATCCAATTTAAAGAAAGGGACGAAAACAGTTTGAGCAGCTTGATCAAGCTGCTCAACATTATAGAGAAAAACAGAAACAATGCTTCTTAGTCGGATGCATCGTTTATGAGATTAATGGCATTTTGTAAGGCTTCTGTAGCATCGCAAGAGATATTTGGCTGTATGCCGGTACCTTCCCAATTAGTACCTGTAATCGGGTTGATCGCCCTGCCCACAGGGATGATGGCAGTTAATCGATTATCCATTTTAAAGGCATTTACAGGATGTGCACCTCCACCTGTAGTTTCGCCAATTACCAAAGCTCGTTCTCTAGTTTGCATATTATAGCAAAATTCTTCAGCGCCAGAAAAGGTATAATCGCTCGTAAGTATATAAAGAGGTTTATGGGGCATTTTTCTCCCTTCAACAGTTTTGAGCGTGTAATAGTCTCTTGTAATATTTTCAGGCCTTAAATACAATGAATTCAATAAAATAGGATTTTCATCAAAAAAATAACTACAATAAAGTTGAACCGTAGCAGGGTCGCCTCCTCCATTGTTCCTCAAATCCATGATAATGGCCTTGGTATCTTCAAGCTTTTCCATTGAAGCTGATATGGCCTTTCTATTGGCTTTATTGAGTCTTGGGAAAGAATTAAATGCCAAATATCCTATGTTGCCTTCCAAAATTTTTGTTGCTGTAATCCCATGTTTTTGTTGTCCCTCCAAAACAGGAAACATGATATCACTTTCTATAACTTTTGAGGTTTTTATCCTCAAATGTTTATCGTTAACTATGGTTCTTAAATAGTTGGTAAGGCTGTCTGCAAAGTCTGGAAAGGTTTCTACTCTATCAAAACTACCTTGTGCAAAAGTGTGCTTTAGAGCTTTTGCCATTTTTTCTCCCTTTTCGGGGTAAACATAGTTTTCTTTGATTTTTCCTGCGAGGTCTTCAATAATACTTATTTTTACTTTAGGAGGTACGGAGGTGGATTTTTCATTTTTGGTGTACACCTTTGAAAAAAACGATATAAAAAAAGTAAGAATGGTCAATAAGTAAATAATCTTAACGGTATCGGGTCTCTGCATCTAGTCTACTAGTAATTTTTCTATATATGGTTTCGAAAGAATTATAAAAAAGTTTTCTTAATGTAACAAATACATTTAAAAAGGCTTTTTAGTTTTCTGTTTATATCTTAAGACCCTCTATAATAGCTTTTGTGACAAGACATCGCAAACTTTGGCTTGTTATAAAAGAAATTATAGCAACATTAAGACTTAACTCCTCTATCAAAAGGGAATAAAAAAAGCCCGCACTAATTGAGGTGCGGGCTTTAAAATAACTTATATAATGTGTCAGTCGATGTATTTCAAAAATTCATTACGCGTTTGGTCTTCTTTAAATTTACCACTGTAATGTGCTGTAACCGTAGAGCTAGAGATATCTTCCACTCCTCTCATTGAGACACACAAATGCTTGGCATCAATCAATACGGCCACATCTTCGGTTTGTAGTATCTCTTTCAATTTTTCAGCCACTTGTACATTTAATCTCTCTTGTACCTGTGGTCTTTTAGCATAGTACTGCACTATCCTATTTATTTTTGATAGGCCGATTACCTTGCCACTAGAAATATAAGCTACATGTGCTTTACCGATAATTGGCACAAAGTGATGCTCGCAGTTTGAGTAGAAGCTAATGTCTTTCTCGACAAGCATCTCATTGTACTTATACTTGTTGTCAAAGAGTTTTACGTTAGGTAAATTCTTAGGGTCGAGACCGCTAAAAATCTCTTTTACATACATTTTGGCAACTCTATGCGGTGTGCCACTTAAGCTGTCGTCTGTGAGGTCTAGCCCCATCGTTTCCATGATTTCCCGAAAGTGGTACTCTATTTTTTCCATCTTTTCGGTATCGCTCATTTCAAAAGCATTTTCACGTAAGGGTGTATCATAGGAAGAACCCACGTGTTCATCGCCTATCTGTTCGATTAAAGCGATATCAACACCATTGGTTTCCGTTACGTTTTGATCCGAACCTTTTCCGTTACGATGCAGGGTATTCAACGAAGTTCCGTTCTGTTTCATAAAGGGTTACTTTTAAATCAAATTGGTTATCTAATTTTGCTCTTATTTTATTATAAATTATATATACTATATTCTCTGCTGTGGGATTTAAATTCTTGAATTCTTCAGTATCTAAGTTTAAGTTCTTGTGATCAAATTTACTGGTCACTTCCTCCTTTATAATATCTTTCAAGATTTTTAAATCCATTACGTAACCAGTTTCTGGGTCTACATCACCAGTCACTTTAACAATTAAGTCATAGTTGTGCCCGTGGTAGTTAGGACTGTTACACAAACCAAAAATCTCCTTATTCTTCTCATCAGACCAAGCAGGATTGTGTAATCTGTGTGCGGCGTTAAAGTGTTCTTTTCTAAAAACTGATACTCTCATGTATGGCTGTAAAAATTTTAACAAATTTGCGACTTCTTAAACAAAAAAGGCTTCATTTTATTCTTTTTTGCCCTTTCTATTCTCCAAAACATCCATGTTTAAACTGGCATTTATTGTATGAAGTTCCACAAACTTCGCGTTACTAACAGTATGCGCTTTTATTTTGTTTAATATTTATCTTAAAAAATTAAACAGTTAATGGAAGAAGACAATTATTTTGATGCTTGTGTTATAGGAAGCGGTATGGCAGGACTCACTACCGCTAGTTTATTGGCCCAACAAGGCCTTAAAGTTGGCGTATTAGAGCAAAACTGGTTGCCCGGTGGCTGTACCAGTTCCTACTGGCGCAAAGGCTTTGTTTTTGAAAGTGGCGCAACCACTTTAGTAGGTTTAGAAAGAAATATGCCCTTGGGGTATCTCACAAAAAAAACAGGGATAGAAATTAGCGCAAAAAAATTAGCACTGCCTATGCAAGTGCATTTAAAAAACGGGACTATACTCAATAGGTATCATAATTTAGAAGAATGGATCAAAGAAGCCGAAGCTAAGTTTGGCAAGAAAAATCAGCGAAAATTTTGGGAACTATGCTTTAAAATCTCCGAGTTCGTTTGGGATACCTCATTAAAGCAGAAGATGTTTCCACCTGAAAAAATGGTAGATTTGATCAACGCTGCAAAAAATGCTTCACTAAAGCAAGTCAAGTTTATACCTTATGCTTTTATGTCTATGAAAGCTTTACTCAAAAAGCTTGATTTGCTTGACAATCAGTATTTTGTAGATTTCTGTAACGAGCAATTATTGATTACCGCCCAAAACCACATAGAAGAGGTTAACGTGCTTTTTGGGGCTACTGCACTTTGCTATACCAACTATCCTAATTATTATGTAGATGGTGGACTGATAAACTTAGTAAATCCATTTGTCGATTACATAGAAAACAAACATGGTAAAGTTATTTTGAGATGTGGCGTAGAGAAGATTTCCAAAAAAGACGGCCTTTATCACATACAAACCAAGAAAAAGGGCAACTTTAAATGTGAGTATTTAATTTCTTCTATCCCAGTCAACAATACACTTGAGCTATTAGATTTTGAAGCAAAGCCACAGTTTAAAAAAGGTTTGCTCGAGTCTAAAAGGCTTAACTCTGCCTTCCAAATGGGCATTGGGTTCCAGTCAGATAAAAAATTTGATGCAATACACCATCAGTTGCATCTTGAAACCCCATTGCCTGAGGTGGGTTCTGCCAGTATTTTTATTAGCCTAAGCCATGAAACCGACACTACTCGGGCAGATGAAGCAGGACATAAGGTAGCTTCTGTAAGCACACATGTGCACGATCCTGAAAATAACTTTATAGAAAATAAAGAAAAAGCTGAAAATGCAGTAATAGATAAGTTAGAATCCCTTGGTTTTCTAAAGTGGGAGGATATTAAATACATGCATTCTTCTACTCCAAAAGCTTGGCACAAATGGACCAGACGCGAGTTTGGCTTTGTTGGTGGTTACCCTCAGTATATGAGCATTAAGCCTTGGCAAATGCTTGGTGCAAGGCTCGATGGGCAAAAGGCTTATTTATGTGGAGACACCACCTATCCAGGTCAAGGCATACCCGGAGCAACGTTAAGCGGCATTATTGCTTTTGAAAAATTGGCGAAGGACCATTTGTGATTCAACCAAAACAAAATCGGTTTTTCTTTTTAAACTCCATATAAAATCACTTAAGACAAAGATTTTTAAAATATAGAAAAAGTCTATAAAAGGTTAGTGATGACACTAACACCTCATGGGTTGTGTTTCTATGCCGAGCAGTCTCGACCTTCAAACAAATCATGTGTGTCTTTTTTATCTATTGAGCTGCCAGGTTTTAATAAAAATCATTCCGCCAACAAAAGCAATTAAAATAACTGGTTCCTTAGTATGCGCCTAATGGTAGTTATGGTAAGCTTACTGACTTTACCCTCATATTTTTGATGAATTTCCTCTACTGTCATTTTATTCTCTAAATCTTCTACAATAAAGGCCCATTTTACCATATAATCGCTATTGGGAGTTTGGTATTCCAATATCTTTCTAACTGTTTGTATGGTCGATTTGGCCACCTCGCCATGGTGCAATTCAAAAATTTCCTCGGTACTCATACCTAGCTTTATTTCTTCTGCTACTTTGGCGTAATCGTTTAGGTATTTTGCATTGGCCTCTTGTACTTGCACCTGAGGGTTTTTCATGAATTTTAGTTGAGGGTACTTTTTAGGAGGCTTACTCAATAAGGTAATGGCATAACTCCTAATGATATTATCGCAAATGGTTAGGTCTTCTTGGCTCAGTTCAAACCACTCGCCTTTCATTCTTTTATGCTGAAACAGCACATGTAGGCTTTGCTCAATTTCTTCTATATTTTCTGCCAAATACTGCCTTACCACCTTA
>Ga0207419_1002725_pt1 | contig 11268 bp, 5 predicted proteins | sample ElkSloMetagenome_4_FD_184723 | JGI IMG/M metagenome (GOLD analysis project Ga0207419, IMG submission 184723) | Hot spring microbial communities from Elkhorn Slough, Monterey Bay, USA - MD2A (version 2) | ecosystem: Environmental > Aquatic > Marine > Intertidal zone > Estuary: Microbial mat ... | reverse complement strand
TAGCAGCGTTAGAGTTGAAGTTTTCATTCTCTTGCTTTTGCCAATTGTAGGTATTGTATTCGCCCGGATTCAAGAAAATAGTTTCATCTTCGCAGATCAGTCTATCATCGCCTAAATTTACAGAGGTAGGTTCGAAAATGACATTAAAAGTATCTATGGCAGAACAACCTTCAAAAGTAAGTTCGACCGTATATGTTCCTTCTGAATTGATGGTGATTTGCCTATCAGTACTACCTGTGCTCCATTTATAAGAATCGAATTGAGGTCCAGGGTCTAATACCGTAGCTCCACCAGGGCAAAGTTTCACTTCTTTACCACTAAAGGAGTTATAGTTGGAAAAATAACCATATACAGAACTAGGGCCTAACTGATGCAAAATACCCATGTGGAAAAAACCACCTGTGTTCTGCAAAAGATGTGGTCCTAAAAAAAGCTCGGTAAGGTTAAAATCCACTAAAGCTGCCACCCATTCGCCATTGGTGCCGGGTACAGTTCTAAATTGCCCGAAAATATTAATAGGCCTACCATCTAGTACAAAATCGCCTTGGTTGCCATCTCTTGTAAGCAGCATTAGCGCAAAAGCATTACTAGAACTTCTTACAAAACCCACTTGACCTGAACCTGTACATTCTATTTGGGGCAAAACCGCATCACCTATTTCACCTCCATGGCCCGTTAACTGGTACACATAAACTGGTTTATCTGCACTGATAAATACAGCCCTACCCGAAATATTTACCCGCATGCTTGTACCTGCAGCCATAGTAATCGGGCTACGCGTACCATCTATAGAAACTGTAGTATTGTCTTCTGTAGCCCATACAAAAACTATTTCTGTGGTGGCATAACCTCTTACTGCAATATAATTGGTCCCCAATTGGCTAATCGGTACAAGTTGATCACCGACCAAATCCCAACTGTCTCCGTTCCTTATGGAATCGTCTATGATGGTGACTGCAATGGGCTTGCTAGAATCAATGCGAGTTCCGCCTAAGCCCGATCGAGCGAAAGTAGAAGCTGCCCTTAGAGAATAAGTCTCACCTCGGTTAAGTAAAATAGTAAATGTTTCATCTTGGCCATGCCCAATTATTGCAGAGGAAGGTGTAACGATAATTTCTGTACTGTCTTCAGTAGCTACCAATTCTACTGTGGCATTTCCATTTTCATTATTAAAAAGATCTTGCCCGGGCACTAAGAACGATTTCCCTAATGCATTTCTTCCCTTTAAGGGAAAAATCTCAGGATTTACAAAACTAGAGACCTCATAGTAAACCGTAACAGGTGAGGTTGCTGTAATGTATATTCCCTTATTCAAAACTTGATCTGCAGGTTGGTTTTCTATGATACTGAGCGCATAGGTTAAATCTACCGTAATGGTGCCATTGGCAGTTATTTCTCTGGTAACTGGCCTAAAATTGGGATTAGCCGGTATAGAAATCCTTATAGTTGCCTCTTGATCAAAAGTAGAGACCCTAAAGTTAACAGGCGAATCTCCATGATCTCTAGAAACATCGGGCGCTACAAACCAAAACTCGGTATCGGTTTGGGCAAAACAAGTCGAGGTTATCAGTATTGAAAAAAATGTTAGTAAAAGTTGGTTCATGCTGTGTTGTTAGATTAAATCTATATTTCTTGTGGTAATCTAAAATTACTGTGGCTACAAATATGAGTTTATCCGTGGATTTGAGTATTTGTTGATTTGAATTAATAAAGAAATCAAAAATAAAAATAAAGCTGCAATTCAGATACCTATCATCCGTCATACTTTTAAGACATTATTTAATAAAGATAATCCATTTAACCCTGAGCTACCAAACAAAAAGGAGACTCATACAATGAGCCTCCTTTAGCTAAATCTATACTTACTTTTATTGCTATGCTTCTTCTAGTTCTGAGATGTTTTTGACCAGCTTTTCTTGTATGTCATACGGTACATTCTCATAACCTGCAGGTTCTAGCTTAAAGCTTGCCCTACCTTGGGTAATCGATTTTAGAGAAGTAGAGTACCTGTCTAACTCTGCCAAAGGCACCATGGCATTAATAGATTGATATAGGCCTTTTGAGTCTATACCTGTAATGATGGCCCTTCTTGTTTGTAGGTCGGTCATTACCTCGCCCGTTAAATCATCGGGTACCAATACTTCTATTTTCCAAATCGGTTCCATTAATTTAGGATTGGCATTGAAGAAGGCCTCTTTAAAGGCCTTATTGCCCGCTATTTTAAAGGAGATATCGTTGGAGTCTACAGAGTGCATTTTACCATCGTGCACCAACACACAAATATCTCTTGCATAAGAATGTGTTAAGGGTGCCTCTTCCATCAGCTCCATAACGCCTTTTAAGACCGAAGGCAAGAAACGCGCATCAATTACACCACCAACAATACAATTGTAAAAAACCAGCTTGCCACCCCATTCTAGGTCTATTTCTTCTACACCTCTTATATTAAAGCCTTGTGGTTTTGGCATGCCTTCTAAATAAGGCATTATGGTTAAAGTAACCTCAGCAAACTGCCCTGCACCACCTGACTGTTTCTTGTGCCTGTAGTTGGCTGTAGCTGTTTTTTGTATGGTTTCTCTGTAAGATATTTTCGGAGTAATAAAATCTACCTCTATGCCGTAAACATGCTGCAAACGCCAGCGAGTTACCGCTAAATGCAGCTCACCTTGCCCAAACAATAGCAGTTGCCTTAGTTCTTTAGAATATTCGATTTCTACGGTAGGATCTTCTTCGTGGATTTCTTTGATAACTTCGGCCAGTTTGTCTTCGTGTTGTTTGTTTTTAGGAACAATGGCCATTCTAATCCTAGGGCTTGGAAAAGACATAGGCTGGAAGGCCATAGTCTCGCCTTTTGTATTTAGAGTATGGTTGGTTTGGGTATTTTTCAATTTAACTGTTGCCCCAATATCACCTGCTACCAGTTTATTTACGGTATTGCGATTTTTACCATCCATAATAAATAGCTGATTGATCCGCTCAACCACATCAGTTTGGGCGTTTTGCAGCTCCATGCCTACTTCTAAAGTACCTGAACAAACCTTAAAGAAAGTAATTTTACCTAGGTAAGGCTCAACCAACGTTTTGAATACGAACAAGCTTACATCTCCATTAGGATCGCACTTAACTTCTTTACCATCGGTTGTTTTTTCAGGATACAAATCGGCGGCCGATGGCGCTACATTATCTATAAAGCCCATCATTCTGCCGCTACCCATGTTCTTTTTGGCCGAGATACAAAAAACTGGGAACACATCATGGTTGAGCATACCAATTTTCAAACCTTTTCTCAATTCGTCTTCGGTCAAGTTTCCCTTTTCAAAATACAACTCCATCAAATCTTCATCATTCTCTGCGGCTTTCTCTACAAGTTCGTTGTGTAACTCATTGGCGCGCTCCATTTCACTTTCAGGTATTGGCAGTTTTTCTGGCTTGCCACCCTCACTCGAAAATTTGTACATCACCATTTTTAGCAAATCAATAATAGAGTCAAAACCCTCTCCCTGATTAAGTGGATATTGCATTAGGGTAACTGCCTCGCCAAAGCTCTCTTTTGCTGCATCCAAAGTTTGGTTAAAATCAGCCTTTTCATTGTCTACTTGGTTAATGGCAATGATTGTTGGTTTCTTGTGAGTATCTATGTTATTCCAGATCAACTCGGTACCTACTTCAACACCGTGGGATGCATTGAGCACCATAACGCAAGTATCTGCTACCCGCAATGATGACACAATTTCTCCGTAGAAATCGTCTAACCCGGGGGTATCCATAATGTTGATCTTGTAATTGCGCCACTCGGTGTGCAAGGTAGTGGCATATACAGAATTGCCTCTTTCGTGTTCTATTTCGTGGTAGTCAGAAACAGTGCTTTTATCTTCTACAGTACCTCTTCTTGAGATAATGCCCGCTTCATATAACATGGTTTCGGCAAGAGTGGTCTTGCCGGCTTTCGCCCCCCCCAACAGGGCAATATTTTTAATGTGTTTCTCGTCATATACTTTCATGGTGAGCTTGGTTTAGGTGAGAAAAAAATATCAACTTATCCGTCGGCTAACCGCTGAGCGGTTCCGATTTGTAGTTTCAAATTTAGCTGGCTGGCTGTGAGTAGAAATGATGAAAATCAGGTACTTTGAAAAGTTGGCTCCTGCTTTTATGACTTAAATCAGAATTTACTATTTTTTGGATTTAAATACAAGAACCGAAGAGGTTTCAGTTGCTAAACCAAAGGAATTTTACTTACTTAAATTACTATAAATAATTAGGAAGAGCTTAACTTGATTTGCTAAACAGTAATACCCTGTACCAAAAGAATGACTTTAAAAAGCCTGCCCGATGGAGATTTTACTGGCGTGTAACTAGCTTTTCTCAATAGGGTATCCTTATCTTTTTTAATGAACCTCAATTCGGCTTCATAAGATTGCCCGCCCAAAAGTGCCTGCCACTTTTTCTCGTTTACGGCACTAGCTCCTTTTACGGGCGACATCAATATACTTTCGTGCCTATTGATGATTTCTTGTTGCTCATAACCAAAAAGTTTCAAGAACAACTCATTAGCAGCTATAATTTCGCCCTTTAGGTTTAACTCAGCTGTTGGTATGCTTTGGTTGATGGAGCTGAGTGTGCTTTGGTTCAGCAGCCTTTCGCCTTCTAGCCTTTCTATTCTCTGCTTAAGTTTCTGATTTTCAGTTTCTAGTTTAGCTAACTTTTCTGTGGGTATCTCTTGTTCTTGGCTGCCTTGACTTTTTAGTTTATCTAGTTTTTCTTGCAAAAAGGCTATTCTATCACTTTTCTTTTCAAGTTTTTTATCTTGCTGTGCCAACTCTTTTTTGTTGACTTCCAATAAATCCTTGTATTTCGCCAGCTCAGCCCGCATTTTGGCCAACTCTTCTTCCATAAATGCCAGCTTTTCTACATCCTTTTCGGTAACCTTAGCCGCTTGGAGCTTTTCGTTTAGCACAGTATATTCTTTCGAAAGCTGCGCAGTGTAATTTTGCATCTGCTCCTCTTTCTGCGTGAGCTCTTCGTTCATTTTTCTTGAATCTACCAACAATTGCGTGGTATGCTCATTCATTTTATATGCAGAAATGGCCGTGGCCAACTTATCGCTTACCATATTGCCAAACTTGCGATAGTACTCAGGCAGTTTTTCAAAAGAGGCCAATTCAATTACACCAAAGCACTCTTCCTCTAAAAGTATAGGTAAAAGCAATAAAGCCCTGGGGTTGGCATAACCCAAACCAGATGTGATGTGAATGTAATCATCGGGAATTTCTTCGAGATAGAGGGCTTCCTTCTCCTGAAAGCACTGTCCTATCAGGCCTTCGTCCAATTTCAATTCTTTCTCTATAAACTTCTTTTTCTCGTATGCATAGGCAGAAAAAAGTTTTAAACCCGATTTACCTTTTTTTGAATCCACCAAAAATACAGCACCTTGGTTACAAGCCATGTAGTCGGTCACCATTTTAGTAAATTGGAATACCTTCTCGTCGAACTCAACTTGCTGATGCCCAGACAACACGTCACCTACTTGTGCAATGCCATTTGATATCCAGTTTCTTTTGCTGTCTTCATCTGTAATCTCTTTTAACTTGTTGCGCATCTCAAGTAATGATTTACCCAAGATGTTAGAGGTATTTAAATTACCCGCCGAGGCATCGAGTTTGCCCTCGCCGATTTCCTTTGCAAAAGCAGAAGCATACTCAATGTTTTTTATAAACTGGCTTACAGTATTTTTTAGGTTTCCTATGGTATCGCCCAATTGCTCATCTTCCTCAGCTTTGGTATTCTTAGCAAAGTAGCGCTGCATAGATGCTGTAATTTCCCTAAGTGTATTAAATACATCTTCGTGTAAACGAAAAGCCAAAAATCCATTGAGCGAGATAAGAATAGCTAAGCAGGCAATCAAAAAAATCTGCCTTTGAAAGGCCGCTTGCTCCTGATAACCCACTACCACCTGTGCTAATTTCTTATTCTCTATCTGTAGCGTTCTGGAGAACTTATGAATCTGGGTTAGGTACAAGTCTTTTATCTTAGGATTGCTCTTTAGGCTGGCTATGCTTCTGTTCAGTTGGGTCTCATGCTCCTTAAATAATTGATGAATTACTTCAACTTGCTCATAAATGTCGCGATGAAGCACTTGGTGCACCTCTATTTTTTGCTTTTGCAACTCAATCGTACCACCTTTCTTTGTGTAAAAAAGGAAGGCCTCTAACAAAAGCAGTTCTTTCTTAATGTCTTCTAAAAGAGAATTATTCCCGTACTCATCATACAAAGAAGATTTTTCTATGATTGTATTGTTGAAACTATCTAGCTTTTCTGTGTAATTGGCCCAAAAGGCTTCTTCTTTTGTGTTTACATTAAACACGATTAAAAAGATAAGCCCTCCCAATAGGGTGTTCAGCAAAATAAAGGTGATTATCTGCGCTTCGCTAATATGTTTCCCTTTAAAAAATCTCAAGGCCAATAGCTAAGTATAAAAAATACAATCTGTAGGTAACACTTAGATATTAACTTATTTAGATTTCAATTATTCTATCTATCTGTTCTTAAATACGCAAATTTCTAAGAATAAAAGCAGTTTATTGCGGCACTAATAACTATGCTTTGGCCCTTTGCTATCTCACATTGATTTTTTTTACGAAAACAGAGAAAATACCTGGAAAAAAACGCTTCATATATAGACCGAATAACTCTTTGGCACCTGCAGGATAAATCTCCCTCTTTCTCTTTTTGATAGCACTCACAATTTGCTTAGCGCACTTTTTTGCCGATAGGCCCGAGGCCTGCCCGGGATCCATATAGTTTTGTGGACTACCGTCTGCCGTTAGGGCATTATAAGAAATATTGGTTTTGATATAACCCGGGCAAACGATCAAAACCTTTACCTTTTGCTTCCAAACTTCTGCCCTGAGAGCATCGAAAAAGCCGTTTACAGCATGTTTTGAGGCTGAGTAAACCGTTCTTACAGGCGTACCATACTTGCCTACCACACTGCTTACGGCAACTATTTGAGACTCTGATTGCTCCATTAAAGCGGGCAAAGCTGCCCTTGTAAGCGCCACAGTACCCATAAAGTTTATCTCCATGATTCTCCTAAAAACCTCAGGGCGGGTTTCTTGGAAAAACGAGCGTTGGCTCACTCCTCCATTATTGATCAAAATATCTAGGTGGCCAAAATGTTGTATAACAGCGTTGACCTCATCCTCGTACCCTTCTTGGTTTTTTTCCAAATCGAGTGACACGATCAAGCTGTTCTCTGCAGTGAGACCCAAACTATGCTGCACTTGCTCTAGAGTTTCTCTTCTTCTTGAGGATAAGACCAACTTGGCACCCTTTGCAGCAAATAACCTTACCAAAGCCTCTCCAATACCTGAAGAGGCACCTGTAATCCATACCACTTTATCCTTAAAGTTCTTCATCAAATATATCTTTCAAAAAGGTGAATTATTAAATGATTGATTAAATTGGAGTAATTTTTTACAGTTCGGCTCAAGCCAACATTTTTTTGATAAATATAAGCGAAATAGCTTGTAAGTATAGCCATGCTTTACAAAACCCTAATTTCAAAATTACCATAGATTCTATTTTTTCGAGGGGGCTGTTGCTTTTTAATTATAAGCAATCCATTCCCTAGAGTATAAATAAGTTTTACCCCTAATTCATGAGAAAGCATACAGAGCTCACTATAAACAGAATAGCTAAGTTTAGAAAAAAACTTAAAGGCAGCTACTACTTAGACCCCATGCCTATGCGGGCAGAATATTTTAAGACCAAAGAGCCTTTCCCTTACGAAAATGCCATTAAAGCCAATTTTATCCCTATAAATCCAGGTAAAAAATGGGGCTCGCTCTACGATTGTGCCTGGTTTAAATTTAGTGGAGAAGTGCCTGAGCATTTTGCTGGAAAAGAAGTGGTTGCCTTGATCGATGTAGGCGGTGAGGGCTGTTTGTTTGATATAGATGGCAATCCCATACAAGGGCTCACCAATAAGCGCATTGAGTGGACCATGAAAGAGACCATCATCAAAAAAAGAATTTACCTATTTGATGAAGCCAAAGGTGGTGAAAAAGTAGAGTTAATGGTAGATGCAGGCGCCAACAATATTTTAGGGGTAGAAAATGTACTCACCTATGAGTCTATGGAAGACGGCGTATTTAACGAAGCCGATTTAGCCATTTTTGACCGCGAAGGCTGGTATTTTTACATAGAATACGACTTGCTCACCAATCTTATGGAAGACATCCCACCCGAGTCTAGGCACCATAAATTGCTCATTTACGCCCTAAATGAGTGCATCAATATTTATGGGGATGGTTCTAATGAAAACATAGCGGCTTGTAGGCAAATCCTTAAAAAAGAACTAGACAAAAAAGCAAATGCCTCTTCTATTGAAGCTACCGCAGTAGGTCATGCACACATAGACATTGCCTGGCTTTGGCCCTTGCGAGAAACCGTTAGAAAAGCCTCGCGTACTTTCTCTACTGCTTTGCTTTTGATGGAGGAGTACCCCGAGTATAAATTTGGCGCTAGCCAGCCAGTTTTGTATCAGATGATGAAGGACCGATACCCAGGCCTATACCAACGCATCAAAGATGCTGTAAAGCGCGGACAGTGGGAATGCCAAGGCGCCATGTGGGTAGAGGCCGATTGCAACCTTTCTTCGGGCGAGTCGCTCGTGAGGCAGATCATACACGGCAAAAAATTCTTTAAAGAAGAGTTTGATGTGGAGGTAGACAATCTTTGGCTGCCCGATGTTTTTGGCTATAGCGCTGCCTTGCCACAATTGCTGATCAAATCTGATGTAGATTATTTTATGACCCAAAAAATCTCTTGGAACCAGTTCAATACTTTTCCCCACCATACCTTTATTTGGAAAGGCATAGATGGCACCGAGATTTTCTCTCACTTTTTAGCGCCCAATAATTATCGATCTGATGTAAGTGCCCAAGATCTTAGAAACCTTGAAAGAAGAAATTATGATACCGAACGCTCTGAGCATGCGCTTTTCCTTTTTGGTGCGGGCGACGGCGGCGGCGGGCCAAGCCGTATCTACATAGAAAAATTGATGCGCGCCAAAAACTTAGAAGGCCTCCCTAGGGTAAAGATGGAGTTCGCTTCCGATTACTTTAAAAAAGCCGTTAAAGAAAGTCGAGATTTACAACTTTGGGATGGCGAGCTGTATCTAGAACTGCACAGAGGTACGCTTACCACACACGCACTCACTAAAAAATTAAACAGAAAAGTTGAGCTGTTGCTGCGCGAGGTTGAGTACATGTATGCGCTTTATTTGCCTGAGCTCTACCCTAAAGAAGCTTTGGATAGATTATGGAAAGTGCTCTTACTTAACCAATTCCACGACATTATTCCGGGTACTTCTGTGAGTCAGGTGCATGTAGAGAGCATAGAGCAATATACCCAAACACAGAACGAGTTAGAAAAACTGCACAGAGATGCTTCTGGGCTCATCGCCCAAAAAGTTGATTTTTCTGAAGCAGATGAGGGTTTTTTATTGAGCAATTCTTTGAGTTGGGAGAGGGAAGAACTTATAGAACTGCCTTACACAGAGGCGCCACTGAAAGACTATAATGGAGAATTGATCGCTGTTCAGCCAATTCAGCAAAAAAATAAAAAAAGCTTATTGGCTGCAGTTATCATTCCCTCTAGTGGGCATACCGTTATTAAAAAAGCAGAAGAGGCCACGCCTTTTGTAGGTAAAAATACCTTGGCAGTTACTGAGCAAAAATTAGAGAATCCGCTTATTAAGATCACTTTTGATGTAAATGATGGTCAAATCACTAATATTTACGACAAAGAAGCACAAAGAGAGGTTTTGGCCGAAAACAGCTATGGCAATGCTTTTAAAATTTACAAAGATGAACCGCTACTTTGGGATGCTTGGGACGTTGACATATTTTACGAGGAAGTACCCCCGGAGAAACCCACACTAAAAAGTGTAAAAGTATTAGAAGAAGGACCACTCAGGGCTTCCATTCAGTTTGATTATGAAGATAATTATTTCGCTATTTCTCAAATAGTGAGCTTACAAGCCTACTCTAAACGCATAGACTTTAAGACCAAAATCAATTGGCAAGAAACCAATAAAATGCTCAGGGTAGAATTTCCTGTAAATGTGCGATCCAGACAGGCCAATTTCGAGATCCAATATGGTTATGTTTCTCGCACAACCCATTACAATACCTCTTGGGATATGGCACAGTTTGAAGTAGTGGCGCATAAATGGGCAGATATTTCGCAGCCAAATTATGGAGTGGCGCTCATTAATGACTGCAAATACGGATACAAAATCAAAGGCAATACCATTAGCTTAAATCTATTGCGCTCGCCAAAAAATCCTGATCCCTTGGCCGATATGCACATACATGAGTTTACCTATGCCCTATTTCCACATCTTAATGACCATGTTAAAGGCAAGGTGCCTCAAGAAGCTTATCAGTTAAATGTACCGCCATCGGCTGTACCGATTTCTAAACAAAAGGGAACATTACCGGCGAATCTCTCATTATTAAAAACTGATCGCTACAACATCATTATAGAAGCGGTAAAGCTTACAGAATACGGCGAAGATTTAATTGTAAGATTATACGAATCTTCAGGAGTGGATTGCTATGCACAATTAGAAGTCGGTTTTGACTTTAGAGAAGTTAAATTGGTTAATTTAATGGAGCGAGATTTGGACGAATTAGAAGTAGAAGAGAATCGAATCAAACTGTTTTTTAAACCATTTGAAATACATACCATTAAATTTATAAGATAATACAAAAACAAAATTTATAGTCGAATGAATATCAGATATTTAGTTATTTTTTTATTGTTTAGCTACACTGGTTTTGCCCAAAGCCCTGTGGGCAAATGGAAAACCATAGACGATGAAACAGGCGAAGAAAAATCAATAGTAGAATTTTATTTAAAAGATGGGCAACTTTTCGGTAAAATTGCTGATATAATTAATCCGGATGAGCCTGATCCAAAATGTGAGGCCTGCCCTGAGGATGACGACCGCTACATGCAATCGGTTATGGGAATGGAAATTATACGAAATCTGGAAAAAAATGGAAACGAATGGGAAGATGGCACCGTTCTAGACCCTGAAAAGGGAAAAGTCTACGACTGTAAAGTTTGGCTGGAAGATGAAAACACACTCAGACTTAGAGGTTACGTGGCCTTTTTCTATAGAACCCAAACTTGGTATAGAGTTGATTGAGGTGTTGAGGTGTTGAGGTGTTGAGGTGTTGAGGTGTTGAGGTGTTGAGG